>Ga0075163_10004594_pt1 | contig 18514 bp, 14 predicted proteins | sample JI1023141ADNA_FD_71478 | JGI IMG/M metagenome (GOLD analysis project Ga0075163, IMG submission 71478) | Wastewater effluent complex algal communities from Wisconsin, to seasonally profile nutrient transformation and Carbon sequestration -... | ecosystem: Engineered > WWTP > Effluent > Algae...
TCATTCAAGCCGAGCCCACATCAGGGCGGCGCCTGATTGCACGCCTTCGGCTATATTCGCACCCAGTCGCCGCCCCGCTGCGGGTCGGCTTACTTCAGGCGTTAGGCGGCATGAACAGCAATCTCGCTCGTCTAATTTCTGACTATCAAAGTGCCGTCCGCGAGGCAGTTGGTCTCATGCGTGACTCTGGCATAGAGCTGCCTACCTCTAATACAGACTGGGCAGTCAATGACATTCGTCAGCGTGGCACACTCAAAGGCGACATTCCATATTTCAAACATGGCTATGGTTGTGCGGTCAAGCTGCCTAGCGGAGCGGTAGACTTTGACTTCGGTGAGCACGGGGAGACTGATGGCTTTGATGCTTGGCGGCTGGCAAGCTTTTCCGGCCCAAGGCTATCGGAGTACGGATTCGTTAGCGAGGCTTCGCTAAATGATTGCTTCAAAGCAGAGGTGGCGGCTGGTTCGCTGGTGTATTCGGGATACATCCTTCATTACATCGCGCATTCCGGGTGAATTGATACCCCAAGTGCAACACTTCTGAGATTTAGTCGAAGGCCTCGTGCGTCTAAATTTTTCTGGCTCAGTAACAAGAAAAGGACAGGCCTGATGCGTATCGCTTCCTGCAAGGCACTGTTACTGGCGATCGTCACGTTCGCCAGTTCTCCAGTGTTTGCCGCTACATTGGAAGGCGGCGCGGTGGCTGCGCCGGACGAATACGGTGCCGAAGTCGCCGCGCAGGTCCTCAAGCGTGGCGGCAATGCGGTGGACGCCGCTGTCGCCACCGCGTTCACCCTGGCCGTGACCTATCCCGAAGCGGGCAATATCGGTGGCGGCGGTTTCATGACCTTGTTCATGGACGGCAAGCCGTACTTCCTCGACTACCGCGAAACCGCGCCCAAAGCCGCGAGCCGTGACATGTACCTGGACGAGAAGGGCGAGGTGATCGAGAACATGAGCATGGTCGGCGCACGTGCCGCTGGCGTGCCGGGGACGGTGATGGGGTTGTGGGAAGCGCACCAGAAGTTCGGCACGCTGCCTTGGCGTGAGTTGATAGCACCGGCGGTGGAGTACGCGGAAAAGGGCTTCACGGTGGCCGACAAGCAGTATCAGTACCGCGACGATGCGATGAAGCTGTTCAAGGAGACTACCAATTTCACTGACTACTTTGGCAGCATGAAGCCGGGTGAAATCTTTCGCCAGCCGGAGCTCGCCGCCACCTTGCGACGCATTGCCGACCATGGTCCCGACGAGTTCTACAACGGGCATACGGCTGATCTGTTGGTGGCGCAGATGCGGGTCGACAACGGACTGATCAGCAAGCAGGACTTGCACGACTATAAGGTCGTCTGGCGGGAGCCATTGCGTTACGACTGGCGTGGCAACAGCTTGTACACCGCGCCGCCGCCCAGCTCGGGCGGTGTCGCACTGGTGCAACTGATGTCCATCAAGGAAGCACGGGCATCGGATTTCGAGGGCGTCGGACTGAACTCTGCCAAGTACATCCACTTGCTGGCTGAAATAGAAAAGCGCGTGTTCGCGGACCGTGCCGACTACCTTGGCGATCCGGATTTCACCGCAGTGCCGGTGATGCAGTTGACCGATCCGGCGTACCTCGAAAAGCGCGCGGTCGAAATCAACCCTGATGCGATCTCCGTGACTGCAAAAGTCCGCCCGGGGCTGGAGCCGCACCAGACCACCCATTTCTCCATCGTTGACGCACAGGGCAATGCGGTCAGCAATACCTACACCTTGAACTGGGATTACGGCAGTGGCGTGGTGGTCAAGGGCGCAGGCTTCCTGCTCAATGACGAAATGGACGATTTCAGCGCCAAGCCCGGCGTCGCCAATGCGTTTGGCGTGGTCGGCGGTGACGCCAATGCGATAGCCCCGGGCAAACGCATGCTGTCGTCCATGAGCCCGAGCCTGGTGACGCGTGATGGCAAGGTCACCCTGGTGTTGGGCACGCCCGGTGGCTCGCGGATTTTCACTTCCATATTCCAGGTGTTGAACAATCTCTACGATTACGGCCTGCCGCTCGATCAGGCCGTGGCTGCGCAACGGGTCCACCACCAGCTGCTGCCGAAGGACACCATCTACTACGACAGTTATGCGCCGCTGACCGGCAAAGTCGCCGATGAGCTCAGTGCGATGGGTTACACGTTGGAGGACCAGGGCTGGGAGATGGGTGACATCCAGGCGATCCGCATTGATGGCACGCGGGTGGAAACCGCTTCTGATCCGCGTGGGCGCGGCGTGGGCATGGTCGTGAACTGAGCATGCGGCAATGCAAGGGCCAGCATCCATCGGAAAAAATAGATGCGTCATCCCGGCGAAAGCCGGGACCCAACTATCCGTGCGCGTTGAGGTGGGTCCCGGCTTTTGCCGGGATGACGCTTCATTTAGATAAGCGTGGTTGAGGTTCTTCCTCTTCGTGCTCCGAAAACCCCGGACTCTGCTCGGTGCGGGCGCCAGTGGTCGTGGCCTTCTGCGGCGTTGCTCGTGGGAGCGGCGTCCCGCCGCGAGCTCTTCTAGGTTTGATAGGGAGCAAAGCTCGCGGCGGGACGCCGCTCCCACATCATGGGTGGTTTTGAATTGCCGGCATCCAGCCAAGCGCACAAATAAAAACGGAACCTTGCGGTTCCGTTTTCTATTTCCAACACAGGTCGACAACCCGCGGCTTAAAGACCGTGCAAGTCACGCAGCTTGGTGGGGCGGGAGCCGAAATAGGCGGCGAGGTCGGAAATGTCCTGGTCGCTCAACTGGGCCGCCTGGCCCGTCATCAATGCATTCTGGCGGTCACCGGAGCGGTAGGCCTGCAGCGCATGGGCCAGGTAGTCGGCGTACTGGCCGCCCAGCTTGGGATAGGTCGGATCGATCGGCGCGTTGCCATCAGCACCGTGGCAATCAATGCAGCTCTGGCCAGTGGCCTTGCCCTTGGCTTTCGCCAATTGCTCGCCAATGTGGATGCGGCCGGCGGGCAGGCCGTCGGACGTGGCCGAACCGTGTTCGCCGCTGGCGTGGCCGGGATCTTCGGCGGCGACTTCGTTGTTCTGGGAGCAGGCGGCCAGGGCGAGGGCGGCGAGCAGGGCGATGGCTAGACGCGGGGCGTGCACGGCGTTCGACATGGGCGGCTTACTTCAACGAGGAAAGGTAGGCGGAAATATCGGCGATGTCCTGTTCCGAAAAACTCTGGGACTGCGCCTGCATGGTGGGATGCTTGCGATCCCCGTTCTTGTATTCGTGCAGCGCCTGCATCAGGTACTCGGCCGACTGGCCGCCGATGCGCGGCACGTGGAAGCTGGGGTACGCGTTCTTGTAGCCCTCGACCCCGTGGCAGCCCTGGCAGGTGTAGGTGAGGGTGCGGCCGGCTTCGGCATTGCCCACCAACGGCGCAGGCGCGGCCGGGGCGGTGTCCGACGCGGCGGCCGGGGCAGCGGTGGCCGGAGCGGGTTCCGGGGTGGCGGGAACCTGGGCGGTAACAGCGGCGACCACCGACAGGGTGGCGACCAAGGCAAGGCAAGCGGCGAGCGGCAGCGGTCGCATCATGTCGTAATCCGGGACTCTCTAAGATTGCGCGCGCTACGTCCAACCGCAGCGCTTGGCTGGGGCAAGTATAGCGTGCGACCCGCGGCGCCTGCCATCCGCGGCGTTCCCCGCGCTTGACGCGGTAAGCGCAAAGCGTAAAAGACACCCTGTTGCGACCTGCAAATCGCCGGCTCACAGCCTGTCGCACCACCCCCCACCACAATGGCGGTCGCAAGTCACCATGACCTTCGGCGCATGCCGATACCGCTTTTGGGTGATATACATAGCTACAACACCCAACAACTAGCCCACGGTCCTTGCCCATGTCCCGACACGTCCCAGCCTCTGGTGGTTTCTCCCAACGTGCCCCGCAGCGCGCCTTGCACGCTTCCCTGATGCTATGCGCGCTGCTGCTGGCGGGCTGCAAAGGCGGTGAGGGCGAAGCCCAGGCCAAGCCGGGCGAAGAGTCCAAGGGGCCGGATGCCGTTCCCGTCGAGGTGGTGAAGGCCGCCCTGCGGCCCATCGCCGCCAGCTACACGGGTACCGCTGCCCTGGAACCGCGTGGCGAATCGCAGGTGGTGGCCAAGACCTCCGGCGTGGCCCAGAGCGTGATGGTCGAGGAAGGCCAGTCGGTACGCGCCGGCCAGCCGCTGGTGCGGCTTGATTCCGACCGCTCGCGCCTGGCCGTGGCCCAGGCCCAGGCGCAGATGCAGAAACTGGAGAACAACTACCGTCGCGCCCAGCAGCTGGTTTCCCAGCAGATGATCAGCGCCAACGACGTGGACCAGATCAAGTTCGACCTGGAGAACGCCCGCGCCCAGCACCGCATGGCCTTGCTGGAAAATTCCTACACCACGGTCATCGCGCCGATCTCCGGCGTGATTGCCTCGCGGTCCATCAAGACCGGCAACTTCGTGCAGATCAATACGCCGATCTTCCGCATCGTCGATGACTCGCGCATGGAGGTCACGCTTGATGTGCCCGAGCGTGAAATCTCCACGTTGAAAGCCGGCCAGCCCGTGTCCCTGACCGTGGATGCACTACCGGGCCAGACCTTCACCGGCACCGTGGACCGGATTGCCCCGGTGGTTGATTCGGGCAGCGGCACGTTCCGCGTGGTCAGCGCGTTCGAAGGCGGTGGCTTGCTGCAACCGGGCATGTTCGGCCGCATCAAGATCGATTACGACCAGCGCGCAGACGCGCTGGTGATCCCGCGCATCGCGTTGCTGGATGACGAAGGCGATCCGGCCGTATTCGTGGTGCGCGATGGCAAGGCGGCACGCGTGCCGGTCAAGCTGGGTTACATGGACGGCGAGTGGGTGGAAATACGCGAAGGGCTGAAGCTGGGCGAAGGCGTGGTGACGGCCGGCAAGATCGCACTGCGTGACAGCACGCCGGTGGAAGTGATCGGCCAGAACGCACCCAAGGTCGCCGCCAAGAAGGTGGAGGCTAAAGCTGCCGGTAGCAAGCAATGAGCGGGCACGGCAACGATCCAGGCGCCAGCGAGCCCCACACCAGCGAGCCCCACGCCGCGCCACCCGCGGCTTCCATGGGCGGTGGCCTGGTGGAATTCTCCACGCGTCGCCGCGTCACCGTGGCGATGTTCTGGATCACCATGTTCCTGTTCGGCTCGATCGCGCTGTCTTCGCTGAAGGTCAACCTGCTGCCGGACCTGAGCTATCCCACCCTGACAGTACGCACCGAGTACACCGGCGCCGCGCCGTCCGAGATCGAGACGCTGATCTCCGAGCCGGTGGAAGAAGCGGTGGGCGTGGTCAAGAACCTGCGCAAGCTGAAGTCGGTGTCGCGCACCGGGCAGAGCGACGTGGTGCTCGAGTTCGCGTGGGGCACGGACATGGACCAGGCCAGCCTGGAAGTCCGCGACAAGATGGAAGTGCTGCAACTGCCGCTGGAAGCCAAGGCACCGGTGCTGTTGCGCTTCAACCCGTCTACGCAGCCGATCATCCGCCTGGCGCTGTCGTCCAAGACCGCCGGCAAGACCGATGCGGATTCCATCCGCCAGCTCACCGAGCTGCGCCGCTATGCCGACGATGACCTGAAGAAGAAGCTGGAGCCGGTGGAAGGCGTGGCCGCGGTCAAGGTGGGTGGTGGCCTCGAGGATGAAATCCAGGTCGATATCGACCAGCAGAAACTGGCGCAGTTGAACCTGCCCATCGACACCGTGATCCAGCGCCTGCAGCAGGAGAACATCAACATATCCGGCGGACGCCTGGAGCAGGGTTCGCAGCGTTACCTGGTGCGTACCGTCAACCAGTTCGCCACCGTGGAGGAAATCCGCAACATGCTGGTCACCACCCAGAGTGGTGGTGGCAGTGATGCATCCAGCGCCGCGCAACAGATGGCGGCGATTGCCGCGTCCAGTGGCGATGCGGCGACCATGGCCGCCGCCGCGTCGGTACAAAGCGCATCCGCGGGCGGTTCCAGCGCCGTCGCCGGCGGCATGCCGGTGCGCCTGAAGGACATCGCCGACGTGCGCCAGGGCTACAAGGAACGCGAAGGCGTGATCCGTTTGGCGGGCAAAGAGGCCGTTGAACTGGCGATCTACAAGGAAGGCGACGCCAATACCGTGTCCACGGCGGACGCCATCAAGGCGCAGCTGGAAAAGATGAAGGCGCAGATTCCGCCGGACGTGGAACTGGCCACCATCGAAGACCAGTCGACCTTCATCAACCACGCGATCAGCGACGTGAAGCTGGATGCGGTGATCGGTGGCCTGCTGGCCATCCTGGTCATCTTCCTGTTCCTGCGCGACGGCTGGAGCACCTTCGTGGTCGCGCTGTCGCTGCCGGCGTCCATCGTCACCACGTTCTTCTTCATGGACCAGCTGGGCCTGAGCTTGAACGTGATGTCGCTGGGTGGCCTGGCGCTTGCGACCGGCCTGGTGGTGGACGACTCCATCGTGGTGCTGGAAAGCATCGCCAAGGCGCGCGAACGCGGGCTGGGGGTACTCGAATCGGCCATCGTCGGCACGCGTGAAGTCAGCATGGCCGTGGTCGCCTCCACCTTGACCACCATCGCGGTGTTCCTGCCGCTGGTGTTCGTGCAGGGCATCGCCGGGCAGTTGTTCCGCGACCAGGCGCTGACCGTGGCGATCGCCATCGCCGTCTCGCTGGTGGTGTCGATGACCCTGATCCCGATGCTGAGTTCGCTGAAGGGCAGGCCGCCGCTGGCATTCCCGGAAGAGGCACCGCATCCCGACTGGACGCCCGACTCGCGCTGGCAAAAACCCATCGCAGCGACCAGCCGCGGCCTGGGCGTGGGCGCGCGTGGTTTCTTCTTCGGCATTGCCTGGTTCTTCGTGCGCATCTGGCGCGGCATCGCGGCCGTGGTTGGTCCGGTCATGCGCAAGGCCAGTGACCTGGCGATGATTCCATACGATGCGGCTGAACGCGGCTACATGAAGCTGCTGCCCGCGTCGCTGAAAAAGCCGTGGCTGGTGATCGGCTTCGCGACTGCGGCCTTCGTGCTGACCATGTTTGCGGTTCCGTTGCTGGGTTCCGACCTGATCCCGCAGCTGGCCCAGGACCGTTTCGAGATGACGGTGAAACTTCCGCCCGGCACGCCACTGCGCGAAACCGATGCGCTGGTGCGCGAGCTGCAGGAAAAGCATGCCAAGGACGAAGGCATCACCGCGCTGTACGGCGTCAGTGGCAGCGGCACCCGGCTGGATGCCAGCCCCACCGAAAGCGGCGAGAACATCGGCAAGCTCTCCATCGTCATGGCCAATGGTGGCAGCGATGAACTGGAAGCCGAACAGTCCGAGAAAATGCGCGCGACCATGAAGGCGCATCCGGGCGCGCAGGTCGATTTCCGCCGTCCGGAGCTCTTCAGTTTCTCCACGCCGCTGGAAATCGAATTGCGTGGCTCGGACCTGGACACGATCGAGCGGGCGGGCCAGAAGATGGCGGCGATGCTGCGCGAGAACCCGCACTACACCGACGTCAAGTCGACGGTGGAAGAGGGTTTCCCCGAAATCCAGATCCGTTTCGACCAGGACCGTGCCGGTGCGCTGGGCCTGACCACGCGGCAGATCGCCGACGTGGTGGTGAAGAAGGTGCGCGGCGACGTGGCCACGCGCTACAGCTTCCGCGACCGCAAGATCGACGTGCTGGTGCGGGCGCAGGAATCCGATCGCGCCACCGTGCAAAGCATCCGCCAATTGATCGTCAATCCGGGCAGTTCGCGTCCGGTGACGCTGGAATCGGTGGCCGACGTCGTGGCCACCACCGGACCCAGCGAAATCCACCGCGCCGACCAGGTGCGCGTGGCCATCGTCTCGGCCAACCTCAGCAACATCGACCTGGGCGGCGCCGTCAAGGAAGTGCGCGACATGGTGGCCGCGGACAACCTGGGTGCCGGCGTGGGCATGCACATCGGCGGGCAGGGCGAGGAACTGGCGGAATCGGTGAAGGCACTGCTGTTCGCCTTCGGCCTGGCCATCTTCCTGGTCTACCTGGTGATGGCGTCGCAGTTCGAATCGCTGCTGCATCCGTTCGTGATCCTGTTCACCATCCCGCTGGCCATGGTCGGCGCGGTGCTGGCGCTGTTGCTGACCCGCTCGCCGGTATCGGTGGTGGTGTTCATCGGCTTGATCCTGCTGGTGGGCCTGGTGGTGAAGAACGCCATCATCCTGATCGACAAGGTCAACCAGTTGCGCGAGGCCGGCGTGGCCAAGCGTGATGCGCTGATACAGGGCGCACAATCGCGCCTGCGCCCGATCACCATGACCACGCTGTGCACGCTGTTCGGCTTCCTGCCGTTGGCCTTGGCGTTCGGTGAGGGCGCGGAAGTGCGTTCGCCGATGGCCATCACCGTGATCGGTGGCCTGCTGGTGTCGACGCTGCTGACCCTGCTGGTGATCCCGGTGGTGTACGACCTGCTGGATCGCAAGCCGGATGAACACTACGCACGTCGCGGCCGCCTGAATCGCGCCAGCCTGGAGCAGGGCGCCAACGTGGACAACGAAGGACTCGACCCGGCATGAGCATCGCCGAACTCAGCATCAAGCGGCCGGTCAGCACCATCATGCTGTTCGTGTCGCTGACCGTGATCGGCCTGATCGCGGCCTTCCGCTTGCCGCTGGAAGCCTTCCCCGAAGTCTCGCCGCCCTTCATCTTCATCCAGGTGCCGTATGCCGGCTCCACGCCGGATGAAGTGGAGCGCACGGTGCTGCGGCCGGTGGAAGAAGCCGTGGCCACCATGACCGGCATCAAGCGCATCGATGCCAGCGCCAATGCCGACGGCGCGCAGTTGTTCATCCAGTTCTCCGACTGGGAACGCGACGTGGCCATCGCGGCCTCCGAGGCGCGCGAACGCATCGATGCGATCCGCGACGACCTGCCGGACGACCTGCAGCGTTACCAGGTGATGAAGTTCTCCACCACCGACCAGCCGGTGTTGCGCGTGCGCCTGGCCAGCGACACCGACCTCACGGGCGCCTACGACATGATCGAGCGCGAATTCGTGCGCCGGTTGGAGCGCATCCCCGGCGTGGCACGCGTGGAAGTGTCGGGTGCACCGGCCAACGAAGTGGAGATCGCGATCAGCCAGGATCGCCTGACCGCGCACAACCTGGGCCTCAATGACCTGACCTCGCGCCTGCAGTCGATCAACTTCTCGGTGTCGGCCGGCACCATCACCGACGGCGGCCAGCGCCTGCGCGTGCAGCCGGTTGGCGAACTGGCCGACCTGCAGCAGTTGCGCGACCTGGTGATCAATGACAGTGGCGTGCGCCTGGCCGATATCGCCGATGTGCGCCTCAAGCAGCAGCGCATGCCGTACGGCCGGCGCCTGGACGGTCGCAAGGCGGTGGGCATCGACATCTTCAAGGAGCGCAATGCCAACCTGGTGGAAGTGTCGCGCAATGCATTGAAGGAAGTGGAGGAGATCCGCAAGGAACCTTCGCTCAACGACCTGCAGTTCAAGATCATCGAGAACCAGGGCGACAACGTCACCACGTCGCTGATCGAGCTGGCCGAAGCGGGCGCGATCGGCCTGCTTTTGTCCATCGCGGTCCTGTATTTCTTCCTGCGCCACTGGCCCTCCACGCTGATGGTGACGCTGGCCATCCCGATCTGTTTCATCATGACCCTGGGCTTCATGTACTTCGCCGGGGTGACGTTGAATATCCTCACCATGATGGGCCTGCTACTGGCCATCGGCATGCTGGTGGACAACGCGGTGGTGGTGGTGGAAAGCATCTACCAGGAACGCGAGCGCATGCCCAACCAGCCCAAGCTGGCCTCGATCATCGGCACGCGCAACGTGGCCATCGCGCTGTCGGCGGGCACGCTGTGCCACTGCATCGTGTTCGTGCCCAACCTCTTCGGCGAGCGCAACTTCCTGAGCATCTACCTGTCGCAGATCGCTATCACCATTTCGGTGTCGCTGCTGGCCTCGTGGCTGGTGGCAGTGAGCCTGATCCCGATGCTGTCGGCGCGCATGAAGACGCCGCCGGCCGTGGGCAACAAGAATGGCATCATCCCGCGCCTGCAGGCGCGCTACGCCAAGCTGTTGCGGTGGACGCTGGAGCACCGCGGCAAGAGTGTCATGGGCATCCTGCTGATCATCGCGGTCAGCATCGTGCCGATGATGCTGACCAAGAAGAACATGTTTGGCGGCGAAGACGGCGGCGAGACCAATATCTTCTACCAGTGGAAGGGTTCCTACAGCCTGGCCCAGATGTCGGATGAAGTGTTGAAGGTCGAGCAGTTCATGGATGCCAACCGCAAGCGCTTCCATGTCGAGCAGATCTATTCCTGGTACAGCGAGCAGGGCGATGCCGGTACCCGCATCAAATTCGACATGACCAAGCTGGACAACGACGACACCAAGGCCTTGATCGAGGAAATCCGCAAGGAGCTGCCCAAGTCTGCGCGCGCCACGGTCGGCATCGGTGACGGCGGCGGTGGCCCGGGCGGTGGTGGTGGCCAGCCTGGCGAAAACGTGCAGGTGCAGCTGGTCGGTGACTCGACTGAAACGCTCGCCGAGATCGCCGATGAAATCATCCCGATACTGGCCAAGCGCAAGGAACTGCGTGACGTGCGCGTCAATGCCGGCGACCAGAACAGCGAGCTGTCGGTGCGGGTGGACCGGGAACGCGCGGCGGCATTCGGCTTCACTGCCGAGCAGGTCGCCAACTTCGTCGGCGTGGCCTTGCGCGGCGCGCCGTTGCGCGAGTTCCGCCGCGGCGAAACCGAAGTGCCGGTATGGGTGCGTTTCGCCGGTGCCGAACAGTACGGCGTCGAGGACCTGGATACGTTCATGGTGCGCGCGCCCGACGGGCGCACGGTGCCGTTGCTCAGCATGGTCAACGTGGGCGTGACGCCCGCGGCCACGCAGATTTCGCGCACCAATCGCCAGACCACGCTCAGCGTGCAGGCCAACCTGGCCGACAAGGTCACGGTTCCGGAAGCGCGCAAGGCGATGGAGGACACGTTGAAGGCCGCTTCATTCCCGGCCGGCTACAGCTATTCGTTCGATGGCGGCGCGTTCCAGGACGAGGATGACGCAGGCAAGCAGATGTTCACCAACCTGATCATCGCCTTGCTGCTGATCTACATCGTGATGGCCGCGGTCTTCGAGTCACTGCTGTTCCCCGCGGCGATCATGAGCGGCGTGCTGTTCTCGGTGTTCGGCGTGTTCTGGCTGTTCTGGCTGACCGGCACCGAATTCAACATCATGGCCTTCATCGGCATCCTGGTGCTGATGGGCGTGGTGGTGAACAACGGCATCGTGATGATCGAGCACATCAACAACCTGCGCCGGCGCGGCCTGTCGCGCACGGATGCGCTGGTGGAAGGTAGCCGCGAACGCCTGCGTCCGATCCTGATGACCATGGGCACCGCGATCCTGGCCATGGTGCCGATTGCATGGGGCAACACGCAGATGGGTGGTGACGGCCCGCCGTACTACCCGATGGCACGCGCCATCGCGGGTGGCCTGGCGTTTTCGACCGTGGTCAGCCTGCTGTTCCTGCCGACCATCTACGCCATCCTGGACGACCTGCGCAGCGGCACGTCGCGCCTGATCCGCCGCGCGCAGTTGCGCAAGGGGGAAGTGTTGAAGGACGGGGCGTTGGCCGAAGGGTGAGGGCGGTTGTTGGTTCTTGGTTATTGGTTGTCGGAAAAATCAGCTGCAGACGGGTCCTGATGACAGCAGGCTCCTTTCCGGCAACCAACTGTCCACGGCTCTGGGTGGGAGCGGCGTCCCGCCGCGAGCTTCTTGCTGCTGCATCGAGTTGATGTCTTCTGCATCACCTGGCCAAGGGCTCGCGCCGGGACGGCGCTCCCACCAATGCATACAAGGCATGCGGTTCCCGATGACATCAGGCACCTTTCCAGCAACCAACAACCAACAACCAACAACTGCCTAGAACAGCCTCGCCAGAATCCGCGCACCCCCCGTCCACACACCGATCGCCGTGCCCATGCTGGTCAGGAAGAAGTTCAGCAGGATCCGCGCCACGCCGTTGGTCCACCAGCCACGCACGTGCTGCACGTCATCGCGCAGCGCCATGAAGTCGGCATAGGTCGGTTTGCGCAGGTTGGCTTCCACGAACGCACTGACCGTTCCTGAAGCCAATGCCGGGTGCAGCGGTGTAAGCGGGGATGCGATGAACGCGGCCAGGATGCTGAGCGGGTGGCCGCCGGCAATCGCACAGCCGATCGCGCCCATGATGCCGGTCGCCAACACCCACTGCACGATGAGGTCGGCACCCACGTCGATGCCGCCACGCCAGAAACCCCAGGCGAAGCCGCCGATCAGGAAGGCCGAGAAAACCAGGGTGAACCACGGGATGTTGCTCTTGACTGGCAAGGTTTCCAGCGACGCGCGAATCGTTGCTGGCGATTCGGCCGTGGTGCGGAGGTATCCCGCCATGCCCTGCAGGTGGCCGGCGCCAATCACCACCAGCACCTCGCGCGCACCGCTGTCGTAGGTGACTGATTCACGCAAGCGGGCGGCCATGTAGCGGTCGCGTTCATCGATGATGCTTTCGTACAACGCCGGGTTTTCGTTGGCGAAGTCCCCGAAGCTGGATTCCAGGAGGTCGCCTTGCTTGAGCTTCTCGATTTCATCGTCGCCGACTTCGTCGTCCGCGAACATCGCCATCATGATGCCTGCGCCGATCTTGGCCCGCGCCCACCAGCCCAGCCGGTCCATCGCACGCTTGAAGGTCAGGCCGACTTCACGGTCAATGAGGTGTAACGGCAAGTTGCGTTCGCGTGCGTCCAGCGCGGCGGCTTTCAATTCGGCGCCGGGTTCGACCCCGAGTTGTTCGGCCAGTCGGCGCTGGTACGCAGCCAATGCCAGGTTCACCGCGAACAGATGCGTCTTGCCTTCGCGTATCACCTTGACCAGGTCAAGCTTGGCCAGCGCGTCGCTGTCGGTCATCGACTGCAGGCGCCCGGCGTCCAGTTCGATCGCCACCGTGTCGTAAGCGCCGCTGGCGATGGCCGCACGCACCGTGTCCACGCTGGTTTTCGACACATGCGCGGTACCCAGCAGGGTATAGCGCACGCCGTCGCGTTCCACGACCTGGTGCGGTTGCCCGGCAAGCGGGTCGTTGGTTGAAGGAGAAGGAATGTCAGTCGTCATGATGGGGTTCGGAGTAAAAATTTGTAGGCGCGACGCAAGTCGCGAAAGAAACTGTCAGGGGAGGTCGTCGGAAGGTGGATCATCGTTTCCACTGCCCAATGCGCGTTGCATCTGCACGGTATCCAGCCAGCGGCCATGCTTGCGCCCCAAGCCCTGGAATACGCCCACCGTCCTGAAGCCGAATTTTTCGTGCAGTGCCACCGACGCGCCATTGGCGGATTCGCCGATGACCGCGATCATCTGGCGGAAACCGCGGTCCTCGCATTGCTCGATCAACTGCGCCAGCAAGGCGCTTCCGATGCCGCGTCCGCCTGCTTCCGGCACGACGTACACCGTGTCTTCGATCGTCCAGCGATAGCCCGTACGCCCGCGGTAGCTGCTGGCGTAGGCATAGCCGGCGAAGGCGCCGTCGAGTTCAGCGACCAGGTAGGGGAAGCCGTTGTCGGTCACGACCTGCATCCGCGCCGCCATGTCCATGTCGCCAGGCGCGTCGTATTCGTAGGTGGCCACGCCTTCGCGGACTTCCCGTGCGTACAGGGCGGTGATGGCAGGCACATCGGCAAGCGTGGCGGCACGCACGCGCAGGGTCATGGGGTGCGCACGAATTCGCGCTCGAAATGCACGAGTTCAGCGACGGAGTCGATCCATGGCAGCCTGCTTTCGCGGTAGATGTTGCGCGTAGGTGCGAGTGCATGGCCGTCGTCGAGTGCGCCCAGGTAGAGCATGGCCAGGCCGGGATAGACGATGTTGCGGTTGAACAGTGGGGTGCTGCAGGTTGCGCAGAAGTAGCGCGTGGCGTTATCGGTTGCCGCGTAGTCACGCAGCTGGTCGACGCCTTGCATGACCGTGAGCTCCCTGTCCAACACCACCACGTAACTGGACAGCGGCGCGCCGCTCATGCGCCTGCAGAAGTCGCAGTGGCAGTTGAGGATGGCCTTGGGCGTACCGTCCACGCGGTAGTGCACCAGGCCACACAGGCAGCGTCCGCTCAGGCTCATCGCGATGATCAGTCGATGTAGCGCTTGAGCAGGTCGCCGTACGCATCGATGCGACGGTCACGCAGGAACGGCCAGATGCGGCGCACGTGTTCGCTGCGGGCCAGGTCGACTTCGGCGCTCAGGATTTCTGCATCTGCGCCGGCCTCGGCGATGAACTCACCCTGCGGGCCCAGCACGTGGCTGTTGCCCCAGAACTGGATGCCGGACGCACCCAGCGGCGAAGCTTCATGGCCGACACGGTTGCAGGAGAGCACTGGCAGGCCATTGGCGACAGCATGCCCGCGATGGCTGAGGATCCACGCATCGCGCTGGCGATTCTTCTCCTCCTGTGCATCGTCCGGATCCCAACCGATCGCCGTCGGATACAGCAGCAGGTCGGCGCCGGCCAGCGCCATCAGGCGCGCGGCTTCCGGGTACCACTGGTCCCAGCACACCAGCACGCCCAATCTGCCCACGGACGTGTCGATCGGCTTGAAGCCGATGTCGCCCGGCGTGAAATAGAACTTTTCGTAGAAACCCGGATCGTCCGGGATATGCATCTTGCGGTACTTGCCCAGCACGCTGCCGTCTTTCTCGAAGACCACGGCAGTGTTGTGGTACAGGCCCGCCGCACGCCGTTCGAACAGCGAGCTCACCAGTACCACGCCGTGTTGCTTGGCCAGCTTGCCCAGGCGCTCGGTGCTGGGGCCGGGGATAGGCTCAGCCAGGTCGAACTCGTCCACCGATTCGTGCTGGCAGAAGTAGGCGCCGTTGTGCAGTTCCTGCAGCAGCACCAGGCGCGCGCCGCGTTTGGCGGCTTCGGCCACGCGGCTTTCGATCACCGACAGGTTGGCTTCGGCATCGCCATGGTTCTGTTCCTGGATCAGGGCGACAGGCAGCGTGTTGGTCTTCGACATCGGAGGATTCCTTGCGACGGGAGGGCGTGGTTCGTCCCGCGGAGTGGTTTGGTTGGCCCGTGGAATCCGGCTAAGCCAGGATGCCTTCCGGCAACTGCATGGTGATGCAATGCAGGCTGCCGTTCTGCCAGATCAACGAACGGCATGGCACCTGCACGATTTCGCGATCCGGGAATGCAGCAGCCAGTACGCTGGCAGCCGCGTCATCAGCAGCATCGCCGTACGCAGGCATCAGCACGGCGCCATTGATGATGAGGAAATTGGCATAGGACGCCGCCAGTCGGCGGCCTTCATCCAGGATGGGCTGCGCCCACGGCAACGGGAAAAGGCGATAGGGCTTGCCATCCGTCGTGCGCAGCGCGGCTATTTCCTCGCCCATCGCACCGAGTTCGGCAAAGTGCGAATCTTCGGCGTCGTCGCAGGCTTGGAACACGATGGCATCCGGCCCGGCGAATCGCGCCAGCGTGTCGATATGCGCGTCGGTGTCGTCGCCTTCCAGGTAGCCGTGGTCCAGCCACAGCACGCGATCCTGTTTCAGCCAGCCCGCCAGTTTTTCGGTCAACTCTCCACGACTCGCCTGCGGGTGGCGTTCGTGCAGGCACTTCCAGGTAGTCAACAAGCTTCCGCGTCCATCCGTCTCGATGGCGCCGCCTTCCAGTGCGAAATTGATGCTCTGCACGAAGTAGTCGTGGAACAGGTCCATGCCGGCGAGCTCGCCCACCAGGCGATCATCGCGGCTGGCCTCGTATTTTCCGCCCCAGCCCGTGAAACGGAAGTCCAGCAGCTGGAAATTGTCGCCATCGCTCAAGGTGATGGGGCCGGAATCACGCAGCCAGGTGTCGTCGTATTCCGCCGGCACGAAGCGCACCCGCGACATGTCGACGCGTGCCGAACGCAGGCGTGCCTCGGCATAGGTCTGCAGGTCTTCGTCTTCCGCACAGATGACCACCGCCTGGAAACGGGTGATGGCTGCAACCAGGGCGACGTAGGTCTCCTCGACCTCACCCAGGCGTTCGGCCCAGTCGGTCTCGGCGTTCGGCCAAGCAATCAGGACCGCGGATTGGGGTTCCCATTCGGCGGGGAAACGGAAAGCGTCTGTCATCTAGGCTTCTATCGGATCGGCGGCTTGGGTCCGATTTCTTCTGGACTGGCCTGGGTGGCGACCACGTCGATGACGCGGTTCTTTTCGAAATACACGGTGAAGCCCGGGTACACCCAGCGGTTGATCACTGGCCACTGGCTGCGTTGTCCCCCGCGTGGTTCGAGTTTCTGCTGGGGCGCGCCGAAGGTCGCCTCCACCTGGGCGGCGGTTTGTCCGCGTGCGGGCAGGGCGCTGGCGGCGGGTTGCTGGGTACGCTCGATCAGCAGGGTGTCGGCGCTGGCGGCACCGGCAAGGCAGAGCAGGGCGAGCAGCGGTAAGGCATGGATGCGACGCTTCATGGCGGTGACTCCCCAAAGGACGCGCCTTTATAGCAAACGAGCCCGTCAAAAAGCCGTTGTGCCACCACACGGGGTCGCTAGGTGCAGGTCGGTGCTCGCCGTGGGTGTGGGCAGGCCGGGCTGGAAAACAAAAAACCGCCTTGCGGCGGTTTTCCGGGAATCCGCAGTGGATCGCCGCTCGGCGCTGGCGCGCCTTGGGCGTTCCCTTGCTTCTCAGCGCTGGCGCGCCTTGAAACGCGGGTTCGACTTGCAGATCACGAAGACCTTGCCACGGCGGCGGACCACCTTGCAGTCGCGGTGACGGGTCTTCGCCGACTTAAGGGAGGACAGGACTTTCATGAAACACCTCTGGTATATGGGCTGGAGCAAAATTAGCCGCGCATTCTAGCGGGTATTTCCCTTCATGTTCAAGCCCTTGCATCCTCGCCGAATGGACTGGTGGTCGTGGCCAGCCGGCGTGGCGGGGCATAATGCTCGAAAACCTGAGGGCTGACGCATGCCAGAGACCATTCCAGTACTGACCATCGACGGCCCCTCCGGTGCTGGCAAGGGCACGGTGAGCCGGATCGTGGCGCATCGACTGGGCTGGCACTACCTGGATTCCGGGGCGCTGTACCGGGCGGTCGGCGTAGCCGCCAGCTGGGCCAACCTGGACGTCTCGGATCCGGCGGCATTGGTGCGCTGCACCTTCGATACGGCCGTCACCTTCAGGGAAAACGCCAGCGGCGACCTGCGTGTCTGGGTCAACGATTCGGACGCCACGGACGAATTGCGCCTGGAAACCACCGGCGCCGTGGCCTCGGCCATCGCGGCGTTCCCGGAAGTCCGCTCCGCCTTGAAGGAGCGGCAGCGGGCATTCCGGCAGCTGCCGGGGCTGGTGGCGGACGGACGGGACATGGGTACGGTCATCTTCCAGGACGCCCCGTACAAGGTTTTCCTGACCGCCAGCGCCGAGGAAAGGGCGGAAAGACGCTATAACCAGTTGAAAGACAAAGGAGTTTCGGTCACACTTGACGGTCTGCTACGGGAGATCCTCGCCCGCGACGCCCGTGATGCCCAGCGCACGGTGGCCCCGCTCAGGCCGGCTGAAGATGCTGTCCTGATCGATACCACCGGCCTGAATATCGACCAGGTCGTGGAACGTGTGCTGGCTCTGGTGAAAACCTGACCGGCCCGGTTCAAGCGCAGCAGTAACAGTCCCGTCGGCAATCCTGCCGGCGGTTTTCATCCACCTCAACACTCACGGCCACAGGCATCCCGCCCAGGCCGACAACGAGTGGACCGATGCGCCAGCAACTGCGCCCGGTCTGCGTCATCAACCGAGATTTTTTCAATGATCGAATCATTTGCAGAACTGTTTGAACAGAGCCAGATCCACCTCACCAAGCTGAAGCCCGGTTCCATCGTCATGGGCACCGTGGTCGAAGTCCGCAACGACGTGGTGGTGATCAATGCCGGTCTGAAGTCCGAAGGCATCGTGCCGATCGAACAGTTCCGTAACGACGACGGCACGCTCACCGTGGCCGTCGGCGACGAAGTAAAGGTCGCCCTCGACTCGCTCGAGAATGGCTTTGGCGAAACCGTCCTGTCGCGCGAGAAAGCCAAGCGCGCCATGGTATGGGACGAGCTGGAAGAAGCCCTGGAAGCCAACGCCACCATCACCGGCCGCATCAGCGGCAAGGTCAAGGGCGGCTTCACCGTCGACATCAAGGACGTCCGCGCATTCCTGCCGGGTTCGCTGGTCGACGTGCGCCCCGTGCGCGACCCGGGTTACCTGGAAGGCAAGGAACTCGAGTTCAAGCTCATCAAGCTGGATCGCAAGCGTAACAATGTGGTGGTCTCCCGCCGTGCGGTGGTCGAGAGCGAGCATTCGGAAGAGCGCGAGCAGCTGATGGACAAGCTGCAGGAAGGCGTGGTGCTGAAGGGCGTGGTCAAGAACCTGACCGATTACGGCGCGTTCGTGGACCTCGGCGGCATCGACGGCCTGCTGCACATCACCGACATGGCCTGGAAGCGCGTGCGCCATCCGTCCGAA
>Ga0075163_10004595_pt1 | contig 18506 bp, 14 predicted proteins | sample JI1023141ADNA_FD_71478 | JGI IMG/M metagenome (GOLD analysis project Ga0075163, IMG submission 71478) | Wastewater effluent complex algal communities from Wisconsin, to seasonally profile nutrient transformation and Carbon sequestration -... | ecosystem: Engineered > WWTP > Effluent > Algae...
GTGAAACGCGCGGCCTGTGCCACGCCGGCGTCGCCGGCGCGTCGCGCGTGCGCGCCGGTTCCGGATGGCAGCTCGGAGAGGACCGCCGCGGCCCAGGCATCCACATCCGCGAGTGGGGCGAACGTGGCGGCCGTACCGCCGACCTCGCGCAGTACGGGAAGGTCGGTCGCGACGACCGGCGTCCCGCACGCGAGCGCTTCCGCCACGGGCAGGCCGAAACCCTCGCGGTCGGACGTGGTCAGCGAGACGTCGGCGCGGCGATACAAGGCTCCGAGGACCTCGACCTCGATGAAGGGCAGCTGCACGATCCGCGTATCGACACCAAGCTCACGCGCCAGCACCTGCTGCTCCGGCGTGAGCCGGCCGCCCGCCTTGAGCAGCCGCACCCGCGGTTCGCGCCGTGCCACCGCCGCAAGCACGCGCAGCAGCACGTCGATCCGCTTCCGGGGGATGCAGCTACCCACATGCAGCAGCTCCGGGACATCCGCCGGCTTCGGTCCGGCCAGCCGATCGAGCGTCTCCCTTGCGCGGACCGACGGCTCGCCCATCAGCTCGGGCTGGACGCCGACGTGCGCGACGACGAGTCGTTCCGGAGGGAGGAGGTCGAACTCCAGCACCTCGTCTCGCGTAGCCGCCGTATCGCACGTCACACACGCCGCCGCGCGAAGGCCGGAGAGCACGCGCCGCGTGAGGAAGGCCGGCAGCCGCGTCGGAATCACGCCCGGCTTGACCAGCGGCAGGAACGCGTCGACGTCATGGCAGGTGACGACCGTCCGCGCCGCCGGCAGCGCATGAACCACATGCGCATAGCTGTGGTCGACGACGTGGTAGACATCGAAGCCTCGCGCTTCGCGCGCCAGCCACCGCGGGTAGTCCCAGAACCTGTTGATGTAGCGCCCGAGTCGCGACCGGCGCGCCGGCATGGCCGGCCTGATCAAGGTGACGTCGAGGCCATGCGACCCGCGCAACGGACGAAGGTGCGCGACGAGCGCATCCGCGACGAGGTCCATGCTCGGCCAGCGCTCCTCGGCCAGGTCCGCCACGATGGCGACGCGCACCGGCGGGGTGGCGGTCATCGCGCCCTCATCGCACTACCCCACGTCGATGCGAGCATTGCGGCGCCGGCCAGCGCCTGCTCGAGTATGTCGACGTGTCCGTCGAGCGTGCGCCGCGCTGCCGTGCTGCGCGCCTCGGTGCCCCAGCGGCGCAGCGTGCCCGGGTCCGCGACACATGCCCCGATTGCCTGCGCGAGAGCGGCCGCTGACGGCGGCGCCTCGACCACGAAACCGGTGCGGCCGTGCAGCAACCACTCGGGGATCCCGCCCAGCGCGAACGCGAGCGCCGGGACGCCGACCGCCGCCGCTTCGAGTCCGACGAGTCCGAACGGTTCGGGCCAGATGCTGGGGACCACCAGCAGATCGGCGGTGCGAATCAGCTCGAGACAGTCGGCCTGCGACTTCCACCCCGTCAGCACGACCTCGGCGCCCCGCGTGCGCAGTTCCTGCGCGAGGCCAGCGCATCGGCCGTACTCCCGTCCGTCGCCGACCATCGTCAGGCGGAGGCGCGCGCGGTCCTGCGGTTCGAGGAGCCCGATTGCCTCGAGCAGGAGGTGAGGTCCCTTGAGCTGTTCGAGCCGTCCGGCAAAGAGGAGGTGCAGGCGGTCGCCGGTCGCACCCTGGCGCTCGATCGGCCCTGCAACCGGTGGTGCGAACGCCGGAATGGTATGGACCTGAGTCGGGTCCACGCCTTGCGCAATGCACTCGCGGCGCATGTGCTCTGAGATCGTCAGCACGCGGGCACACGTCCGAAGCAGCCGCTGCCGCACGCGCTGCTCGCGGTAGTCCCGCAGCATCGAGACCGGGCTCAGTCCGCCGCAGCGCCTCGCGTGGAACTGCAGCAGACAGCCAGGGCCGAGTGCGCGGCTGCAGGGCTGTACATGAGGGAAGCTGTGGGTCTTCGTCCCACTGATGCAGGTGCCGTGGTAGGCGTGCAGCATGACCGCGAGCGGCGCCACATCCGGCATCCGCGATTCGAGCGCCACGGCGTTGATCCCCTGCGAAAAGATCACGTCGGGCTGCCACGCGACGAGGTCGGCCAGCGCATCGACTGACGTGTCGGCCGCGCTCCCCAGCGGGGCCAGCCTCACGCTGCCGGGCGCGATGCTGCCGGCGGCGGGATCGCACGGGAACTCGTGCCAGAGGCCCACTTCATGGCCCCGAGCCTGGAGGGCCGGCAGCACTGACTCCAGATAGGTTTCGACGCCTCCGGCGCGATGCGCGAAGCGCGTGGGAATGGCGATCCGCATCAGCGAGCCACCCTCGATCCGACCGGTTCACGGTCCGAACGTCCACCGCCGGTCACGTCGGCAATCACGGCAGCCATGTCGGCGAAAGCCTTGTCGCGCGACCACTCCCGCTCGACCATCGCGCGCCCGTCGAGGGCCTGCGCACGCGCCTCCTCCTGGTGTGAGGCAATCCAGAGGAACGCCTGCGCCATGGCTTCCGCGTCGAGCGGTTCGACCATCTGCGCGAAGCCGGGCAGCGTGAAGGACATGCCGCCGACGCGGCTGGCCACCACGGGCACACCGCAGGCGAGGGCTTCGAGCGGCGAGAGGCCGAGCCCCTCGGCTCTCGACGCCTGCGCCACGGCATCAGCCGCACGGAAGTAGTCGTTCAGGTCCACCATCGGATGCGCGGCGGGCCGGCCGATGACCCAGGCGTCCGGATTGGGCAGGCCCATCTGCTGCGCGAGCGCGAGGAAATCGCGATAGCCGCCGCTGAGATTCATCAGCACGGCGTTCAGGCCGCGTTCGCGTGCGAGCGCCGTCGCACGCAGCACGGTCTCGGGGTCCTTCTCGTGACTGATCCGGCTGGCCAGGAAGATCACGAACGCATCGTCCGGCAGCTCGAGTCGCTGCCTGATCGTTGCGCGAGTACCTCGATCGACGGGTGAGAAGAACGCCGTATCCACACCGTAGTAACCGCCGAGCACGGTCCGTGCGCAGTACCGGCTCGCAAGGCCCTGCAGGTACTCGCCGAGTGCCACGCAGCGTGTGCTGAGGGCGCCGTTGATGGTCATCAGCGTACGGATGACCGCTTCTCCTCCCCAGGCTGCGACGGCTCCGATCTGTCCACGCGCGCGCCGGCACCGGAAGTACTCGACAGGCGCGAGCATGATCGTCGTGATGACCGGCACGCCGCGGAACGCGCCGACCAGGGTCGCGTTCAGCGAGCCCCGCAGCAGTTCCTGCGACAGGATGACGTCGAACTCGCGCGCGTGGGCCCACAACCACAGCAGCGACCGCCACTGGTACGACACGCGGCCGCCGGCGATCTGGTGCACCCGTAGCTGCGCGCCAGACGCGGCGATGCGATCGCGAAGACCGCTCTCGACGAACTTCCCGGCCGGAACGCAGATCGTGAGGTTCGCAATCTGGCTCAGCCCGACGATGTAGCGGATGTCGGTGTAGCCTTCGACGAAGAACAGCAGGTTACGCACGGACGGCCTCGACCTGTTCCCGTGCCTGGCCCGTCGTCAGCAGGCGCACGCTGTGCCTGATGTCGAAGATCCGGTCGTACACGGCGGAGGCTCGCTCGGCGAGGGCCTGCCGACGTGCCGAATCGGCGATCAACCGGACCGCTGCGGCGCCGAGCTCCGCGGCGTCGGGGCGGTCGACCAGTTCGAGTCCGCCCTCCTCGCGCCAGAACGGCTCACTGAGGTGACCTTCGTTCGTGACAACCGCACACCCGTTCTTCATGAGACCGAGCGTCGAGGTGCGTCGGGCGCTCACACCGTCCGGGTAGGGCTGCAGCATCAGGTCGCAGCCTGCGATCTGCTGCGCGAGTGCGGCCGGTTCGGCCACTCCGGTGGCCCGCACGCGCGCAACGGCGCCTGGTCGAGTGCGCAGGAACTCGGCGAGAAAGCGATCGCTGTCGCGCCCGATCAGCACGACGTGCGCCTGAGTCTCTGCGAGCACCACGTCGAGCGCCGGACCGAGCAGCGCAGTCACCAGCGGAGCATGGGTGCCGAAGTGTCCCACGACGGGGGCTGTCGCGGCGTGTGTCTCGGGGCCGATCGAATCAGCCCGACGGATGTCCAGGGGCGGCGCGGGTACGGGCAGCCAGCGGGGCGTGAGCCGTCCGAGCAGGTACGGCGTGACCCGGGCGAACCAGCTGGGCGTACTCGTCCAGACGTGAGACGCAGCGGCGCACGCCGTGGTGAACATGAGGCGATGGACGCAGGCCATGACGAACTGGCCAGGCCGTGCCGCAAACATGACGAACGGCTCGTGCACCATGACCTGCAGGTCGTCGCCGTGCCGTGTTGCCCGCATCAGGAGCCACCACGCGAAGCGCACGTTCATGGCGCGGAAGCCGAAGCCGTGGGGTACCCACTGCACGAGCAGCCGCTTGGGACCGGGCAGCTGGTCGAGCGCCTGGCCTGCCCGCGTCAGGTCGTCCGGCGTGAACCCCCCAAGGGTCCGGTGCACGGCGACGCCACCTTCATCGGCAACCCCCGCAGCGCCGGGAGCCCAGACGTGCGTGCGTGCCGTTGTCGACAACGCGGTCGCGAGCGTGCGTGAGTAGTCGCTGACGCCGCCGACCGTGGGCGGATACTCGCAGGTGATGATGTGCCACGTGCAGTCGGGGCTCGCCGCACTCATGGCCGCTCGACCCCGTAGATCTTCAGGCAGGCGTCGACCACCGCCGGCCAGGTGAATCGACGGTGCACGTCCGCACAGGCGGCCGTCCCGAGGCGGTTCACCAGCGCCGGGTCGGTTGCCAGCGCGCCGATCGCGTCGCGCATCGCGTCCGTGTTCCCTGGCGGGACGACGAACCCGGTCTGTCCGTGCGTCACGATCTCCGGCATGCTCGCGACGTTGGTGCAGAGCCCGGGCGCGCCGCACGCCATGCCCTCGAGCAGCGTCTGGCCGAGCAGCTCCGGCACGTCGCTGTGCTGCCCGTACATGTCGTCGTACACGCTCGGCAGGACGACGCAGAGCGCCCGTCGGTACTCCTCGATGAGCGCCGCGTCATTCAGGTCGTGATGAAACGTGACCGGCTTGCCCTGGGCGAGCGTCTTCAGGTCCGCCAGATACCCGGGGTGATGCGGTGGTCCGACGATGCGAAGGGACACGCCGTCGGGCAGACCGCGAATGACGCCGTCGATCCCCTTGTGCGGCAGGATGCGACCCACGTAGAGCACACCGCCATCGCGCGGAGTACCGGGGGCGGGCGCGAAGCGGCTCGTGTCCACGCCGCCCCAGATGACATGCGCCCACGGCTTGTCCCTGTGGCCGAACACCTTCCGGCTGTACTCGCTGATGTGCAGATGCCCGTGGTACCAGCGGTCTGTCGACACGTAGCTCGAAATGTCGAAGCCGCCGCCGCCGAGATCGGAGCAGAACACTCGCCGTCCGCTGAGCCGCGCGGTCAGGGCCGCCACGCTGCTCGTCACGATGTGCTGCTGGTGGCAGTGGATGACCCGGGCCGACAGGACCTCCGGCAGGAGACGAAACGCGAAGGGATTCGCTGCCTGTCCGCGGACCCGCCACGGACGGCCAATCACGCGGATCCTGAGGCGTCCCGCAGATTCCTCGCGAGAGGTGGCTCCGTACGTCACGAGCGAGGTCGGCACGACGTCGGCCATGTGTCGCGCCAGCTCGAACACGTAGCGCTCCGCCCCGCCGATGAGGCCGTCGTTCGCCGTGAACAGCGCCGGGACCGTGTGGACGATCATCGCGTGGGACCTGCCGTCAGGGGACGGACACGGGCGACACCGCACGCGCGTGCCAGGCGTAGTCGGCGAGGACCAGCCCTGACTGCGTGGCGCTGGCGCTCGCGGAGAACGCGTACGGCATCACCGAGTTGACCTCGAACACGCACGCCTGCGGGTAGTGATCGACGACGGCGCTCTCGGTGCAGAGGTACATGTCGACGTGGTACCGCCCAGGCTTGAGCCAGGGGCCTTCCATGACGAGCTCACCCTCGATCCGCTCGGCGTCATCGATCCAGCAGCCGACGAACCGGCCGTCCATCTGCGCGATCTCCACGCCGCGCTCGTCGACGATGTGCGCCGAGGGGTAGAACCGTCCGACGGTCGATTTGGCCCGCACCACCTCGAACGCAATCCGCCGAGGGTCGTTCGGACGGTACGAGCCGGTGGCCGACTGCACCAGGCCGAAGCGGTACTCGCCCGTGCCCCGGCGCCGCTCGGGTTCGTTTGCGCCGGATGCGAGGTGGCCGGCGAACTGGTTCCCGTAGGCGATGATCGCATCAGCCGGGCTGCCGGTGAACGACACGCGTCCACCGTCGAGCACGATGCCGCGCGAGCAGAGCAGCGAGATCGAGTGCATGTTGTGGCTGACGAAGATCACCGTACGGCCATCCGAGCTGATGTCGCGCATCTTGCCGAGGCACTTGGACTGGAACTCCGTGTCGCCCACCGCGAGCACCTCGTCGACGATGAGGATCTCGCTGCGCAGGTGAGCCGCCACGGCAAAGGCCAGGCGCACGTACATGCCGCTGCTGTAGCGCTTGACGGGCGTGTCGAGGAAGCGCTCGACTCCCGCGAAGGCGACGATGGCGTCGAACTCGTGGCGGATCTCCGAACGCGTCATGCCGAGCATGGCGCCGTTCATGAAGATGTTCTCCCGCCCCGTGAGGTCCTGGTGAAAGCCGGTGCCGACCTCGAGCAGGCTGCCGACCCGTCCGTGGAGATCGACCTCACCGGTCGTCATCTCGGTGATGCGTGAGAGCACCTTCAGGAGCGTGCTCTTGCCGGCGCCGTTGCGGCCGATGAGACCGACGACCTCGCCCTGCTCGACCTCGAAGCTGATGTCGCGCAGGGCCCAGAACTGCTCCGACTCCGCGCGCTCGAACGGGTTGCGCACGCGACGCACGATGGCTTCCGCCAGGGTCGACGACTTGTGTCCGTGCCGGAGCCAGTACGACTTGCTGACCCCCCGCGCGCTGATGGCGATGGGCCTAGCTGGCATGGGTGGCGCCTCCGGCGGTTCCTGCGCGAGGCGCGCCGGCGTGTGCGAGCGTCGCAGCAGGGCGGCGCGTGACACCGCCGTGGGCCTGTGCCCGGAGTGCGGCCAGGACCTGCTGGATTCGCCGCGAGTAGGCGCCCTTCAGCTGCAGCAGCGCCGAGAACCTGCCGCGGGCGGCCTCGTATTCGAGCACGGTCGTCGCGCCGACGCCAGCGCCGGCCCATGCGGCGATGCGCGTCATCGGATGACGCCAGGCGGTCTGTGCCGCGCGCGCGGCTTGCCAGGGCCACGACCAGCGGAGCCGATCGATGGCGCGCCACGGACCTTGGTGGCGCAGCGCGACGTAGTAACCATCGAGCAGGGGCGACGCGGCGCCGGCGCCGTGGCTCAGGCGTCGCAGGTACTGCCACGTCAACCGCTGGGCGCCGATCGCGTGCGTCAGGCGAAGGCGCGGGTCGTACCGGAGTCTCCAGCCTGCGAGCCGGAGCAGCAGGCACATTTCGGAGTCCTCTCCCGAGGTGAGCGACGTACCGACCCGCCCGCTGAGCGCGTGCGGGATGCCGAGCGCCGTCGCCTGCTGCCAGGCGGTCCGTCTCAGGACGAGCCCCGCTCCCCAGAGCAGCCCGCGCGAGTCGGTGGCGTCACCTGCGGCGTCGCCCTGGCCGCCCACGGCGAGCGCGCCAGCAACCGCAGGAAGCCAGGCCGGTGGGTCGATCTCGTAGTGCGCGGTGTTGAAGCCGCCGCAGGCGCCCGCGTCGGGATGCGCCTCCATGACCGCGACGGCGGTGCTGATCCAGTCCGCCTCCAGCCAGTTGTCATCGTCGACCATGCCGAGCAGCGCCGAGTGCGCCGCGGCCAGGCCGCGTGCTCTGGCGTGGGCGACGCCCTGCGTCGGCTCGTGGAGGATCTGCAGGGGAACCGTGGAGAGCGTCGACCAGAGCTCCCGCGCGAAGGTGGCGGTGCCGTCCGTCGAGTTGTTGTCGACCAGGATCAGCTCCCACGTCGTCTGCGCCGGTACGCGCTGCGCGGCCAGGTGCTCCAGCGTGGGCTGGAGGCGCGCCCTGGCGTTGCAGGCGCAGAGGATGATCGAGAGGTCGCTCACGGTGTCCCTGCTCAGATGACGTCGGCCACGCGGCGTTCAGCCCGGCGGAACACGGCAGCACCGAGCACGAAGACAACGGCGCTGACGACAACGGCGTACGCGACGAAGGGCCAGGCCGGAGGAGCCGTGCCGATCAGCGACCAGCGGAAGCCGTCGATGAGGCTGGAGAGCGGGTTCAGCACGTGGTACCAGAGCTGGTAGCGCTCCGGCACGCGGCTCACCTCCCACGCGACGGGACTGCCGTAGAGCAGGAAGGGCACCAGCAGCGGCAGCAGGTACTGGACGTCGCGGTAGTCGATCGTGAGCGCCGCCGCGAAGAGACCCACACCCAGCGCCAGCACCAGGACCAGGATGACCCAGAGCGGCACGAGCAGCGCCGGCCAGCCGATCGGGATGCCTGCGAACGGCAGGATCGCGGCGAGGACGACCGCGGGCACGACGAAGTCGACCAGCGTCGACGCAATGGTCGACAGCGGAAGGATCAGCCTGGGGAAGTACACCTTCGTCACGATGTTCGTATTGCCGACCATGCACGAGGCCGTGCGGGTCAGCGTCGAGGCGAAGATGTTCCACGCGAGCAGGCCGGCGAAGCTGAAGATGAAGTACGGCTGTCCGGACGACGTGTCCATTCCGGCGACGACGCCGAAGACGAAGCTGAAGATGCCCGCGGCGAAGAGCGGCTGGATGACCACCCACAGGGCTCCGAGGATCGTCTGCCGGTACCGGAGTTTCACGTCACGTTCCGCGAACGCGGCGAGCAGGTGGCGGAAGCGGACGATCTCCGGGACATCGAGACCGACCCACCCCTTCGACGGCCGCAGCCTGGTGGTGGTGGTCACGGCCGGGCTCCGCCCTCGGCTTCGAGGCGCGCGCCGCTGGCCGCGCCGGCGAGCGCGCCGGCACACGCCCAGAACAGGATGCCGAGCTGCATGTTGAAGGCGGGACCGGAGAGGCTCATCCCGAGGATGAACACCTCGATCGACAGCATCATCGGCGCGACATCGCGTATGCGGGCGAGCCCTCCGGTGCTCGCCTCGAACGCGCTGACCATCGCCAGCAGGATCGCGAGACCGTAGAAGATCCACATCGGGATGCCGCCATCGAGGAGCCAGCCCGTGAGCTGGATCTCGACGTAGATGGGCGTGCTCGCGCGGCCGTCCCCGAAGTAGCTTTGCATCATCCCCCACCGGCCGACGCCGGCACCGAGCGGATACTTGTCCAGCATCTCGCCGACGGTGTACGAGAGGAATCCGCCTCGATTCTCCTGGTAGGTCGAGATCGCGCCCTGATCGCGAAGGCTCAGGAAGCGATCGGCGACGGCGGAGCCGCCGACCGATGCCGCCCACAGGAACGAGGCGACGATGATCGTGCCGCCGGCGGCGAGGCCCCAGCCGGCCCTGGCGATGCGCCCCTGCCGAATCGCGATGATCAGGGTGACGGCCAGCGCGCCGAGTGCCATCAGGAAGACCGAGCGCACCTGCGTGAGGTAGACAGCGGCGAGACCCACGGCGCCCATGCTGGTGGCCAGCGCGGTCTGCCACAGCTTGCGGGTGTAGAGGCACACGCCGAGACCGAGCACGACGGTGATGCCGCCGGCGATGGCCGCGCCGCCTGGCGTGTCGGACAGCCCCGGCGGCCGCATGATGACGCGCCCGTCGGAGCCGACGTACGTCATCGAGTCGACCAGATCCTGATCGAGCTGCGAACTGATTTGCGGCGGCATGAACTGCCGCGGGTAGTAGACCTGCAGGACGCCAACGCCCGCGCTCAGGAAGTTCATGACCAGGATCAGCCCGATCAGGGACTCGAGACGCTTCGGCGAGCGCACAGCCCTGTACATCCAGAACATCGGGGCGGCGATGCTCAGCTGGAAGATGCACTGCGCGAGTCCGGCCGCGGGCTGGCTGCTCGGATTCGCGAGGTTGAGCACGAGCAGGAACAGGGCCGCGATGAGCGGAGCCGTACCGCGCGGCGCGCCCTTCGCCGAGCGCGACATGTACAGGACCAGGAACGCCAGCGATGACACGTACGGCAGCGCGCGCACGATGAAGCGCACGGCCTGCGCGTTGGGCAGGAACAGCGGGATACCCCAGAGGAACTGAATCGCGAAGAAGAGCTGCGGCCAGATGGGGTGGTCGAGCAGGTGCGCCACCCGGCCCTGCTGCTCCTCTTCTTCGTGAGTCTCGGCAGGCGGCCTGCCGGAAGGCGACTGGCGTGCCTGTGCCGCCCGGGCACGCGCAGGTCGCTCCGCCGCTCGCGCGAGCGCTTCGTCTATGCCGACCAGGGCCTCGTCACGCATGGGTAGCCGTCAATTCCTGAATCAACGAGTCGTAGAGCGCGGCCGAACGCGCGACATCGAACTGGCTCGCCCTGTCCAGGCCGGCCGAGATGAGGGCGGTCCGGCCAGCCGGGTCGTCGAGCAACTGCACGATCGCGAGCGCAAACGTGTCATCACCCTCCAGCCGACCGTATCGGCCGTTGTCCAGCACTTCACGACTGCCGGGGTTCGGTGTGGCCACGACAGGCGTGCCGCAGCCCATCGCTTCGAGGTACGGCAATCCGAAACCTTCGTAGGTCGACGGCGACGCGTAGACCCAGGCCGCCTGATAGAGACCGACGAGGTCGGTGGTGCTGATGCCCGAGTGGTAGTGGACGCCCGGTTCATCCGGGCCCGCCGCGGTCACCATGTGCAGTTCCGCATCCGGGAATCGCGGCCGGACGACGCGCTGGAACTGCTCGAGCAGCCACGCGCCGCGCTTGCGCCCGCCGAGCGCGCCGACGAACAGGATCGACGGGTGCGCGCTGCGCTTCGTGTCGTCGGGTCTGAACACGGCGCGATCGATGCCGTTCGGAATGACGCGGCGAACGAACCGGTTGGACTCCGCGGTGTTCCGGCTGACGCCGACCGTGGAGGGCAACAGCATCGCCGTCAGGAGTTCCTGGAGATAGACGCCGTACTGCAGGACGGCTCGGCCGATGCTCGTGGCCGACCGTGCCTCTTCCCGCGCCGACCCGTGCATCACGCGCACGACCGGCTTGCCGAGCAGCGGCAGGAACAGGCTGTCGCCATGCGCGACGATCACATCGAACCCGGAGTAGCGAGGCGCCAGCGCCAGCAGGTTCCCCAGGTAGCCCATCGTCATCCGTCGTCCGAGCCAGGAGAGCACGAAGCTGCGCCACGGCAGCGGCGCCGTTTCGTAGCGGGCGGCCGGGGGGCGCGGGTCGTAGGTGAAGACGGTCACAGCGTGTCCACGGTCGACCCAGGCATTCGCCAGATCGTGCGCGACCTGCTCCACGCCGCCCCGCTTGAGTCCGGGGTACGGCAGGCCGTAGCTGAACACGGCAATGCGGAGATGGCAGGGGCCCGCGGCGAGGCGTGGAGCAGCCGTGTCGGTGTGCCTGACGACGGCGGCGTTCATGCGGCCCTCCGCTGAAGCGAGGACAGACTGTCGGCCAGATCGGCGAGGCGTGCCTCGGCGTCGCACAGCTGACGGGCGCGAGCCGGGCCAGCCAGGCCGAGTTGCTGTCGAGCCTGCGGTTCACGCGTGCACCAGGTGAGCGCGTCCGCTAGCTGGTCTGCATTTCCCGCGTCGACGAGCCGGCCGCACGCGTCGGTCACGATCTCTGCGGGGCCGCCGAGACGGCTCGCGACCACCGGCAGGCCGGCGTGCAGTGCCTCGACGATGGCGAGTCCGAAGGGTTCGGCTTCCGTATTCGGGTGGCAGTAGACGTCGGACGCCGCGAGCAGCGCCGGCACGTCGCGCCGGTGCCCGAGCAGCGTTACCCGCTCGCCGAGTCCTGCGGCGGTGATCTGGCGCTGGAGCGAGTCCATGTACGCCTGTTCGGCGGGACGCTGCGCGCCGCCCACGATCCAGCAGGCCCACGGCGGGTCGAGCGGGAGCCGCGTCAGCGCGTCGATGAGCAACGACTGGCCCTTGTAGCGTTCCATCCGCGCGACATTCGCGAACACCACCGCTGCGTCGGACGTGTGCAGTGCGGCGCGCAGCGGCGCGCGCGAGAGCGCCGGCGTGTCGAACGTCAGCGGGCAGTAGACGACGCGCGCCTCAGCTGACGGAAAGACCTGCCGCGCCCGCTCGAGCGTGAAGGCGCTGTTGCAGATGAGGAGGTCAGGCTGCACGCGTGCGGCGAGCCGTTCGAGCCACGGCGTCCCTGTCAGGATGTCGTGAATCCACAGGGCGAGCGGGATCTGCGCCCGGCGCACCACTGAGGCGAAGATCGCGTGTGCCCAGGCGGCCGGGATCAGGACGACATCCGGGCGGAGCTCGTCGAGCAGTGCGGCCAGGCGCCGCCTCGCGAGCAGCGCCAGGTCCGGGCGGCGGAGCCTGACCTCGCCGAGGATGACGGGCGGTACGCCGAGCGCACGGAGATTGGCGGCGAACGTCCCGTCGAACGCCAGCGCAAATGTCGGCTGCAGCGCCGGACACAGGCGCCCGGCCTGTGCCAGGGTTTCGAGCGTGCGCTCGAGACCGCCCCACATGTTGCCGGCGTGGACGACGAGGACGCGCATCAGGCGGCCCTGGCGCGATCGACGCGCGCGTACAGGTCCAGCATCTGAGCCGTCAGGCGGCTCGGGTGAAACTGTTCGATGGCGGCCGGGTGCGCGGCGCGGCCGAGTGCGCCCCTGAGCTCCGCGTCGTCGACGAGCTGCGTCACCGCCGCCGTCAGCTGCTCGACGTTGCCGCTGCTGTAGGTCAGACCGGTGGCACCGGGCTTCACGAGTTCGGCGACGCCGCCCTTGTCGCTGATGACCACGGCGCGGCCAGTCGCCATCGCCTCGGCGATCACCAGGCCGAACGGCTCCGCCGACGTGCTCGCGTGGACCACGATGTCGAGGCTGCGCAGGGCAGCTGCGGAGTCGTGCACGAAACCGGTGAGTCCGACCGTGCCGGTCAGGCGGCGTGCGGCCACCGCCGCGCGCAGTTCCTCGAGCGACACCTGGCTGGCGTGTGTCTCGTAGAGCGGGCCGCCCACGATGTATCCGCGAACGGGCGTTCTCGTCGAGAGCGCACGCATCATGTCGAGAAAGAGCAGGTGTCCCTTCCACCGCGCGAACGTCGCCACGAGCCCGACGCGCACCGTCCCTGGCGGCGCCGGCTCGAGACCGGCCAGCGCGTCGAGGTCCAGCGTGGCGCCCTGGGGCGTGAAGCGGTCGAGATCCACCGAGTTCCAGATCGTCTGCACGAAGACCGAGGGACCGACCTGCTCGCGCACGTCGGTGGCCACGCTCTCCGACACGGCCACGACGGCGTCGCAGCGCGTCTTCAGCGACTTGATCAGCCGGTTGGTCACCGGACGAAGGCTCGGATAGTCGTGGAAGTGCCAGATCAGGCGCGAGCCTGCCGGGCGCGCGAGCGACCCGAGCAGGTGCATCTTGATGCCGTTCGAGTGGATGACATCGGGCTGGAAGCGGCTCACGGTGCGACGCAGATCCTGCAGGTAGCGCAGGGTCGCGAAGCTGCCGCCCACGGCATGTCTCGCGAACTTCGCCCAGGCGGCCGGTGTGCCGAGGCTGGCATCCCCCAGCCGCGCGAAGTCGCGCGGGAAGGGCATCACCCAGGTCTCCACCCCGAGCCGCCGCGCATCGGCCGCGAGCGGACCGTCGTTGGCCGAGATCAGGCCGACGGTCCAGTCGGGGCGCGCGGTCCGCATCATGGAGAGGAGATCGAGCAGGACGCGCTCGGCTCCTCCCATGGCGGCCGTCGGCGTGAGGTACAGCAGGCGCACGGCCACTCCTACTGCTGCTTCACGTAGTAGCGGGCGTATTCCTTCTTGTAGTACGACGCGTAGTAGTGCGAGTGACGGTGCACGTCCGCACGGTTCAGGACCGAGCCGATGACCGTGGCATTCGTGGCCTCGAGCTGCTCGACCGCGTTGCGCGCAGCGTTGCGGCTCGTCTGGTCCGCGCCGACGACGAACACCACGCCGGTCGCCTTGTTGGCGACCACCATGCTGTCGGCTACGACCAGAACCGGCGGCGTATCGAGCACGACCCAGTCGAAGTGCTCCTCGAGCGCGTTCAGGAAGTCGACGAAGCGCGGCGAACTGAGCAGCTCGGCCGGGTTCGGCGGAATGTGACCGGCGGACATGAGCCACAGGCTCGGCACGTTCGACTTCTGGATGACCTCGCTCGCCTTCGAGTTGCCGGTGAGCAGGTTCGACAGGCCCGGCTCCTCGGGAATGTCGAAGATCTCGTGCACGCGCGGCCGGCGCATGTCGGCGTCCACCAGCAGGACCCGCAGGCCGGTCTGCGCCAGCGCGACCGCGATGTTCGCGGAGCAGATGCTCTTGCCTTCACCGGGGCCGGCGCTGGTGACGACCAGGGTGCGCAGGCCGTCATCCGCTGACGAGAAGAGGACGTTCGTGCGGACGGTCTTGAAGGCCTCCGCGAAGCTCGCATTGCCGACGTCGGTCAGCAGCGGGTTGACAGCCTCCTTCCCGCGCTGCACGGCCGGGATCATGCCGAGGAACGGCACGCCCAGGTACGTCTTGAGGTCCTGCGGCGTCTTCAGGCGGCTGTCCAGGTAATCGATCAGGAAGACGAGGCCGAGGGCGAGCGTCAGGCCGGACACGAGCGACAGCGTGACCGAGCGGCGGAGGTTCGGCGAGATCGGACCGCCCGGCACCTGCGCCTCGTCGACGACCCGGATGTTGGTGGCCTTGCGCTCGGCCGAAATGCCGGTTTCCTTCGTGCGCTGCATCAGCGACTCGTAGACCTGCTTGTTGCTCTCCACCTCGCGCTGCAGCACCCCGTACTCGATGCCGGTCCGGTTCAGGCTCAGGGCTTCCGACTTCTGCTGGTTCAAGGCGCTCTGGAGGCTCTCTTCTTCGCTGCGCGCCGCCTGGTACTCGTTGCGCACCGACTCGACCACCTTGCTCAGCTCGATCTTCAGCTTCGCGTCGGCGGCCTCGACCGAGGCCCGAATCTTGATCATCTCGGCGTGGCGCTCGCCGTACCGTTCGGCGAGCTGCGCCTGCTGACGCTGCAGGTCAGCCAGGTCGCTGCGCAGCTTCTGGACGTAGTCGTTCGCGAGCACGGCCGGGAAGGTGTCGAGCTTGCCGGACGACTCGGCGGTCTTGAGCTGGTTGTAGAGCGCTTCCTTGTTGATCCGTTCGGTCTTCGCCTTGGTCAGCGCGCCGTTCAGGTCGGTCAGGCGCTGCACGACGATGTTCGACGCGCTGTCGGCGACCGACACGGCGCCGTTCTGCTCGCGATACGCCTGCAGGGCCGCTTCGCTCGCTTCCAGCGCTTTCCGCTGTTCGGTCAACTGGCTGGACAGCCACTCGGCGGCGTCCTTCGACTCGCTGAAGCGGAACTCCATGCTCTGCGCGATGTACGCCTTGGCGAGCGCATTCGCGGCCTGGGCCGCGAACACCGGGTCGCTCGACGTGTAGAGGATGTCGACGAGACGGCTGTTGCGGACAGGCTCGATGCCGACGCCGGACGCGAACCCGTCGATCTTCGCCGCCTGCATCTCCGTTTCGTCCGCTTCGCGCTGGCTCGCCTGTGCCGCCTGCGTCGGTGCGGGCGCCGCTTCCTCGAAGCCAGCCACTGACTTCACCGCGTGGTAGGCCTTGGACGCGCCGAGCCGTGCCAGGGAGATCGGGTCGAGCGGCATCTTCGGCGGCGGCGTGTTGCCGAGCGGCTTGTCCCAGAGCTGCATCAGGTCCACGGCCTTCTTGGCGAGGCGCCGGCTCTGGAGGATGCGGTACTCCGTCTGGTAGAAGACGTCGTTGTACCAGCCGTCCTGCGACTGGAACATCTGGTCGAGCGTCGCCACGGTCGGCGAGTCCTTCTCGATCATCAGCTGCGTGCGGGCCTGGTAGATCGGCGTTTCCCGCAGGGCGCTCGTCGTACCCATGACGAGGACGAGCAGGAACACAGGGATCGCCAGCCAGCGGCGCTTGTAGACCGTGCGGACGTAGTCCATCACGTGCCGTTCTTCGGCCGTGTGATGTCCGACAGCGGCCGCTGGTGAGGTCTTGCGATATGGAGTGGTCATAACCGTTCCTAGAAGAACCGCTCGCGGACGATGATCGTGTCGCCCGGTTTCACGACGTCGGTCAGCTTGGCGCTGACCTCCACTTTCTTGCCGTTCTCGGTGCGCTGAATCCGGATGCGGTTGTCCGAGCCGCGATCCGTGAGGCCGCCCGCCAGAGACAGCACCTGCAGTACCGTCGCGCCGGGGTCCACCGCGTAGGCGCCGGGCGACTTGACCTGGCCGGCCACGAAGACCGACTGCGCCTTCACGATGTTCAGCGTGTCGCCATCCTGCAGCGCGACGTTCAGCGCCATGTTGCCGGACTGCAACTCGAGGAGGTCGATCTTGATGATCTCGGACGGGTCGTCACCCGGCTTCGGGTTGCGCTTCGGACGGACGATCGTCGCCTCGCGTCCGGCGGTCGGCGTCGTCGAGCCGGCGCGGGCGAGCGCGGCAAGCAGCGTGGTCTCGCCGTTCAGCTGGTACTCACCCGGAGACCGCACCTCGCCCATGATGAGGATCCGCTGGCTGCGGTAGTTCTCGATGGCCACCGCGACCTGCGGGTTCCTCAGATAGCCGTCAGCCAGCCGGGTCTTGAGTTCCTGCTCGAGGTTGCGCAGCGTCAGGCCGCCGGCCTTCACGCGACCGATCTGCGGGAAGGTGAAGGTGCCGTCCTGCTCCACGGTGTACTTGCCCGAGAGTTCGGCTTCGCCGAAGACCGTCACGGTCAGGACGTCCTGCGCTCCGACGATGTAGTCGGTCTGCGCGAGCAGTGAACCGGCGGCGCCGGCGATGAGGGCGAGTGCGAGGAGCAGTGTCTTCATTGAGGCAACCCATAGCTGATCGACGCGCCGAGGCGGAGCCCCCGGTAGTCGCGTGTCTGGTCCAGGTCGACGGTGCGCTTGTAGTAGTTCGCATCGACGCCGAGGCGGACCGTCCTGCCGAGGCGGTAGCCCAGGCCTCCGCCGGCAATCCACGAGTGGTCGACTCGGTCCGTGGTCGCGGCCGACGTCGTCACCGTCCGGTACGCGAGTGTCTGTCTGGAGCCACGGGCCACGATGTCCCAGCTGCTGGTGACCCGCTCGGTGATCTCGAGGCCTGCATCCGTCAGGGCGTAGTACGGCTGCGATTCCTCGTAGGAGTAGTTGAGGTCCCTGATGACGTTGAGGCCGATCCGCGTCGCCGCGAGGGAGTAGCTGGCCCGCACCTGCGCGATCATGCCGGTGTAGTCGGGAACGCTGTCGCTCAGCGTCGTGAAGCGCCGCACGCCGACGAATACTTCGCCGGAGATGAGCGCCTGGGGACGAAGCTCGAAGCCGGGCATCACGCTGTAGCTGTCGGTGTTGCGGATGGTGGCGACGGTGAACCGGTCCTGCATCGCCTGGGCGCGGACGACGAGGGTGGTCAGCGGTGTCAGCGTGACCCGGGCCTGCGCCTCCTCGCTGTCGCTGCGCCGGTTCAGGCGGTCGCCGAGGTTGACGCCGAGGAACTGCTCGGTTTCGTCGTACTTCAGCCAGTTGCGCCTGCCCGACAGGACCAGCGTCGTCTTCGAGGAGAGCCGGACGTCGGTTCCGAAGCCGACGGCGCGATCGTCGCGGCGCGCGCGCGAATCGATCTCGAACCCGGGACGCTCCTTGGTGTTCGAGCGGGACCCCAGCACGAACGGGACGAGGCGGGCAGTCGGGAACCGCCAGGTGCCGTCGAGATTCGTGTTCCAGGAGCGCTGGTTGTCGTACTTCTGGAAGTAGAGGTACTGCCCCTTGGCGTTGCCGGACAGACGCGAACGGCCGGCCCGCAGCACGACGAAGGCGGCCGGGCCGATTGCGGCGGTCGTGTCCTTCTTGGGGTCGGTCGCTTCGTTGAACACGTTGCCGTCGGTGCCAAGGTTCGACACGGCGATCGACGGAGTGATACCGAAGGGGCCGAACCGGAAGCGCGTGGCTTCGAACGGGTCGGCCGGTTGCTGCGCCTGAACGGCGGAGACGGCGCCGCCAAGGCACACGAGTGCCAGCGCGATTACGCGCAGACGGGAACGCATAGAGACCAGCTGTTGAGTGGGAGTGTGTACGAGCGACTACGCGCCCGCGGATGACGTTCCGCAGGCGCGCAGGAGGGGGAAGCCGAGTATCTGGTGGGGCTGAGGGCTAACGGGACGGGCTGGCGTCGCCAGCCGCAATACCGGCTGCGATACCCGCGGCGGCCGCGGCACCGACGAGCCACCAGGCCACGGGCACCTTGCCGCAGTCGATGAACACGTCGCTCTTGATGGCCTGCTTCGAGAGGTCGAACGGACCCTCGGTGCAGACCACTTCGCCCTTCTTGTTGACCAGTTCGACCAGATAGCTCTTCGTGCTGAGGTCCGCCAGCGAGAACGCGCCCTGGTTGTCCAGTGCCACGCTCTTGACGTACT
>Ga0075163_10004596_pt1 | contig 18503 bp, 34 predicted proteins | sample JI1023141ADNA_FD_71478 | JGI IMG/M metagenome (GOLD analysis project Ga0075163, IMG submission 71478) | Wastewater effluent complex algal communities from Wisconsin, to seasonally profile nutrient transformation and Carbon sequestration -... | ecosystem: Engineered > WWTP > Effluent > Algae...
AATACAAAGCTTTCATTGCTTAGACAGAGCCCTGAGTCGATCGATACGCTCATGAATAGTCTGAGGCACTATCATTACCAACGGGGATGATTCCTGCAAGTCTTGGGACAGCAGTGGACTCAAATTATCCTTGTACTCCTTCTGCATCAACAGGAACTTGACGAGGAGCTTGATCTCTTTGGATGCAGCCTCTTGAGCCTTGGTCTCAGCCGGAGCAGGCTGTGGAATGTCGGGCAAAGCAATTGAAGCCTTCAGTTCCTCAAACTTCTTGTCCATCTCCCGTTGAGTCATCACAGGCAAGGGCTTCCAGCGTGCTGCTGCAGTAGACAGCTGCTTTCGGGGGGCCTTTCCCCCAGTGCTCCTTCGGGCAGTTTGCTTGCATCGGGCCATCTCTCTTGGAAATTTGAATTTTGCGCACTCCGAGGTTTTGTTCGCAAATGGCATGCGTGTTTGCCGGCCGCAAAACTCGACTTTTTGAGCCTTCGTCCATTTCGTCCCAAAATTCAAATTTCAAGCAAGACAGATGAGTGGAGTTAAGACGCAAGAGAGTGAGAGGTCTCATGTACTGGACCTATACGAGATTATCGACCAAGTGCCATGGGATGCCAAAGAGTGGGAGACTCGAATCGATGCACTACTGCGAGCCGAACCCGTCGATAACGAGTGGGCGTTGTGGAGGCTCGTGTTTCGCGTCTGCACTGTGGAGTGGGGTCCTGACTACAGTGGTTCTTCTAATAGAGTACATCCAGGGATTCCACAAGAAGCGTTGCAGTTAGTGTTGGACAAGATTGCGAAACACTGTCGAACGACGCGACACGAACTTTGCAAAGGAATGTTCCGAAGCTCTGATTTTTTAGATATCAGCGACTATTCTCAATTTGGAGGCTTGTCAACGGAAGCCGTGGAAAATTGTGTTCGTATTGAGCACTTGCAGTGGCTCTATGAAGAGGCCAAGCGCCCTGCTGTCACCCACGCCTTTGTGGCGAGATTGGCCATGACGGAGATTGGCATCTTAAAGTATGGGAGTGAGGTCGGGAGTGAGCATGATGGAGATGTGCCGTTGGACAAGGTGCGAGAGGCGCTCGTTGATCGAGATACAGTCGACAAGATGGTGACTGTCAAGACTTTCGGTTTGGAGCGTGTGATAGAGGCCTTGCATGCAGTGCATCAATCGGAGGATCCGTGGGCAGAGCCCGAAGAATATTAGCCACTTCTCACGTGTATTACATGATCGTAGAGAAACATTCTCACAAGAATAAACAAGCGGGGATCATACAAGCCCTTTGTCAGCCACCGTTTCCAGCGTCCCTCGACTCTTAGGCCTTGGATGACGAGCTTGACAAGAGTGTAAATAGAAGGCTCTTCATCGGTGGATACAAAGTACACAGTGCTAAAGGGCCACACGTCTTGGAAAGTCTTGTGCTCAATCGTGGAAAAGTTTAAGAGACGGAAGTTGACGCCGACGAAGTCAAACTTGCCCACAAGGCCGCAAAAGTGAAGACAAGACAGCGGTGTGTCTGGATACACTTGGAACTGGTGTTTACCATTGAAGCGAACACTCCGCATTTGAAGTGTGTTTTACTCAGGGCTTGACAAACTGCAAGTGTACTGTGCCACCGTAGTACGCTGGGTAGATCTCTCGAAACGTGTAGTGACCGATGGTGGAAATGGGCACGCCTTCAACAGCGCAGAGCAACAAGTCGTTACTGCTGACAATGCCGCGCAAGTACAGGCACGAGATTTGAGTATTGGGGTTCACTTCTAGATAGTGTTCGCGATTGACACAGATTCTCCACTTTTCATCTTCCTGCATGTTTGTCAAGAAGTGGTTCAGAACCTTTCTAGCTATCTTCCCTCAACAAGACACAGATGCCAGCGCTCTGTTCCGGCGCTTACCTGCGACATTACAGCCGTTGGTTCGAATTATGATCGTGTGGCACACAAAAAACAAGACATTTGTCTGGATTCAAGGCAATCGGAACCTCAGTGCTTCGTGGATCACTCTGGGACAGGTGGCTCCACTGACGTGTGATCCGATTCGATTCGTGTTCAATTACGACCGCATCTTCATGTCTCAGTTTGACTACGAAGCCTCCTATCACATTGGCACCCTATTCAGGAAAGGAACGCGAGAAAAGCCAAAGATCATCGAGGCAGTGGATCGATTGAAACTGTTTTACTCAGTAGCTCAGTAAAAGAGCCACACTCACAAAGTACAAGGCAAGCCAAAGTGTGGCTTTGTTCAGGAGCATTTCGCGCAAGGAGAGCTTGTAGACAGCGATAGAGTGGGTATCCAAGTACACTAAAAGAAGCTGACTGGCTTCATCAAAGCTCATGCCCACACCGGGATCCACGGTTTTGAGCCTTTCCAGGAGTTTGGCTTCGTCAAACTTAAGCCTCCGCGTAAAGCCCAGCTTGACTCGATCGTCAGTGAACTCCTTGTACAAGAGACGACCCCCGGTGGCTTTGGTGATCATTTGGATAGCTATCTCTGCATTGTGATCTAACGTGGTGATATCTGCTTCGACATCTTCATTAAAAAAACGTTCATTGTCATCCTGCAAGCCAAACTCCTCCAAGGGAACTCTTCGTCGCGTGGAATGCGACTCGAGGTCTTCAGACAGATTCAGACTTGGCAACATGAGTTATGACACGGTTATCTTCTCTGCGCTGCAACACAAAGCAGACGGTAGCCATCAGTGCAACGGCCACGACGAGGAAGACCGTGGCTACAATTTCTTCGTCTTGCATGTCTCGGCACGCGATTGGCGAGTGGTCAAGTACTCCCACGCTTGCTGTCTCAAATTGGGTCCCAGGGGCAGTGCAGTGGCTCTAGCCAAGTCGCGCTCGTCCATGTCATAGCACTTGAAGTGGATCATCTTACCCATCGCGTCGTACATGGTGTTAGAGTCCTTGCCAAACTTGGCCTTGGCATCCTCTACCGACGAACCCAGCTTGTACAACGATACCTTGAGCTCATCAAAAGAGGCACGAGGCAAGGGGTCTCCCACACAGATGGCTCGCAAATCAAAGTTGGAAAACATGAACTTGAGCATCTCAAAGTGAACAGGCATCACGGTCTTGACACCCAAAAACTCGCTAATGCCTTGCAGTGCTTTGCACACTTCCACTGTCTCAGACTCAAAGAAGATCTGCAGAGCTTCGAGTGCATTGGCAGAGATGCGCAGAGGCTGCGGGTCCTTCTTCTCCGCGTTGATGTTCTGCACGATCTCCGCTACGAGACGTCGAAAGGGGAGCTTGGGGATGAAAAAGTCTTCTTTCTTTTGAAGCTTTTTAATCTCTCGTTTGGCAACAGTACCTGGCCTGAATCGATGCGGCTTCTTGACCTTTTCAGTCTTCACAGGCTGAGGGGTACGCTTGTGACCGGGTCCATTCTTCAATCGTCGCTGGCGCAGTTGCTTGTCGGCTTCAGCCTTGCGGATTCGGATACCTTGGGCAGCCGGAGTTTCAAAGAGGTCGGAGTCGTTGAGTTCAGCGTCTGACATTTTTCAAGTGGCTGGGAGTTTGAGTTTTGATGACTACCGACACCAAAGATCTGCGCTTGGGCCTTCTCGTGGCGGATGCTCGCATTCTGCTCAAGGAAGTCACCCAGCAGCCGGGTTGGCAGTTTTTCGATCAAGTGGTTCAGTTTGACACCAAGGACGAAAACAAAATCGTCCCCAATAATGATGTGTTTCTGAAGAAGGATGTCTACAAGGCAGGGACCTTTGGAGTGCATTGGGACATTTGCCGCAAGAACTCGGATGGCGAGGATGAGCGAGTGGTGATTGGTGGACCCTTGTGCATGTCTTCCTCCTTGTTCGTCAACAAGTTTGGCAACTTTGGAGTCGAGATGAGCTATGCTCCCGAGACGGAAGCCAAAGCTTCGTATTGGTTCGAGATGAACGGCCAGAGCTACTACGAGGCGGATGCCCCCAACGAGCACTTGGTGGAGTTTTGCGAGTGGTGGAAGCGTGTGGCCTTGTGGGGCTTCAAGACTGCCATGGACGATGCCAAGTTCACCATCAGCTGGAAAGACACTCTCAAGCAATTCGAAAAGTTCGAGTGCAAGACGGTGGAGCAGTGGACTCCTGCAGACTGGCGTCAAAAGTGCGATGAGGTAGCTCGTTTTGCTCCCATTAACGTGAACAAGAATGGAGAAAAGGCTCCTGGTATTGAAGCCAAGGCCTTTTTCGAGAAGAATGAAAAGACGGGAGAGAAACGCAAGGTGTCTGTGAGATCCCCCATTCCCGAGATTGCTGCAGTGGAAGAAAAGTATGGAGTCTCCTACAACAACATCCCCGTGTACAGATACGATCCCAAGATTGGCTTGGTGGCCTTGACCGATCAGGAGAAGTGGGAAGGCAAGTTTTTGCGTCGAGACACGGTGTATTGGCCCTTTTTCACGGCTACTCTGGCTGACAATGCTCGAGGCGTGGTGAATCTCAAGCTGCGTCTCAGCAAGTTGGTGCTTGTGGGCCGAGCCAAGTGCTCCTTGCCTGAATTCTCGGGTCCTCGCACGATTCGCTTCAAGGTCGATGAATCGGATCCCAAAGTGCAAGAGTTTATTCGCAAACAAGCCGAAGCAGAGGCCATGGAGGCGTTTCAAATGGATACAGTCTAGTTTTCCTTTTCCTCTCTCAAGTCGTCCAACAAGTCCTCTAGAAACAGGGGCACTCGATTTGCGTGGGCAGTAAAGAACACGATTCTTCCTATATGCACCACATAGCCGTCGTCCCGCACTTGCACATACGCGATCTCGGCGTTGTTGCGGTAGTAGCAGACCCCATCGTGAGTCCGAGTGTAGCCAGCGGGCAGCACTTGCAACAAAGCGTCCAGAGACATATTTCAAAGCAATGACTCAATATTTACTGGTGTTTTCAGCCAAAGTGAAAGAACACACGCTGCAATTCAGTGACGAAGTAGTGAGTGTGTGTGTGCCTCGGTTTGTGGGCCGTCAGCAGTGGTGGATAGGTCGATTGGAGTTTCTAGATGAACTGGGAAACTCGTTGACAGATCAGCTTTGCGTGTTGCCCGGAGAAAGCGTCGCTGCACCTGGTTGGCCGCTGGATCTACTCACAGCCAATGGAGGCTCGGCAACCCCTATTGCAATCAACCCCACACGTTCAATGCGAGTGAGACTCGCGAGTCCCATGCAAGGCCTTCTCTTGGTGTACCTGTCTGTAACGAAAAGAGTAAACCCTTGATGTAGTCGTCTAGCTCACCAATCTCTACTGTCTCAGTTTGTTCAATGCATCCCGATACAGTGGCAGCAATCAGATAGGCTGCTTGCCGATTCATCTTGTCTACTGCTCCATGATGCTGGCTGATGGAGGCAGCCAGATTCTCCTTGGCGTCCATGGATTGTGTCGGGTCATACGGCTGTCTCCACTTTACTCTATCTGTCATCTCACATGCATGACATGCTATACAATCCATACTAATTAGTATTCGTCCCCATCGTCCAAGTGTCGATTGACCCAAGCAGCAGCCGCCTGAGGACTCTCCAGCTGCGTGGCTTCGTCGCCGGCTCGAAAGATCCCATCATTGTGCAGTGAAACAAAGACAGTGTCTCCAAACAAGAAACACACACCCTTGTCATCGCAAAGAACGACCGACGGCCCCTGTCGCACAAGGCTCAGAAACAAGTCCACTGGATCCGTCATTTTTGAAAAAATGAAGCGAAAGATTGTGTGCACCTTGCGTCCCACGAAGCCTGATGATGCATGGATGGAAATTATTGATGTCTTGGCTCGTTCGGCTCAAAAGCAAGTGGAAGAGAAGCTGACCAAGTTGATTGCCGGTGTTTCTACTGAGCCAAAAGCCACTGACTTTACTGAAGACGAAGGCATATATGTCGAGTATCGCATGCACGGGCGGAACTACAAAGTGGTGATTGGCCTGGCTGAAGATATGCTAGAGGGAGTCAGCATGACTCTTGATGCCATCGTCGATTGGCTTAATGATCGTGTAGACAGCTCCGATGAGGAGAGTTCCGAGGATGAATAAGTCCTTTAGTCGCGGAAAATTAAAGTAGAAATTTATTGAATTCAAAAACACAGATTGCGTTTTCGGACCCCCTAAAAAGTGAGGGTGGTGTTTTTGAATTCAATAAATTTCTACGTTAGTTTTCCGCGACAAAAGGCCATCTTTGAGGGGTAGGGGCAAAAGATGGGATCGGGGATGCCAAAAGTATTTATTGAATTCAAAAACACAGATTGCGTTTTCGGACCCTCTAAAAAGTGAGGGTGGTGTTTTTGAATTCAATAAATTTCTACTTTAATTTTCCGCGACTAAAGGTCATCTTTGGGGTCCTCGGACTCTGCAGCCTTTGAGAATCAAAAGATGGACTCGTGTACTTTGAACCCAGAGGACAGACTCTACTTCGTTCAACGGTGTCAAACGTTAAGTGATTTATTATTCAAACAGATGATGAGCCCAATCAATTTGCCAGAGGGCGAGAGACCCTCGGATCCCCTCATCCTCGAGTACATGAGTACTCCTATTCAGCGCTGCAACAGACGCGAGCTGCACAAAGTGTTGCAGCTAGCTGAAGCCAAAGGGCCTCTGCACGACAAGGCCACTTACACCGTGCGTTTGGAGGAGCATAAGATCTTCGTGGTGTTTGCTTCAAAAGAGAACACGCGCCCTGCCACTGTCTGGTTCGAGTGGTTTGGGGACATGTTCGCCAGAGTGGGCATCCGGATCGGCAAACAAAGGCAAGAGAATCTAAAGTTCGAGGATGTTGAACGCATCCTGGTGTCACATTTCAAGTAGACATGTCCGAGTCCCTTGTTCCGACTGACCGCATTCAGCGCCGGAAGCTGCAGAACAAGCTCAGTGCAAGAGAGAGTAGACGGCGTCAGGCGGAGAGAATGCAAAGACTCGAGAACATGCTGATTGAGCGAGACAAAGAAATTGAGTTACTAAAGAAGCTTGTGGTTGTCTTGATGGAACAGAAAAAGCGACTCCAAGCCCAAATTTGAATTTCGATATGACTCCGTACGGCAGAGCCTTGTTCCACTTTCGCTTCTTGTTTCAAACTGGCCAAGGTGCCATTCCTTCTGGATCCCTGTTTCACTACAGTCACTGGTGGCCCCATGGCGTCAGCGTATACATCACCGATTCCGATATTGTCGTCATGCACTCTGGGGAAAGAGTGTTTCGTGTAGAAGAGGCTGCAATTGCAGTCGATTATGTGCGTTTACTCGTGCAATAAATGATACACTAAAGAGTCTACTGCTTGTTGCCACATTTCTGCCGAAGAGATCAGCTTCATGGGGCTAGTAGCTGGCATGAACTGGGGCACACGCGTGCTACAGGGGGCCGCTAGGATACACATGTCCCGAACACCGTCTTGCGAGGGCTGCATGTCTAGAGAGTTCTTGTCTCGAATGCTGGTGACCACAAACACGCGCACCACAATGCCCTCGCGTTGCTGCAGGCTCACCGCGGCGCTTTCCCACGACCTTGCCGAAACAGTGATTTGAACCTTGGTTTCGCCTTCCTTGTAGGCCAGCACCAAAGGAATGGAGTCTCCAGGAGGCATGCCATGCACCAGGTTCTTGCGATTCAGGATGCCAAAGCTCTGTGTGAGGATGGGTGACAGATCGAGGTCACTGATAACAAGAAGCGTGAGCTTTAATTCAGAGGGTACACTTGCATTGCTGCCCATCTCATGGAAAATGAACAGCTGCTTTCACGCCGGTCGGCAAAGCCTGGTAGGTATCCATGAGAGTGATGTCGATGCCGTCGAGGGTGTAAGACTCGGGGAGCTTGAGGAGTTGGTGAAACACGGGTGCCAGTTCGACCCAGTCTTCCTGTTCATGCTTATTCACAGAAGCAAGACTCCCAAACTCTGCCCACACAGAGTAGGCCTTGAACTCGGCGTAGCCTTCTGCATTGCTCTTGATCTCTCCAGAAGGCAAGTGCTTGAAGACTTTTACTGTAAACAAGGCAAACATGGTTTTTTGAAAAATGGACCAACTCACTTTCTCGCAAAAACTAAGCATTGGTTACTTGCGGAGCAACGATGGGGAAAGTAAAGACGGGTGGAGCAACACGCGTCGAAACAACACGGAGTTGCTTGCGTGGTTGATTAATCTCGACACCGAGGCGTGTCTCAATCTTGCTTAGTATTGGCTCGTAATTGATCTTTTCGTATTGCGCAACCTGAGACTGATTGGCAAACTTGATCCACACGTAATAGTGAGGGGGAGCGTGAGGGATTGAGCTGAGCGGGTCGACTTCAAGTTCCACATACAGTGGTACGGCATCAACAGAGTTTATCTCCGGGGCCGCCTTTTCCTCTGTCGGTTTGGTACTTGCATCAATGACCACCACCAAATACGGTGTTCTAGTCTGCTTGATCCCCACTGTAATCTGTTCGGCAGGGCGCGTGATCTTGGTCTTTGTCGTACTCTCTATGGCTTTGCGAAGAGGCTTAAACGCTTGAGACTTAAAGTGCTGGAACTGGGCATCGTCTCTGAATTTGACCCACACTGATTGCGACAAGAACAAGGGTTTGTTGGTGAGTGCCCCTATCGCGCTGATCTTCAGTTCCACGTAGATTGGATGCGACTTGACAGACACATCGTCGATTGGGAAAGGCTTGCTCATAGCGTCAATTACAATCCCGTTGACAGGCACGCGGTCTTGTATGCTGGCAACTTGGATTTGTTCTTGGGGATGAGTCAAGGGATCCTTGCACATGGATTGAATCCGGGGCAACCAGTTTTTAAATTGGTGAGCCATGAACAAGTGCAATCGAGCACGATTCTTCGCTTTGATCCACAGATTGGTATCGGTAGGCAGTAGGGAGCGAACGACACCTTGGGGTGTAGCTGGATAAAAGGACAAGTTTGCGTACACGACTGATGCTTCCTCTTCTTGTGCGACTTTCCGCTCTTCTGCGACGGGGTCTTCAGTAGCATCGATGAGGTTGAACTCATCAATGATGTTCCGCGGCCCAGGATCGTGAGGCAAGTCGTTCCACACAACAATCTGCTTCTCCGCTGAATAAATCTTGAAACTAATCAAGGCATGTAATCGAGTTAGAAGATCACTAAAGTGAAGAGCCTGTTGTTGCTCAAACTGAGCCTTGTCTCTGAATTTGATCCATATAAACGACTCGGGCGTGCAGTGCATCGGATATGCATCACAGGGGCTTTCCCAATGCAAGATACCCAATTGAACAAAGTACACCATTTCCAAGCAATTGATTTACTCAACTGACATAGCTCGTTTAGAGCATGTTGCCCATTTGCGACTATGCATTGTCAAGAACGAAATCAATCCGATGACCTCGCAAAAGAGTGACCCGCCGCCTGAGTATTCACTTTACCCGTCTCTGGTGGTGAAAGAAATAGAGAAGAAGTATCCCCTTGGTGATGAAATAGCAAGAGGCGTCTTTGGCATTGTGCATGAAAGCGGAAAACATGTTGTCAAGATCATGAAAGATCAACAGAGCTTCGAAAATGAGCGTGCATTTGTTGTCAAGATTTCTCACCCCAATTCGTTAAAGCTCGAAGCCGAAGGATCGCTTCGTGTTGATTCCGAATTCTTCGGTTGGCTGGTGTTCCCGCGTGTAGAAACGAGTCTCCGCAAGTATTTGGAGTTGTGTGACGAGTCACCGGACAAGTACGATAAGGCCACTCGAACTGTGCTGGCAAAGATCATGCTGCGACAATTACTACCGGTGCTCCAACAGCTTGATCGGCAAAATATTTGCCACAATGATTTGCACACGGGCAACATTCTGATGGACTTGAATCCTCCAACATTTTACCTTCACGATTACGGAATAGCTATGGCAACGGAACCGAATGGATACACGAATGATGTCAGATATTTGGTTCACTTGGCGGCTGAAATGATCTTACACGACACCTACATTAGTGATCCCGAAGAATTTAATGCAGCAGTGCCGGCGTGGTTCAAATCCGTGAAGGGGCTTGTTCGCCAACTGCCCTGGAGCGCAAGACCTCCGTTTGATCGTTTGATAGCCATGGTGAGCGACGAAGACGAAGAAAAGAAACAAGAGGGAAGACACGAATCCATGCTTGAGCAAGCGTGGCTTTCGTTGCGTAAGCACCAAACGAAACTGGAAGACATGCTGGGAGACCAATTTCATCCGGTGTATTTGGAAGATGAACTGAGATTTGATAATTGTATTGCAAACGTACTGAGTCCTCACAGGTATGTGAAGTGCATGCTTTACATACATGAGAATGAGCCGTGGCTGCTGTGGAAACGCTATGATGTTGTAAAGGAATACAGAATTGGAGTCCAGAACTTGCTGGGCAATTTTGATTTACTGAAGCTCTTCTTGGAGGTGTAAATAAACTCAAGCCTCAATTACAAATGTGCCTTCTTCCGGCTCCTTGTACTGGTGAGTGTACGCTTCGACTTGGCTCTCGGGATCGTCAATCACCACTTTGAGATGGTCTTGCAAAGGATCCAGGATCTCGTCATACAAGTCAGTCTGACACTGTTCCCAGTGCTCATCGTCTCTGAATTTGACCCACACTCGGGCATTCACAGTTGAAGGCTCTTCGTCGTCTGAGACATCCGCGGGGGCGCCCACTGAAAGCTGAACCCACACTGGCATTTTGAAATTTGAATCATCGTAGAACGCTGGGAAAAGGCAGTCTCAAAATTCAAATCCATGAGTAGCGAGCAGCAAACGACAGAGGATCAGCCTCAAAAGAAGCTCAAACGCAGCGATTTCGGTGCATGGTGGTCATATACCGAGGCACTTGCTGACGACGCAATCAAGAAACTGGAAGCCAAACCCACCCTGGAGAGCCTCGAATTGGCGGTGACCCGAGCCAAGGAGTTTGAGTCCAAAAGGTTGCCTGCTCTCAAAGCCGTGCTTAAAGACTCTGTTGATTGGCTACCAGAGATCAAGAGCTTCTCTACTCACACAGACGAAGAAGTGACGATTATCCCTTCTCCACTCATCCATTTCGCATCGATTTGCTGCCGCGTGCCATTCAACCACAAAACACTCTACTGGGATGAGATGAAATGGTGCTACTGCCCTGTCAACGACTTCTTTGTATTGATGACTGAGTCTAAGACATTTGTGGTACATCCCGAGGACAATGAAGGGCTCAAGACAGTGATCTACGACGTGTTTCCGCAAGAGAAATATCGAGTTCCTTTGTCCGAGTATTTGGCCAGAGACAAGTCTGATGAATGATGTCTTTATTGCTTCGTAGCGGGACATGTGTTGCCTGCAGTCATTTGAAATAAAGCTCAGGCATCATCAAATCCAGCGGGTTCTTGAATCAATTTGCTCAAAATCAGCGTCATTTGCACCACTTGCTCAGCGGCAGCCTTTGGATCGTGCAGTTGCTTGGCCTCATTCACGATCCACGACAGCGTCTCCTTGGCAGGATCCTTGGGCTGCAAATCAGGATACGGGTAGTGCTTCCGCAACTCGGTGTAAACATCAGCTATTTTGCAGTCAGCTTGACGCAGTCCTTGGTGTTTCTTTGCCATCTCCTCGATGCATAAACTCAACTGACGAGTCTGCGTCATAACAGAGTCCCACACAGCTCGTAGTTGATTCTCCTCGCTGGCTCGTCTGATCTGGATCTCGTACTGCTGGCGAACTTTGTCTTCCATTTGAATTTTGATTCAAATTTCAAAATGGATGAAAGCGAAGCACTTGTGCCAGACGCCCCCTTGGAACAGAAGATGGATCCCCCGCCACCATACCCCAATGAACGATGGTGGAAAAAGTATCAAGGCGAGAGGAATGTCTACTGTTGCTCAGAGTGCATGTGTCGCACAGGGTGTCTACCGTGTCTCTGTGGAGCATGCATCCTCTCTTGCTTCACTCAAGCATGCTACTGCCTTTATTTGATGTCCGGTAATGAAGTACGAGAATGTCCACGATGCGAAGAGCTGAGACCTGCTGATGTCTGCACTCCGTTCGACGAAGTCTTGAACTGGTGGCCTGTGTGTTGCATCGGTGTACTGCGATTTCCAGAAGAGCGCTCTGCGGATGAGAAACAGAGGATTCAGCAATGCGACGACATGTGTGACAAGTGTCTCACGTGCCCGTGTCGAACGTGTGCTTCTTGCTGCGACGCCTTTTGCAACACCAAGTGTGTCTTGGGCATCAAACACTGTTGGTCGGCGTGCTCCTTTAATGTAGGCACGTGTGTGTTCGGATTTGGTTCTTTTATGAACTTGGTGTACCGAAGACTGTGTCATCCCAGACAACAGATGCAGTAAACTGGCATGCTCAAAACTCAAAATGCAAGAACAACAAGATGACATTGAAGACCTACAATGGGAGGTTCAGCGCCTCGAGGACACTGTAGCGGCTCTGGAAGTGAAAGTAGAAGACTTACAGGCTCACTGCGACGAATACGAAGAGAAAGTGGACATTCTCGAAGACGAGCAGCGGCGGTTGTGGCTCAATGCCTCTAGACCCACTCAGGGCTACACTCTCAAGGACAAGATTGCCAACTGGAGAGAATTGCTGGCGTGTGCTCTCACTGAACGCTTGTGGCAAGAGTACAAGACCACGATTGAGCATGTGACTGAAGCCAAGGAGGTGCTAGAAGTACACTCAATGCTGGACGATGAAGTGGCGTTTGAGTGCATGTCTCGCTGCTTTATTCCCCTTTACAATGACCTCATGGAGGAGTTTCGGTCCGAGTGTAAGAGTATTGGACTTGGAACCAATACGGATCCGATCTGAATTGCGAAAGCATCTCGTCTTGCCTGTAGCTTTGGCACTTGAGATCAATAAACACGCCGTAGTACAGAGTAGGACGGAGACAGTGATGTTGCGATTGGTTAGCATTTGAAATTTGGTTTATCGGCGCTCAAACTTGTTTGGGTGCATAAAGCTGGGGCACGATTCGCCTTCAAAGTACTGAGTCTTGCAATGGATAGGGTCGCATCCCAGGAAATGCTTGTCAGCTGCTTTCCACTGCTTCATCAGCGCTGAAAAGTGTTTGCAGCATGTTTTCAAGTCCTCAAGGCAGAGAATGAGGGCGGCCTGTGCTGAGTCAAAGTCTCCGGCTTGCAAAGAGTACTGATATGCCATATGGAGACTGTCGCGACAATACTCGCTGCCTACACTTGCGGATGGATGCCGCCACCAAATCAAAACAAGTAGAAGAAAGGCGCCTAGCAAGTAGTAGCGGAAGCGCTCCAGGAGATACATGCTCATGAAAAGGGGCATCATTTTTGAAGTGTGAGCCAAAATTCAAACCATATGCGAGACAACTGGGACGTGGAAGTCCTGGTAGTAGCCGCGGGCATTGTCCTCTTTCTGCTTTTCATGGTGGGCTCTCCGTTTGGATCATCAAGCCGCAGCAATGCATGCAGCCACTGTGATCGCTTGTTTGTGGTACCCAGGGGCAAGTGTCCTGTGTGGCTCGACTCGCAGTTCAAGCGCCAAGCAGCTGCTTTCCAGTATCCTGTTCAATCCAGCCGGAGTCATTGCAAGGGATGGCCGGAGCATCGCAGCCAGCTAATCAACGCGTTTGTGGACAAGTACATGAACACAGTGTTCGACGTACTGGAGCAACACGTGCGGATGGATCTGGGGTCTCACTATGATTTGTTTATCAGGAGTGCGATGCAGAGTAGAGCGGAATAAATTTACTCTTTGACAGGGTTCAAGTACTCATTCTCATAACTGACAGTGGCATAGATGCCCAAGGCAGCCAACACTAAATAAGGTGCGACCCTGTAGACTTGATAAAGTCCCAACCCAATCAAAAACCCCATGGCTTGTCCAATGATCCTGTGTTCGATCATAGCCACAATGTGTGAGCCCTTTTCCAATTGGAACAAGACGTTCCAGGGCGCGATGTGTATCGTGGCAAACACAATGGTGACCACTAGGTGGATGATGGGGTGAGCGGTGTCTGCCTCAAAGATGAAAGCAAAGCTGGCCACAATGCAGGCGAGAAACAGGAACGTGACATAGACGATGTACCACGCATTGACATTGTGTTTGCGGATGTAGCGGTAGCCTACAAACACGAGGCCTACACACACCAGGGCAAACGCCACGTTGGTAAGCGGTAAGAACACTACGTCTCCGTGCACAAAGTAGACCATCATGTAGGTACTCAGCGCCACAAAGTCGCAGGTGAGTTGCATCTCTAAGTGGTAGACACACTTGGCCATGGATGTTTCTTCGGCTTGTTGCGGGATGATGGGTGGTTGCTGATCTTTCGTTCGCCATCGTATGACGATGCCGATCAGAGGGAGGATCATGTGCATGAGACTGCCCAAGATGGGTGCCAGTACGGGATAGACCCAGATGAGGAAGATGGACATTGATGCGCCTACTAGTGCGATGTAGTAGACTATTTTGAGTTGGAAAGAGCGGCGTGCCAATTCAGCAGGGTCAGCAATTGAAAAGAGTGCAAGAGTGGCGATGGAGTCCATTCGAAAGAGGCCCAGAATGGCCAAGCCAGGCACAAACAAGTAGTCCAACTTGACGTAAAACATGGGAACGAGTACAGCGTGCATGAAGCATCCCACGACCATCCATTCACGCAAGTTCCTGTGATGAGGCAAGAGGAATCGGATAGAAATCATCGAAGTGGTGAAATACAGCAAATAGCCTACTGCAAACTGACTCCACAAGACTTGATCTTTCAATGACACGTGAAACAAGTAAAACACATCAACGACTTCAGCCATGTAGGCCAACAACGCAGCCAGTAGGAACCAGGCTTTCATTTTGAATTCTGACTCTACAAGTCGCAGTCTTGCTCATCGGAGGGCTTGGTGGGTGGCTTCAGGGGAGAGTGGGGGAATTCAGCGTGCGAAAAGGGCTCTGGAGTGGTCAAACGGATGTCTCCCCACGGTTCTGGCATGGGCTCCAGGACCACGGCGGCGAGTAAGTCACCAGGAGGCACTTGAGTGTAGAGGGCCACCACATGCAGGGGCTGTCGCGAATCGTAATCGGGTGACAAGAATAAGGCGCATCCACGCCTGACGGCGTCGAGTCCAAATCGATCTGCCAGGATAGACAGTTCGTGGATGACTCGGGCCATCTCTTTCGCATCCATTTTGAAAAATGAAATCACAACTCAAACTCCGAGAAAAAAAACCAATGCACACTCTCAAGGAGCGACTCAAAGTCTTGTTCCGGGTGTTTGTGTTTCAGCAAACAGATCTGCAGATTCCTCTTGAATTCACAGAAGCGTGTTACTGGACACTCTGGGGGCCTCTCTACACTCCACGGAACAAGCGTTTTACCAATTGGAGCCTGCTGATTCTGACTCTGGTGTTGCTATGGATCGTGTTTGGCCCCACTCCTCCTAGCAGCTATTGCACAGGACACCCCTCGTTCGTGTATGTCAAGAATCAATTAATCTACTGCTCCTACGACAACAACGTGTACTTGACGCCCCGAATCATCCAATACTCCGTCTCTACTGTGTTTGCTGAAGGCCAGAGATGCGATAAGCCTTGGGTGCAGTATGTGAGCAAGTATGTCAAAATCCTGCACAGCGGCGATGTGGAAACACTCTTGGACCAGACCTCGTCGGTGGATTTGCAGCGGTGGCTGCTGACCAACGAGTCGAGTCCTATGCCGCCTCATTGCTAAGTCATAATTCAAAGTGGAATGCAATCCGCAGACAATAAAGAATATGGAGCTATTCATGAAACCGATGAGGAAGTGGATGTAGACGAGTGGAGAGCAGCCCTGAACACGAAAACCGTAGACGAGCTCCGCGCCTCCTACGATTGGCTGAAAGCTAACTTTTGCTACACAGAGACGAATGGGCACTTGGCGCTGAGCACAGCTATTGCCGAAAGCAAGTGGGATCTAGTGAATTATCTCCTGGATCTGCGCATGCCTCCGTTGGCCGTCGCGTTTGATGCTATCCAAAAGAAGGAATGCCCTGTGGCTGTCTTCAAGAACATTGTGGATGCGTGTCTCGTGGAGTCCAAGTGCCCCTATTGCAACGACGACCGACGAAACTGTGACCACAGCGACAAGTGGCTGCTAGACTATTGGGACTTGAATCAGCGCATCACTAGTCTCCGAGACAAGGGAATTCCAGCCTTGTGCGCCGAGTATCGCAAGACGGTGGATGCCAAAGCCAAAGTAGCTCTCTTGTTCGATGCTACCGGAGACGATTGGGACTCTTTGTTGCAATTACTTCCTTGAACAATATATACACTCCTTTTGCTTCTACTTACAAATGAGCCAGAACTTTGAACAAGTGCCCTTGCAATGCCTGATGATGGCTATCACCGACAAGTTAGTCACCAGCACGGAGCTGTACCAGGGGCTGTTGGAGATGATTCAGTCGCCTTTCCACCCTTTCCTGTGGCTCAGCGCTCGGGTGCGCATCATGGCAGAGAACACTCGACCCACGGATAGTCTGATTCCCGTGCTCAAGGGCTTGTGTGAGCGCCCGGGTGTCGACATCAACGCAGTTCAGATGGTGGGCATGATGATGAAACCCAGCGAAATAGCCAAGGCTATGCAGACCACCAATCCCATGTCAGCCGAATTTGTGGCTCATGCGCTCGTGACACCATTAAAAGTGGCGGATCCTCTCCAATTCATCGCGGCCTCTCTCCTGAATGGGCCCACTTCTATGATCCGGGCCTTTGACACTGCTGACTGCAAGTGCGACTTGAAGAAAGAGTTGGCGGATCAAGTGGACAGCAAGCAGTTTACTGATCATGTGTTCACCTCGGCGCATTCCATGGCCATTGCCTACTTGTACTACACTGGGTTGCTGCCCGAGTCTTGGAAAGGCATGCCCAACATTCAAAAAATCCTAGAGCATTGTCGCCAACACACCTTGAAGCTGTTTTCGAAAGAGTAAATCAAAATTCAAACCAATCAGATGTCTAAAGCCTTTCTGACGCGGGACGATGTCACACGAAGGATAGAGGCAAGCGGACTACTCAAGGATGCAATGAGACAGGACTTCTCTTATAATGGCCAGACTGCATTCCATTACTGGTGGCTAAAGGAACGCGTGGAGCTTTGGATTAGTGGCACTGAGATCAAGATGATAGATAGCATGTCCGATGATGTGTTTATTACGTTTAAATTGGAGGAGTGGCCCAAGGCTGTGACCAAACTCACCGAATTACTAAAGTAGAGCATGCTTGTCCAGAGTTCAACGGCGTCCCAACGATGGCTTGGGGGGTTTGTGGAGTAAAAAAGGCTCAAAATTCAAAAAGCCACTTTCATTTTTCAAATGGCTGAAACCAAAACCAAATCAACCAACGAACTCGACCCTACGCTTTGCGAGCGTGCCCGTGAAGAGCTTCAGACGCGCGAATCCATGAGCTCGCAATGGGAGCTAGATGAAAACCAAAACAGTCCCGTGATTCAATTGGTGAAAGCCTTGGCAGGTTTTGGTGGCAAAGTCGGTAGCAATCCCCAGCCCAGGGCAGTCACCTCCATTCGAGTGCTTCCCAACTCGACGAAGAATCTTCCTGATGCCATCAATGCAGACCCACTCACGTTCCCCATTATCGTGGCCAACCTGAGCAGCAACGTGGTCCGTGTGACTCAGATGGATCCCGAGGGAGCCTCGCGCACTCCCCCCACTCCAGTGTTCAACACCGCAGTGTTGCTGGATCCTCAATCGTTTCGAGTGATGCCCAAGAAGCTGCCCATGATGCGTTTCGACACAGGGGCCGCGGAAGCCGATGTCTTGGTGGTTCAAATCAAGAGCGGTGCCAAGGGCAAGCGAGCACCGGCCCAAGACTTGCGCCAGAAGATCGAGAGCAACGAAGAAGCCATGACGGAAGTCAAAAAGCTGGCCCCTGTGTACGGAATCAACGATGAGCAAATGCTTACTCGAGCAGTGTGGTGGCTCACTGGACGCCAAACCAACATTGTGACGGGAATCAAGCAATTGAATCGCTCCAAACCCGCCGACTACTTTGATGTCTGCAAGGCGCGTGTGAATCCCAAGACCACGGATTTGGACAAGTATCTGGTGAACATCGCCAATCTGCTTTCTGCGGTTGTCATGGCAGATGCCAATCTGGTGAAACACGGCAAGGAGCTCAAGGATGCGTACTCCAAATTTTGCAAGAACAAGCTGGGTTTCATGAACTGCACCGTGGAGGGATTGCATGCCGACTCGCCTCATGCCTTGTGGCTTCAAGTGCTCATCTTTTGTGTCGTAGCCAATGTCAAATTGCAGCATCCCGATGCAATTACCCTGGAAAAGGCGCAAGAGCTGCTGGGCAAGAAGATGGAGAAGATGAAGACACTGTTGACCAAAGTGTTTGAGTATGCCGAGCGTCCGCCCGAGGAAGAACCTGATGACAACATCATCGTGGGCGAGTCTTCCGAGGAGGAGCCAGAGTTGCCCAAGCGTCCCGTCGCAAACGGAGCTCGATTCGTGGAGGACGAGGCATCGGATGCGGGCAGTGAGGACGACACGCCAAAAGTCAAGCCCAAGAAGCGCAAGCCCAAGGAGAAGAAACCCACTGAAGGCGATTCCAAGAAGAAGCCCAAGAAGGAAAAA
>Ga0075163_10004597_pt1 | contig 18502 bp, 4 predicted proteins | sample JI1023141ADNA_FD_71478 | JGI IMG/M metagenome (GOLD analysis project Ga0075163, IMG submission 71478) | Wastewater effluent complex algal communities from Wisconsin, to seasonally profile nutrient transformation and Carbon sequestration -... | ecosystem: Engineered > WWTP > Effluent > Algae...
CCCCGTGGTCGCCGAACTCCCTCCGCCAGCATCGGCGCCGTCCATCAGCTCGGCGTGCCCGCCGCCGCCGCGACGCTCGCCTGTGAGAGAGTGGCCGCTGACGAGCCAGGCGCCAGTCTTTGCCGCGGTCGGCGTCGACCGCGATCAGCAGCAGCCAGAGCCCCACCTGAGCCCAGGCAAGGTCGGGCGGAATTCTCCCTGCCCGTGCGGGTCCGGCAAGAAGTTCAAGCGGTGCTGCGGTCCGCTCGCGGGGTGAACGGTTACCAATTGTTACCTTGGAGCCGAATCCGCCCGTGCTAGCGTGCGCCTCCGCGCGCATGGCCCCGACACGCACCCTCGGCTGGCTCGGCCTCGTCGTGCTCCTCTCGGCGAGCGAGCGGAGCGCCCGCGCCGCTCGCCCGCCGTGAGCGTCTCCTCGGTCGACACCGCGGGGACCCGGGCGCGCTCGCGCCGGCCCCGGGCGCGCTGTCCGGCGACGTCCTCGAGATCGTCGTGCTCGCGCCGCCGCTGCGCCGCGAGGCGGCGACCACGACGGTCCGCGCCGACGAGGCCGCCAAGGTCCCGGGCGCCTCGGGAGACGTGCTTCGAATCGTCGAGAGCCTGCCCGGGGTCGCCCGCGCGTCCGCGGGCTCCGGCCAGCTGATCGTGTGGGGCATGGCGCCGCAGGACACGCGGGTCTACGTCGACGGCGTGCCGATCCCCCGCCTGTACCACGAGGGCGGCCTGCGGTCGGTCGTGCATTCGGCGCTCGTCGACTCGCTGTCGCTCATGCCCGGCGGCTACGGCTCGGCGTGGGGTCGCGGGCTCGGCGGGGTGCTGTCGGTGACCACGCGAGCGCCGGACCAGCCGCGGGTCCGCGGGCGCGTCGCCGCGGACACGCTCGACGCGTCCGGCGTGCTCACGGCGCCGCTCGGCAAGCGGGTCTGGCTGACCGCCGCCGTCCGCGGGGCCTATCTGAAAGCGTGGGCCGATCGGCTGGTCGCCGAGAGCGCCCGCGCCTTCGTGCCGATCCCGCGGTACGGCGACGGCCAGCTCCGCCTAGCGATCCGACCGTCGGCCAGTGACCGCGTCGAGCTCGTCGGGCTTGTGAGCGTCGACCGGTTCGCGCGCGGCGCCCCGAACCCCGATCCCGCGCTCGCCCTCCTCGACCAGCGCGCCCTCGACTTCGGCCGCCTCTACGGCCGCTGGATCCGGGACCGCGGCGACGGGCACGTCCTCTCGCTCACCCCCTACGTCGGCCTGGCACGCGCGCGCCAGCAGGCGAACTTCGGCGCGCTAGCCACCGGACTCGCCGTCGACACGCTGCTCGCCGGGCTGCGCCTCAGCGACGCTCGCGGATCTCCGACTGGCTCACGCTGACGATCGGCCTCGACGCCGAGGTCTCGCGCAGCTCGCTCGATCGCCGCGGCGCGCTGGCCCCCCTGCCGCGCGAGGGCGACATCCGCGTGTTCGGTCAGCCGCCACCGCCGCAGATCGGCGCGGACCGCTGGACCGCGACCCTCGTCGGCGTCGCCCCGTACGCAGAGGCCGAGCTGTCGGCGTGGCAGGGCCAGCTCGTCGTCGTGCCCGGCGTGCGCATCGACCCGTACGTGCGCGCGGTCAGCCGCCGCAATCCTCCCGCCGCCGACGTGCCCGCGGCGGGTCTGTTCACCCGCGACTTCGCGGTCGAGCCGCGGCTCGCCATCGTGGCCCGTCCGCACGTCCGGGTCGCGCTCCGCGGCGCCGTCGGCCTCTACCGCCAGATGCCAGCGCCCGAGGATCTGTCCGCGGTGTTCGGCGACCCGCGGCTGCCGACCGCGCGCGCGCTGCACGTCGTCGCCGGCGCCGACCTCCGGATCACCGACACGCTGTCGCTCGAGCTGACCGGGTTCTTCGCCCGCCTGCGCCGGCTGGCGATGCGCAGCCCCGACGACGCGCCGCTGCCGGCCGAGGCGCTGCAGCCGATCGGCGCCGGTCGCAGCTACGGCCTCCAGGTCCTGCTGCGCCAGCAGCTGTCCAGGGGGCTGTTCGGCTGGATCGCGTACACCCTGGCGCGCGCCGAGCGACGCGACGCGCCGGACGCCCCCGTGCGCCTGTCCGACCACGACCAGACCCACGCGCTGGCCGCCGTGCTCGGCTACTCGCTGCCGCGAGGCTTCGAGCTCGGCGCCCGCCTGCGCGTCGCGTCGGGCTTCCCGCGCACCCCCGTGATCGGCGCCTACCACGACGCCTCGCGCGACCTGTTCCAGCCGCAGTTCGGCGCGCACAACACGATCCGCCTGCCGACCTTCGCGCAGCTCGACATCCGCGTCGCCAAACGCGTCCGCATCGCCCGCACCAGCCTCGACATCTTCCTCGAGGTCCAGAATCTATGGAATCGTCAAAACGCCGAGGAGCTCGTCTACTCCGCGAATTACCAGGCCCACGACCACATCCGCGGCCTCCCGATCCTGCCGGCGTTCGGCCTGCAGTGGGATTTTTGATAAACGCGCCGGTCGCGGCCCCGAGAACGCATCGACGACCCGGATTTCATGGGTGCTGGCGATCGACGCGCAACCTCGCGCACCCGCTCCGGGTCGTCATGCCGGGCTCCGACGCGCGTTGCGCTCGCCACGGATATCATGCGACGATTACACCTGATACATTGTCGAGTGTTGGAAATCAGCGCGCGTACGTGACGGCGCCCGGCGGGGATCCGATCGCCGAGCTGTCGCCGCGTCAGCTCGAGGTCCTCGAGCTGCTGACGAAGGGCCTGACCAACGAGGACGTCGCGGGCGTGCTGCACGTCTCGCCGGCGACCATCCGCACGCACGTGGCCGCCGTGCTCGCGCGGCTCGGGGCCAGCAACCGCACCGAGGCCGCCGCCATGTTCGTGGCCTGGGGCGCCCGCCCGGCGCGTATCACCGCCCTGCTGCGCCGCCCGGCGATCGCCGTGTTGCCGCTGGTCGCCCTCGACGCCGACCCGCGCGCCGGCGTGGTCGCCGGCTCGATCGGACACGACCTCTCGCACCTGTTCGCCCGCTGGTGCTGGTTCCCGGTCATCTCTCACGCTGGCGTCGCACGCCCGCGGTCGATCGACGCCGGCCCGTCCGACCTCGGGCAGCGGCTCGGCGCCAGCTTCCTCGTCGACGGCACCCTCTCGCGCTCGACGACGTGGCGGCTGACCGTGCGTATCGACGCCGCCGCGACCGGCCACTGCCTGTGGACCGGGCGCTACGACTTCCCCGACGAGCAGCTGTTCGCGATCCAGGACGCCGTCTGCGAGGCGATCGTCGCCGCGGCCTATCCCACGCTGATCGCCCACGCCGAGGCCGTCGTGCGCCGCGTCCCCCACCCGCGCGACCTCCAGGCCTGGGAGCTCGCCCATCAGGGCATGCGCCTCCACGCCGCCCGCGAGGCCGCCAGCAACACCCGCGCGCAGGCGCTGTTCGTGGCGGCGCTCGAGCGCGAGCCGGATCTGACGCTCGCCCACTTCGGCCTCGGCCTGACCCACTACGACGACGTGCTCAACCAATGGGGCGCGCGCGAGGACGCGTGCGGCCGCCTGCGGGCCTGCGCCGAGCGGTGCCTGATCCTCGCGCCGCACGGCTCCGAGGGCCACTACCTGTTCGGTCGCTTCTTTCAGGCCCACGGCGATCACGCGCTGGCGGCCCGCTCGCTCGAGTCGGCGATCCGCCACAACCCGAGCTTCGCCGCCGCCCACGCGCTGCTGGCCCAGACGCTGCAACTGTCCGGCCGCTCCGAGGAGGCGCTGGCGCGGATGAAGCACGCGACGCAGCTCAGCCCCGGCTCGTTCGTCGCCGGCCTCGCGACCCTCCACTTCGCGCGCGGCGAGTACGACGAGTCCCTCGCGCTCGTCGAGGGCGCGCTCGCCTCGACCCCCCGCTACCCCTACGCGCTCGCCCTCGCGGCCGCGGCCGCCTACTGGTCGGGCGACCTCCCGCGCGCCGGCGACCACGCGCGCGCGCTGCGGTCCGTCGCGCCCGGGTTCACGCCGACGAGCTTCGCCAGCAGCTTCGGCGCCCGCGTCGGCCCCGTCGAGCGCATCGCGGCGGCGCTGACCGCCATCGCCGCCGCGCGCTGACGTGTACGCAATTCGGGGGACCCGCATCGGCGGAGCCCTCCGCGACCCCGCGGATGGCGGCCCTGCACCGCCCGACCCGACAATGCATGCCGATACAGCCAGCGGCGGCATTGTCGTCATGAGCACCACGAAAAAACGCAAAGTAAACCCCAATGGCCAGGGGGCGCCCCCAAAAAAAATCGTGAGGGGATCGACCACGACTACACCGTGGCGGCTCGAGATCCATCACATCGACGTCGACCAGGGCGACAGCACCCTCGTGGTCGCCCACAAGAACAACAAGGTCGAGGGCTCGCTCTTGATCGATGGCGGCCTCCATAAAATGAAACCCCGCATCGACAAGTACGTGAAGCAGGTGCTCAATGGCGAAAAGTTGGGGGCGCTCGTCGTGACCCATTGGGACGCCGATCACGCCGACGGAATCTCGGCGCTCTTGGACGTGAAGCCGAGCGACCCGACGCTCGACGACGTCTGCTCGATCGTCCGGGCCTACGACCTCGGCGACGCGCCGGCGTGGCCCCTGGATCTGGTCAAGCTGCCGGGAAAAAATGCCGCGCTGACTCGACAGAAGTCGACCCTTAAGAAGTACACGAGCCACGGTATCTGCGAAGATTACAAGGACGCGTTCGATGCAGCGCTTACGGCCCGAACCCGGATGACCGCAGTCGTCGACGCGGTGATGCTCGCTCACTATACCGGGTTCAAGGACAGCGAGGTGCCAACGGTTCCCCCGGTGCCCACGGGCACTGACCCGACAACGTGGCTCCTCGGAATGGAGCTCCTGTGGGCCGGCAATCCGCCATACCCGCACGCGCCCACCGTGAAGTGCATCACCGTGAACAAGTGGGTGGGTGACCCGCGCGCACCGGTCTTCACGGATCGGCGCAAAGTCGCAAAGGATATGGACATTTGGGATCGAGCGTATCCGATACGGCCCAGCGAGCTCAACGACAATGCGCAGTCGATCGGCCTCCTCGTCGAGTTCGGGAGCTTCCGTTATTTTCTCGGCGGCGACCTCGAGGTCGAGCAGGAGAAGGCGCTCTGCGCCTACCTGAACCCGAACAAGACCCTTACGAACCGGATCCACGGCGTGAAGCTCAACCACCACGGCAGCAGCGCCGCCAACTCCGCCGAATTCTTCAACCACTTTCGGCCCGAATTTGTAGTAATCTCGGTCGGGCTCAACAACAGCTACGGTCTACCCGGTACGCTGGCCATCCAAAACATCGAGCAGTCCCAGGACATCTCACGCGTCTACTCGACCAGCAGCGGCGCCCGCACGGCGCAAACCAAGCCGCACATCGTCAGCGGCGACGACGGCAAGGGCCAGGGGACACGCATCCTCGGTCATGTGATCGTCGGGGTCGACGAGCATCCTTTGGGGCCGATCCCGATCGACGTCACCTTCCGCACCGGGAACTTCATTCAGGGCACCCAAACTCCGGATGTCGCGGTCCACAAGTACAACCTGTGACTCGATGCATACATTCGATCGACTCGTCGAAGACCTCCGGACAGCGGCCCGTACCGGGCAGTTCGAGCTGACCGCCGACCTGCTCCCGTCACCGCCGCTGGCGGCATTTCTCAGCATGACGGAGTCGGGGCGGCTGTCCCTCGCCGAGCCGCTCGAGGCCGTGAGAACGGCCCCGCGCGCTTTCGAACTGCGCTGCCGCTGCTTGGATCAGTATCCGCTGTGGATCCTCGTCGACGGCGACCTCGACCTGACCGAGGTGACCCTCCGGATCGTCGATGAGCAACCGGTTCGAATCGAGATCGACGTGACCGGAGGGGTCCGCGTCGGCCCCGAGATCGTGGAGATGACGGGCACCCTCGGCACCGAGAGCGCCCTGAAGCTGCGAGCGACCGGGCACCAGCGCCCGATCGGTCTGTACGACCTGGCCTCTGTGGCAGCCGACGTGCTCGTCGAGCGCGCCGTCCCCGCTCTGCCCGAGCCATTCGACGCGGTCCATCTCACGGCCCTGGAGCTCGACCTCGGGCTCACCTCCGATGACTCCGGCGAAATCCGATTCGCGGCGCGATCCGCCGAGAGGCTCGCGCTGATCCCCGATGCGTACGAACTCACCGCCATCAAAATGATAGGCGGCGGGCGCTACGCGACCATGGCCGGAATGCCGACCGTCACGAGCTGGGGCTCGTTGCGAGGCGAGCTCGTGGTGGCGGGCCTGCCGGTCCGGGCGGAGATTCCCTGGCTGGGGCGGGACCGGTTCGCGCTGGAGCTGTCCGCGCCGCCCGACGGCCGCCTCCCCGATCTACGCGATGCCGCCCGAATCGTCGGCGGCGAGGCGCTGATCGACGTGGTGGAGGAGGGCCTCCGGCAGATGGGCATCTCCGACATTGTAGTCACCGCGCTGTCGATGGACCTCGCCGTCCCGCCGGCGACGCGTCACCGTCTCACGCTCACCACCGAGCTGCGGTTCCGGACCTGGGCATTCATCACATCCTTGACCCTGCCGACGCTCGCCCTGGAGGGGCGATTGAAGGGTGAACCGCCGCGCCTGAAGTCGCTGCTGGAGTCGATCCTGGGCGTCGACACCCCGTTCGACGAGCTCCGCCTGTCGGCCCTGCAATTCACGGCATTCCCGCGACGCGGAGAATTTGTGCTGTCGGCCTCCGTGGTGGACGCCTGGGAGGTCGCCTTCGGCCCGCTCCGCCTCGCGTTGACCGCGGTCGGCCTCGAGGTCGGCCGGCGCGCACCTCCGATCGGCCTTTATGCGACCCTCGGCGCGCAGATACGAATCGGGTCGGTCGCCTTCTTCGTCCGCGCGGCGTCGCCGGGGCCCGACAATCCCGACTGGGAGTTCTGCGGCGGTCTCGCGGACGGACATATCTCCCTCACGGAGCTCCTCACGGGTATGGCGGAGGCGCTCGGGATCCAGGCCTTCCCCGCGCTCCCGGCGCTCGAGCTCGTCGGATTACAGCTGACGTGGCGACCCGGAGCGGCCAGCTTTCGCATCACCGCCGAATCGTACCTGGAGGTGCCGATCGAAGGCGGCGAACCACTCGTGATACGTCTCGGGCTCGACATTGCATGGGAGAGAGCCCTCGCGGGCCGTTTGCACGGGGTGTTGTGGCGGGGTCCAGCGAAGCTGGAGCTCGAAGTTCAGCTGGGTAATTCAGTGCAGATCACGGGCGGACTCCCGGTCGGTCACACCGTACGGCTGGGTGAGCTGATCGAGGCATTCGTCCCCGCCGCGGCGCCGGTCCCCGCCGGATTCCACGGATTGGTCGTGCATACGACCCGGCTCGAATGGACCCCCGGCGCGGACAAGTTCGGACTGGATATCGACACCCGGCTCGACGATCGCGACGCGTCCGAGCGCACGATCACGATCGGCGAGCTCACGTTGCGGGTCGACCGCGTCCAGCTGAAGATTGTCCGCGAGCCCGGCGCCGCAGATCCCACCACGATCCACCTCGAGGTCGAAGGAAGCGCGGAACTCGCGGCTCTCCTCGGGCTCAAGGTCGAGACGTTCTCATGGATCTTCGACTACAAGGCGAACAAGTGGTCGATGGCCGGCACCCTGGCGCTGTCGATATACGACTCACCGCCGTTCGGTCTTCGTGCCCGCCTCGAGATCGGCGAGGAGGAAGCGTTAACGTTCGAGCTGTTCAACGAGGGCGCGCTCGTCATCCCCGGCCTGGGTGCGATGACGATGAAAACCCTCGGATTCGGCCTCTCTCGCAAGCGGGGCGCCCAGGACGAGGCAGACCGGCGGCTGCGATGGCGCTTCAACGGCGGGGCCGTGCTCACCCTGGAACCGGATGGGACCTCCCTTCGATGGATCCAGACCGGCCGCTTCGCGCTCGAGAGCGGCGGGCAACCACACGCGCGGGCCTTCGCGTTCATCGTCGACTCGGCGGATATGTTCTCGCTGCCCTTCGGGCGAGGCCTGGCCCTCGGCAAGCCGCACCTGGAGCTCACGGCCAGCCACGACGGTGCCAGAATCGTACCCTCGGCGATCCTCGCCGGCACGCTGGCCCTCGGCGGCGCCGAGCTGACCGGCACGCTGACGCTGAAAAACGGCGGCGGCAGCCTGTCCCTCGTGCAGGGCCCGAACCCGCTGCGTGTGACAGAGGTTATCGCCGGCTTCGTACCGGGCGGCATCGCGTTGCCGTCGGAGATCGGCGGACTCGAGCAGCTCACGGTACGCGGGATCTCGGGCGGCTTCGATCTTGCGACCCAGAACTATCACTTCACGGGTCAAGCCACGCTCGAGCGATTCACGCTGGGACCGTTGAGCGTCCCGCGGGCGTCGGGCACCATCGCCATCGTCGGAACCGGTACCAGGCTCGAGCGCTTCTCGGTCGAGTTCGCCGCCGAAGTGGCGCAGGAGCTGGTGCCCGCGTTGCGGCTCGACTCGGTCCGCTTCGCGCTCGAGCTGCAGCGCGTGGGCGACGGCTGGCAGTGGCACGTCGGCGGCGAGCTGGTCGTGGGGTTGTTCGACCTGCCGAGACAGACGCTGCGCGCCGATGCATCCAACGGTGAATTCAAATTCTCGGTCCAGTCGGCGAGGCCGCTGGCCTGGTCGCTGCCTGGCGCGCCGGAGGTGCTGTCGCTGTCGTTCGAGCGCATCGCCCTGACGCTCGCGCGCGACGCCGTGAGCAAGCGGACCGAGTGGTCGTTCGAGGGCACGGGCGGGCTGCAGCTCGCCCTGCTGCCGCGCGTCAGCGGCACGCTGGGGCTGTACTTCGAGGACAAACAGCAGGGGTTCGTGTTCACCGCGGACAGGGATCAGGGCGAGCTGAACTTGACGGTGCCGCTGGTCCCGGGCGACGACCGCATGACGGTCGGTTGCAGGTTTCGGGCCGACAAGCTCGCGCTGATCAAGCGGACCGAATGGGAGCTGAGCGCCGCGAGTCGTTTGACGTGGGTCGTACCGAAACCCGGGGCGCCCGACTCGTCCGACCCGGTCGACCGGGCGCTGCAGCTGCTCGCTGACATGTTCGCGCAGCCGACGACCGCGGCGATCGCCGCGACGTCCTCGGGCGTCGCGCTGATCGTCAGCGAGCTGCCGCGCGTGCCGGTGCCGATACCGGTGATGGTCGGCCCCGAGCTGGCCTGGAAGCCGGGGTCGGTCGGTCTGGCGCGGCTCGAGCTCAAGGTCGGCAAGATGGTGTCGGGGCGAGGCGACTTCCGGATCGTCGTGCCCGAGGAGATCAACAACATCTTCGGCCAGGACCCCGCCAACAAGCCGAAGACCAGAGTTTTCAATAAAGAGTGGCTGTTCGGGCTCACCATCGACGAGAAGGCGGGCCTGTCGCTGCACGTCGAGTCGCTACCGATCAACCTGGAGGCGACCACCTATTTCAAAGACGAGAAGGACGGCGATCGCACGTGGAGCCGCTTCACCCTCGGCGACGTGTTCTCGCTCCGCTACGGCACCTTCGGCGACCCGCAGAATTCCGACGAGCGCTGGATCCACGTCGACCTGTTCGACCTGGGCGAGATCCGAATGCAGCAGCCGGGCTTCAGCTTCAACGGCGCCGACTTCTCCGCCAAGATCGACGTCGACGTCGTCCGGGCGCTGAGGATCCCGACCGCGCCGCTGCGCTGGCTGCTCACCCAGGTCGCCCTGCAGGACCTGGCCGACGTGCTGCCCTCGCACATCCCGCTGCTCGACATCCACATCCTCGATCCGGTGAGCAAGGCCTTCGACGCCGGCAGGTTCGTCGACACATTGCAGTCGCTGGCGACGGCGATGCAGACCGAACTGCCCGGGCTGACAGAGCTGCGCACAATCGCCAACGTACTGGCCGGTCAGTTCAACCAGCTGCCGCAGGACCTCCGCAGCTATCTCGATGTCACGATCCCGTCGCGGCTGGACGTGGCGATTGCGGTGACCCCGGCCACCGGCTTCGGCGTGAAGTTCGACATCCGCGCGCCGAAGGATCCGCTGCGTTTAATCGTCCCCCACCCGCTGGCCATCTTCGGCGTCACGCTCCGTCAGCTCTCGTTCGGGGAGATCCTGAGCGGCAACCTCCTGCTCGTCGCGGCCGACCTGGACATCGACTACTTCGACATGCCGTCGCTCGTCGCGTCGCTGGCGCTGCCGGCCGCCGTGAGCGGGCATCTCACGGACACTCCGTCGATCCAGCGCAAGCTCATCGTCGGCAACGTGCTCTGCCTCGTCGTGTACCAGACGACCGTGCCGATCCCGATCCCGATCTGGTTCGACGTCCTCGGATTCAAGTATTACGGCCTCGAGGGCGTGCGCAGCCAGCTGGTGCTCGGCAACAATCTGGCCGGCATCACCATGGGCAAGCTGTTCAAGGGGCTCGCCGACCTTTTCAAAGAATTTCGACGTTTCTTCACCCAGGCCGACTACGCGCTGCCGGACGGCCTGTTCACGCGCAACAACATCAACATGGGCGTGCACGTGAAGCCCGGCTTCGTGCAATTGCCGAAGTACCTCGGCGGAGCGCTGCTGGGCAGCGAGCAGGAATTATTAAATCTCGGCGTCGAGCAGCTGCTCGTGCCGATCGTCAATTTCATTAAAAAGCCCGACGTCGGCGCGCTGCTCGCGGTCATTCCTTTTAAACATCGGCACGGGTCGGTCGGGATCGACGCGCCGCTGCGGATCGGGCCGTTCGAGACGCAGGCCGCGTGGCTGCTCGCGACCCCCGAAGAGCTCGATCGCCTGGTCCAGGCCCGCGGCGTACAGCAAAACAGCTTCGTCGAATCGCTGTACAAGCGCGGCGACAGCGAGGGGAACGCGATCGTGGGATTGCTCGCGGACGCCACGACCGCGGTCTCGGCCAGTCAGGCCCGTGACGGCGTCGTGGTGTTCCTCAAGGGCGGCGTCCAGATCGGCGAGCATTTGCTGCTCGACCTGGTGACGGCGACCACCTGGACGTCCGCCGGGTTCGCCACCGGCACGGCGATGCGCGCCCGTCTCGCCGACCTCTTCGATTTCAAACTCACCGGTGGGGTTCGCATCGCCGCCGGGGCGCATGGGACCGAGTTCGGCCTCGCGGGTGCGTGCTCGCTGACGCTGTTCGACGCCTATCCGGTGCTGCAGGGCGACGTCACGATGGCGCTGGGCGACCAGTCGCACCTGAGATTCGACGGTTTTTTTGACCTGTTCCCCGACGCTCGCTCGCCGATCCAGCTGTACAGCGGGGAGGCGCGGGGCAAGAAGTCGCGGATGACGGGGATCCTCGACGCCCGCGGGATCCACTTCGGCAGCTTCGACCCGGATGGCAGCATCCGCCCCGCGGGGGTCCACCTGCATGTCGGAGATCTTTATCTCGGTGGCACCGCGCGCATCGTGAACACCGCGGAGCGCCAGGAGTGGGCGCTCGAGCTCGCGTGCCTGGGGGCAGTGCTGTCGCTCCGCGCCCGCGGGCGCGATATCCCGGAGGGACGCGAGCTGCAATTCGTGATCGGCGCGGACCGGGCCCTCGGCGTCAAGGACCTGCTGGCGATCTCGGGCGACCTGCCGGACAGCGGACCCTCCGGCGAGCTGCTGCTGCGGTACCCGCACGGGAGCGGACAGCCGGAGCTACGCGCGCTGTACCTCGACGGCGAGGTCGCGCTGCTCGGCCTGCGCAGCCGCGGGCGCGTGAGCATCGACGCCCGGCAATTCGAATTCGCGGTGAGCAGCGAGCTCGGCATCCTCGCCACTCAGCTGCAGGTGAAGGGGCCGCGGCTCGACGATCCGAACGGATGGACCCTGCGGGGCGACCTCGATGTGGCGCGAGGGTTGGCCCGCGTCGGCGTCGATCTATCGCTCAAGGACTCCGTGTTCCGCGGCGGCGGGACGCTGGAGTTCTGGGGCGCGAAGCGCATGGACTTGACGCTCGCGGCGAGCATGGCCGGCGACGCTCCTTCCTTCGCCGCCAGCGGCCGACTGGAGCTGTGCACGAGCGACGGCCGCGTCGGGCTCCGATCGGAGCTGCGCGGGTCGATCACGAAGGACGCGCTGGCGCTCGCCGGCGCCGTCGAGTTCGGCTTCTTCGAATTGAAGGCGACGGGCCGGCTGGCGGTGGATCTGCGCGCGGGCGGGTCGCTCGCGCTCGGCGGCACGATGGCGTTCGCGGCTGGCCTGCTGGGGGGGGTGAAGGCGGACGTCGCGGCGCGCTGGCAGGACGGTGCGCTCGAGCTGCGGGGCAGCTGCGCGGCGGCCCTCCGCCTGATCCCCGGCGTCCTCGAGCTGAGCGCGAGCAGCACGCTCGTCGCCACGGTGTCCGAGCGGCCGGAGCTGCAGCTGAGCGGCGAGCTGCAGGTGCTCGGCGCGAGGAGCACCTACGATCTGCGCATCGTGCGGAGCAGCTTTCGGCTGACCTGCGACCTCGCCCTGCCGCTCCTCGACCTCTCGTTCGCCGCCGAGACCACGAACCTGGCGAGCCCCGCCGATCTGAGAATGTCGGGCAGGATCGCGGTCGTCGACATCAACGCCGGGATCAAAAATTTCTTCGCGGCGATCTTCGGCCGGCTCGACGAGCCCGCCGGAATGCGGGCCCTGCCGCGGACCCCCGACAACGCGGAGAAGCTCGTCTTCCTCCGCGACATGAACCGGCGCTGGGGCAGCAACGGGTTCGACCCCGACGGTTATTATTATTGTGTCCCGCCGATCCAGCACGTCGAATTCTGGTCCGAGTCGCGCTGGTGGTGGATGTTCGGCGTCCCGCGTTATTCGAAGGAGGACGTCAGCGACATTAAAAAATACTACCGGTTCTCGGCAGATCTGGGGATCCCGGTCGTGCCGCCGCGGCAGCACGACGTGGGCCGATTATTAAATGGGATCCTCCACGCGTTCCTCGATTTGATTAAAGTCGTGCGGGACTTCGTGCTCGAGATTCGATCGATCACGTTCACCGGCGTCCCGGTGACCGCCCTGCGGACCGCGAGGTTCACGGTGAAGGTCGAGTTCGTGCTGTTCGGCCAGTGCTGCGAGAGCGTCGTCGACATCGACCTCATGAACCCGGTCGCCAGCCTGCTGGGCAGGCTGCGCGACCGCTTTTCGGGGCTGGTGCAGGGCGTCATCCCTCGGATCGGCGTGGGCGCTCCGGTCGCGGACGAGGACGACGATGCGGACGGAGCGGAGCTGCCGCGGCTCGGCATGGTGGACCTGGCCGCTGACAAGACGGGCGCGTGGACATCGCCGGCGGACGGCAAGACGTGGTGGCGGATCGACCTCGGCGGACCGCGCTCGCTGAGCGCCGTCGATCTGCGGATCGACCGGGGACCCGCGACGGACGCCCGCTTCGAGGTCTGGGCAGCGAACTATGAGGATATGCGCGATCGCGTGGTCCTCGGCGGCTCGGCAGATTCGCAGGGGCCGGCCCATCGCACGTTCAGCTTCTCGGTCGTCGACGCGGTGCCGCTGCGCTACGTCGCCGTGCGGACGGACGCGCCGCGGAGCTTCGACATCGCCGATCTACGGGCGTATGCCCGTCCGCCCGATCTCGTGGTGGGCAAGCCGGTGACGGCGACGGCGAACCAGGCCCACGCGACGCGGGCGAACGACGGCGGCTCCTGCGCGTCCGGCGGCTGGGAGCTCGCGGGCAAGGGACACTGGCAGGTCGACCTCGCCAGGCCTTGCGCGGTGGCGTGGATCGAGCTGGTCACCCGGCAGGACCGCGACGCGCCGGAGGAGCGGCGAAACTTCGAGATCTGGGGGTCCGACCGGGCCGACATGCAGGGCCACGTCGTGCTCGCCCGGCAAGGCGCCGATGCGCTGGCGGCCAGGAGCGTGCTCCGCTGCGTCGTCGAGGACCCTGCCCTCTATCGCCACATCCGCGTGGTGAAGACGGTGGACGAGCCGTTCTCGATCGCCAAGTTTCACGTCTACGAGGCGCTGCCCAGCGCGCCGCTGGTCGCCGTGTACTCCGCGGAGCGTCAGGTCGAGGTCCTGTTCGCCCGGCTCGACGAGCCGCTGCGCTTCGGCGTGCGCTCCGGTCAGCTCGGCGAGACGAATGCGTTCGCCGCCGCCGGCAACGTCCGCAGCTTCGCCTCCGCGATGTATTCGAAGCGGCACAATCGCGTCGAGGTGTTCATGCGCGGCGCCGACGGCATGCTCCACCGCTTCTATTCGAATAACTACGTGTGGATCCACGACAGGGCCACGTTCGTCGGCGGCGGCCCGGTGGGCGGCCCGATCTCCGCCGTGTACGCGGAGCAGCGCCAGCACAGCGAGGTCTACTACCGCGACACGGACGGCTGGGTGCGCTTCTTCTTCGTCACGGGGGAGCGGTGGCAGCACGACGCCTCGTCGTTCACCGGCGTCGGCCCCGGGAGGTCGAGGGGCGCGCTGTCGGCGTTGTACTCCCCGTCGCGCGGCCACGCCGAGCTGTTCATGACCGGCGAGGACGGCTACCTGCATTACTGCTACGCCGAGGGCAATCGCTGGGTGCACGAGTCGTCCGTGTTCGATGCGGCCGGCGAGGTCGGCGGCGCGATCTCCGGCGTGTTCTCGCCGCGCTCGAACCATGCCGAGGTGTTCTTCCGCGGCAAGGACGGCGGCCTGCACTTCTTCCTCAAGGTCGCGAATGCGTGGCGCCACGAGGGCGCCGAGCTCGGCGCCGGCAGGGTCGTCGGCGACGTGTGCGCCGTGTACGCGCCGCACCGCGGCCACAGCGAGGTGTTCTTTCACGGCGCGGACGGGCTGGTCCACCACTGCCGATTCGTCGCCCACACCCCGGAGGAGCTCGCCGCGCTCGGGCCGGGCGTCACCGACGCGCGGGCGCGGGCGGGCAAGTGGCGGCACGATTCGACCTCGTTCCACAGCGCCGGCGAGGTCAACGGGCCCATCGCTGCGATCTACAACCATACGCTCGCGCGTATCGAGGTCTACTTCGTCGGCGAGGACGGCCGCATGCGCTGCTTCGTCGATGTCGACGGCGCGTGGCGGCAGATGTCGCCGGCCCCGCCGCGCCCGCTCTTCCTCGACTGGACGGCAGACCTCCCGCAAGCCAGCAGCCCGGTGTGGCGGGGCGCGTACGCGGTGCGCTACGCGGTGGAGTTCGAATACGCCGATGGATCCTCGGTGCGGAGCGGCTGGTGGCACGACGGCGACGGCTACGTGACCTCCGATCGCGCATTCCCGGTGATGCTGCTCCCCTGCGACCCGCTCGGGCAGGCGGTGGCGCGCCGCGTCGTCCGCCAATTCCGCGGACTGCCTGAACGCAGCATCGCCCGCATCTCCAACAATTTCGAGACGGCGTGGGCCGACAAGGAGCTGGGCGCGGTCGACATGCCGCCGCCGGCCCCGACCCACAATTGCTGGTCGAGTTATCTGCCGATCGCCGGCAGCCCGGCGTGGCAGCCCGGCTTCGGGGTGCGCTATGCGATGGCGTACGAGTACGCCGACGGGACCGTCGTGCAGGGTGACTGGTGGCCCGCGCCCGGACCGCAGGGCGCCGAGGTCTACGCGTCCACCGGTGCGTACGCGATGCCGGTCCTGAACATCGCCACCGATCCGACCGGCCAGGTGGTGGCGCGACGCATGATCCGCCAGTTCCGCGGGCTGCCCGCGCGCACGCTCGCGCGGATCGCCGACAACGCGGTGGCGGCCTGGCTGGACGACGACAGGGGTATTGTCGACATGCCGCCGTCGCCCCCGGTCGTCCATTTCTGGACAGAGGCCGCGCCCGCCGCGAGCAGCCCGGTGTGGGTGCCGGGCCGTGCGGTCCGCTACGCACTGGAATACGAGTACGCCGACGGCGCCGTCGTGCGCGGCGATTGGTGGCGGACGAGCGAGCCGCAGGACGGCGCGGGCTACACCTCGTTCGCGTCCGCCCTGCCGGCCCTCGACATCGCCTGCGACCCGACCGGGCAGGTGGTGGCGCGGCGCGTGATCCGTCAATTTCGCGGGCTGCCTGAACGGATGCTCGCGCGGATCGCCGACAACACGGAGACCGCGTGGGTCGACACCGACCGCGGCGCCGTCGAGATGCCGCCGCCGCCGCCGACCTTCGAGCGCTGGACGACGAACGTCCCCGTCACCGGCAGCCCGACCTGGCAGCCCGGCCATGCGGTGCGCTACGCCGTCGCCTACGAGTACGCCGACGGGACGGTGATCCGCGGCGGCTGGTGGCACGCGAGCGACAGCTCCGGTTACGCGTCCGACGGCGCGCTGCCACGAATCAAAGTTCCGCGCGACGAGGGCGGTCAGGTCGTCGCCCGCCATGTGATCCGTCAGTTTCGCGGGCTGCCCGAGCGCGCGGTCGCCAGGCTGCCTGGCAGCGCGGATCTCGAATGGATGGACGACGACCGCGGCGGCGCCGACTGGCCGCCGCCGCCGCCGACCTTCAATTATTGGCTGGTCGAATTGCCGCTCGCGGGCAGCCCGATCTGGCGGACCGGGAACGCGGTGCGCTACGCGGTCGAGTACGAGTATATCGACGGGAGCGTGGTCCGCGGCGACTGGTGGGGCGGGGGCGCGTACTACGACATTCATCGCGCCCTGCCGCACATGAACATCCCCTGCGACCCGACCGGCCAGGTCACGGCGCGGCGCATGGTCCGCGAGTTCCGCGGCCTGCCCGCGCGGATGGTCGCGCGGATCGCCAACAACAGCGATACGGCGTGGCTCGATACGGACAGGGGGGCCGTCGACGTGCCGCCGCCGCCGCCGACCGTGCACTCGTGGACGGCGAGCTCGCCGCTCGCGGGCAGCCCGCTGTGGCGCAACGGGTGGGGCGTCCGCTACGCGATGGAGTTCGAATATGCCGACGGGACCGTGGTGCGCGGCGCGTGGTGGCGAGGGCAGCGCGACGACACAGAGGGCTTCGTGTTCCCGCCGCAGGTGCTGCCGCGGCTGAACATCCCCCGCGATCCGAGCGAGCAGATCGTGGCGCGCCGGGTCGTCCGCCAATTTCACCGCCAGCCCGCGCGCACGCTCGTGCGGATCGCCAACAACACGGACACGATCTGGCACGATACGGACACGGGCGTGGACGACTGGCGTCCGTCGCCGCCGGTCCTCCGGTGGTGGCAGCGAGTGCTCCCCGTCGCGGGCAGTCCGGTGTGGAAGGTCGGGTACGGGGTCCGCTACGCGGTCGAGTTCGAGTACGACGACGGGACCCTGGTGCGCAGCGACTGGTGGCGGCCCGACGGCGATGGCTACGGCTTCGAGGAGCGCTTCGGCATGCCGCAGATGGCGATCCGGTCCGACACGAGCGGCCAGGTGGCAGCGCGGCGGATCGTCCGGCAATTCCACGGGCTGCCCGAGCGGACGATCGCCCGCATCGGCGATCGACAGGATCTGATCTGGAGCGATACAGACCACGGATTCGTCGACGTGCCCCCGGCTGCCCCGACGCTCCAGAGCTGGACGGAGCACGTGCCGGTCGCCAGCAGCCCGACGTGGCGGCCCGGCTTCGGGGTCCGCTACGCGGTGGAGTACGAGTACCCCGACGGGACTGTGGTCCGCGGCGATTGGTGGCCCAGCGAGGGCTGGGCCAGCGAGGGCGCGCTGCCAATGTTGACACTCGCATGCGACGCGTCGGACTCGATCGCGGCGCGGCGGATCGTGCGTCAGTTCCGCGGGCTGCCCGCGCGGGTGATCGCCCGCATCCCCGACAATACGACGTCGAGCTGGACCGACACGGACCGCGGCGCGGCCGACATGCCGCCGGCGCCCCCGACCCTCAATTTCTGGGGCGCGCACCTGCCGCTCGCCGGCAGCCCGACGTGGCGGCACGGATACGGCGTGCGCTACGCGGTGGAGTTTATTTATGCCGACGGGACCGCGGTGCGCAGCGGCTGGTGGCGCGCGGTCCGGCAGGACGAGGAGGGCTACGGATCCCACGATTACAGCCTGCCGAACATGAACCTGCCCGGCGATCCCTCCGGCCAGGTCGTGGCGCGGCGCGTGATCCGGCAATTCCGCGGGCTGCCCGAGCGCGTGGTCGCCCGGCTCGTCGACCACGGCGAATCGACGTGGCTCGACACGGACAACGGCGTCGCCGACGTGCCGCCGCCGCCGCCGCCCGTACGCGCCGAGCCGGAGCCTGAGCCGATCGTCGTCCTTTACAGCGACGCCCATTTTACTGGCTACAGCCAGGCCTTCGGGCCCGGTCGCTACGACGTCGACCAGCTGTCCTTCGGCAACGACCAGCTGTCCTCCCTCCGCGTCCCGCCGGGCTGGAGCGTCACGCTCTACGAGCACGCCGGCTTCTCGGGGAATGCGACGATCTTCACCGCCGACAACCGCTTCGTCGGCGACTTCAACGACAAGACCTCGTCCCTCGTCGTCCGCAAGGTCACCGCAGCGAGCAACGTCGCCGCCGGCAAGCCGGCCCGTGCGTCCTCGGAGTGGAGCGCCGAGCACACGGCCAGCCACGCCAATCCGATCGTGCACCCCGGCAGCGGCGGCTGGTCGCCGCGCGGCGAGGACGACGCGCCCTGGTGGCAGGTCGACCTCGGCCGACCGCACCACATCTCTCGCATCGAGCTGGTCACGCGTCAGGAGA
>Ga0075163_10004598_pt1 | contig 18502 bp, 14 predicted proteins | sample JI1023141ADNA_FD_71478 | JGI IMG/M metagenome (GOLD analysis project Ga0075163, IMG submission 71478) | Wastewater effluent complex algal communities from Wisconsin, to seasonally profile nutrient transformation and Carbon sequestration -... | ecosystem: Engineered > WWTP > Effluent > Algae...
CTCATAAAAGGTGTTTACGTCCCTAAGGACTTCATCCACCACGCGGCGTCGCTCCGTCAGACTTTCGTCCATTGCGGAAGATTCTCGACTGCAGCCTCCCGTAGGAGTAAGGACCGTGTCTCAGTTCCATCGGTGGGGGTCAGCCTCTCAGCTCCCCTATCCGTCGTAGCCTTGGTGCGCCGTTACCGCACCAACAAGCTGATAGAGCGCAGGCCGTTCAAAGAGCGATAAATCTTTACCCTTTCGGGACCATCAAGTATTATCCTGCCTTTCGGCAGGTTATCCCTGACTCTTCGGTACGTACCTACGTGTTACTACCTCGTCTGCCATGGGTCTAAACCCATTCGACTTGCATGCCTCATCCACGCCGCCAGCGTTCACCCTGAGCTAGGATCAAACTCTAAGTTAAAACAGGATTTGCATTCACGAATGAATGTAATCATGTCGCTTCGATATTTTGTGCAGAACGTACTTGCTTTCCGCATATCGAAACTATCCAAGATAAGACAAAAGAGAATGAACATTCACTTTTGTCTCAGGTTTGTTACCGTGCAAAAAATGCACAATAACAGATGTGTAACCTATGTCATCCGACTAGTAACAAAAAGTTATTAGACGAACGTCACACTCGTATTGTGTTCGCAAATGCAAATACAATAGTTGTCTCGAGTGTGCACTTATCAAATATCTCTATCCTCCGTGGTTAAGAATGAACGTAAAACGCCCAAGGGCGTTCTCTTCAACTCAAAACCGGACAGTGCGAGCTATTATACAGATAGCTGAAAAAAGGTCAAGCGAATAGCCGTGAAATACGGTGCATATTCTTCCACGGCTTAAAACATGGCTATTCTAGCGCCTTGGAAACCAGTCCTTTTTGATATTAGTGAGATATCCTCGAATATTATCGATATTTTCACCTCTACTTTCTGCTTCAGCGATGGTGAGAAACGCCCTTCGCGTAAATGAGGCTGTTGTTTCTCCACGGAATGGTTCTACACCAAACCGCTGCCCCACTTCGTTAAATACTTTGCCGAGGTTAGAGAGTGCTTGCGGTAATCTATTTTTTGCATCAGGCGCAAATGACTTGTCGATGAAAGAAAGTGCGGTTGTTCCCTGCACACGTCTCCAGTCGCGCTCATGCACATGTGTCCGGAGGAAGTAAGATTCAATGTCGAGACCTCTCGAAATGACTTCCTTGTTCAAACGAACGGCCTCGCCTCCATACGGCATATTCTTTTGATCATTCTCAAAGAGTCTTTGAATCTCAGCACGCTCTTCAGGAGTCGGTGAACTTGGTATCGTATCAGCCTCTCCATATTTCTGGTTCTGAAAACCTTCTTGAGGAGCTAACTCCACGCTATCTGATGGTATTCCTTCTGTTGTTCCTAATCGCGCATTTTCTACAAAAATACGGTGAAGGAATGTTTCAACAGGTTCACTCGGGACAGGCTTCAAATTGAAGGGCGGCTTCCCTGCCTCGAACAAAATTTTGTGGACTTCATTCATTCCAGGATACTGTCGTTCTCGCCCAGCGAGAAGCTCAGCAAGCTGTTTAGGATCCTTTACACCCATAAGCATCCCGTACTCCTGAATAACTCTCTCTGCATGGAGACCCTTTACCATGTTCCATGTTTTTTGAGGTACGCGTTCGCTCAGGTACCGTTCTTCGAGTGCTGTTGCTCGCTCGTTGAGCGCTGGATCTATTTTTTCGCCTTGTGGTTCAGTGGGACTTTCTCCCGTTTCAGTGACAACCTCCTTCTCCGCACCTTCAGGTTCACGGAGCTCAGAAGAATCCATATTGTTTCCTTCCGCAGCCTCGTCTATCCCGCCAGGAAATCCTCTTCGCAATGAAACATCACCTGATGGTACTGATGAAGATTCATTTGTCGCTGGCTGATCATTACCAACCGAACCCCATCCCGTCCATGCTTTTATTTTTTCTGTAGCGCGCTGACCCATATCTGACTCTAGGAACTCGTTCATTGCGTATGCACCACCGAGCGCCATACCTGCAGCTATTGTCGAAGCCTGTGCAACCTTTTTCCTCTGTTCTTTATGACGACGATCATTGATGGCACCCTCACGATAGGTAAGATAGCGCTTCAAACGTTCCTCAAGCGCTGTTTTTGGATACCCCTCTTCGTTCGCGAGGAGAACCTTTGCACAGCCAAGAGTTTCCATAAGGTGCACCTGATTAAACGCAAAAGAATCTTCGTCACCAAACTGTATACGATTAAGCCTGAGCTTATCTTCTGTATAGAGCACTCGAGCGCGAATCTGCCCAATGAGCTTCATGCGATCTTTTGGATCCGTATCTTCAGAAAGTCCTTCGTACTTTGTAATGAGTCGATCAAGCTTCGCAGTCAATCCCATATCGAGCTCACCCTCTCTCGTTTGTATTGTTTCTGATGCCGGTACGATATTGAGGGCTCCTGCACTCTCATCATCTGTTCCCATGCGCGCCTGCCTATCTCGTTCACGTTGTTCCGCTGCAGTTCTATTCCATGCTCGGGTGCCAGCGATAGATGCTGCCACCGCAGGTCCACTAAGTATTCCAAGTGCTGATGCAGTGAGAGCACGACCAATCCCTCCGAGGCCTGCATAGAATAAACCTGCCTTGCCGATAGATGTAACTTTCTGCCACAAATCTTTGTCTGGTATCCCTTCTAGCAATTTTGCTATCTCAGGATCTGAGTCAATAAATCGGGTCATGAACACCTTTCCATCAACTTCGATGAGTGACTGCACCACCTGCTCACGGGGTACTCCCGTCTTCTCCAGCTCTCGGGCAAATGTCCTTTTTGCATCTTCATAAGCCTTTTCTGCTTCCTTAAAGGCAAGGTAATGCATGCGACTCTCGGTCCTAAATACTTTTTCCTTAAGAAAGGTTGTAAGTTTTGACTCGTTTTTTGCATGCACACCATTGCCATCCTCCTGCCACGACGAAGGTATCTTCGTGAAAGCATGTGCCGCACTATTGAGGAGGTCACATGCAGCTTTTTGCTCTGCACGATGCTCTCGGTCATAGCTCATCCCAATAAAATCGGCCATGAGTTTCCCGTTCTCAACATGAACTCGAGGACCATGCTCTGCAGTGCTGTACACGAGCTTCATAAGAAAATCCTTGTATGCTTCGATACCGTATGCTCCTTCTTTTGGTTTCGTATCAGCAACTACTCCCATCATCTCCTTTGCTGTTGCCCACATTTGTGAAGCTTCACCCCGACTCTCTGCTAAAGCATAGTCACGGAGATTTTCATACACGAGCATTTGTTGACCATTGGAAAGCTTCTCAAAACCAGGAAGCTCCATAAGCTCTGCCTTTGAAATGCCAAAGTCTTTTTCAAATCGATCATCAAAGAAATTTTCTGCAGCTACTGTGGCCTCTTTTGCATCAGACTTGAGTGACGCTAATTTTCGCTCAATCCACATGATAGTTGCGGCATCACGAGAACCACCGAGTGCCTTCCACTCTTTTGCAAATGCAGGATCTTGGTTTTTTATAAACGCTTCAAACTCTTTTGATCCATAGGAAATTTCTGACTTTACCCTCTCGAGGAATGCGATGTCTTTCTTTGCTGCTTCAAGATCAATTTTCTGTTCGCTCGTAACCGTAGCATCTTCAGCATTTCTTGCACCGTTCCGCATCTGTTCCATCCTGCTTGTTCGGCGGCGTTGAGACGGCTGACCCTCCCCCACCACCTCGGCAGCTTGTTCTGGACCTGATTCAGCAGAAGCACTCTCCTTACCTGGAACTTCTTCGGTAGGTTTTGCTTCACCTGAATTCTCAGTTTCAGGTAGCATCTCTTTTTGTGCAGCTGCCTCTCGCTCTCGACGAAGCGCAACCTCTTTCAAGTATGCGATTGATTCCGCATTATTAAGATGCGGTTTGGCAGAAACCTCCTCAACGGTAGGAATTTCCTGTTCTCCGACCGCATTGCCCTGTGTATTTCCTTCAGAGTTAATCTGCTCTGATTTTGGTGAAGGAGTATCCCCCAGATCCACCTCTCCTTCAGGTACCCATTCGAATCCATCGCCGCCGATTATGGCACCTTCTTTCGTATCATCCGGGATTGAGAGTTCTTCAGGTGTTGCTGCACGAAGAACATATCCTTTTTTCCATCTAAAATTCTTATGGGGCGGCTCCGTAATTACAGTCCTTCCAGTTTTTCCATCAATGAACGTGCGCTCTCGCCTACGCGTCTCTTGCACATCCTTGAGATACTGAATTGACTCTGCGTTATTTAGATGTGGTTTTGAAGGAGCCTTTTCGGCAACATTCTGTATAGGATTTTCCTCAGCCTGTCTCTGCTCACTATCCGTAACTTCCTTCTTTTTATTTTTGAGTGATTCAAGGTACGCACGCTGCTCTTCAGGTGAAAACTTTCTTTTTGGCGCACTTTCAGCAGGATTAAAATCTGCGTCTGTTCTATCAGCGTTCGTTCTGAGAATTTCAGGCTCACCCGTATCATCTTCCTCTTCTTCATTTTGCTGACCTTTGAGCCTTCCCCTGATCTGCTTTTTAAGCTGCGCGAGTGACCTCCTGTTTCTTTTTTCAGCAGCCAAAAGCGCATCACGAACCGTAGCGGAGTCCATACTCACCTTTTCTTCAGCTACAGTATTTTCTTGCGCATCCTGAGGTGAAACGGGATCTTGTTCAGGTGTCGGTGCAGGTATCTCATCCTGCGCCTCTTTCTTGCGCATTTTTTTAACTTCTGCTCGAAGGCTAATGAGCCGAGTGGCGTCCTTTAGCATGACTCGAAATGGCTTCTCTTTTCCTTTGCTCAAAACAACTGCTTTTCCATCTGGACTCAGTGTTACTGAGTCATATTCCTGCCTCAGTGCTTTGAGAACAATCTCTGGAATAACAACACCATCTACACTGTCGGTAAGTGTCGGTAGCTCTGGACCATGCTTTTCCGCAGAATCAGAAGATGCATTTTCTTGAGGGGTTTCTTTCTTTTTTTCTTTTTGTGAAGCAGACTCATCTCGCATTTTAGAAATTGCAAGCATTTCCTCATTGAGATCATCTCGCTTTGCGATGAAGTCGTTTATGTGATCAAGCGGGACTTCGAGGAGAAGACCATCCTCCTTTCTCTTCATGGTGATGATATCCGTGCCTTCGAGAATCTGTACATCATCAAACCAATCAGAAAGTGTTGCAACAAGCGTTTCTCGATCGATCCGCTCCATTTCCTTCAGTGTTGCCTCTCGATACTCGCGATCAATATCCTTTTGAGTACGATCAATCTTTTTTTCAACCCGGGTTAAATTTTTTGCATCCTCGTCATAGGCAGAAACGACATTTTGTAGCCAGGTAACTGCTTCGCTATGACGAAGAACCTGTACCGTGTTTTTACCCCCCTCATTTGAGGTCACCTCAAGAAAATGTTCACCATCTTTTTCAAACGGTCGCACAGAAAGACCTGCACTTTCGAGTGCATGCACTGTCTCTGGAGGTATCCATTCGCGATCAAAGTTAAATCCTTCAGGAACACTCCCTTGTATACCTCGTACGAAATCACCCGATCTCCTATTCGGTCGTTTTGCGGTAAGTTCAATGTGCTCTTCACCCTGCAAAACACCTGATTGCACTTCTTCATGTACTGAGCTCTCGACTCTTGTACGTCGATACCGCCCTTCTGAAATAGGAATAACGTTATCACCGTCGGCATGTTTTCCCTGGCGTTCACGCTGTCGTGATGGTTTTATTCCTTCAAAAGCTTCTTGCATACACTAATCGCAGAGTTTAAGAACTATATTATCACCATCATAGTCGCACGACCCGCCTGACACTGCTTGATTTGGCCCACACGATACGAGCACCTTTGAATCTGCGCCAGTATCTGACAACCCTTTACACCCCGTTGTAGACGCATAGCACTGATAGTCCTCATCAAGATAGTATGGGGTCCCCCATTTATCTATTAGGCCAGTAAAATAGGGTCCGTTCCATCCTGTAAGGCCATTTCCGTTGGCAGTAAGGCTCGAGGTTGCGAGAGAAAGGTTAACCTCATTTCCTGACGGAAGCGTTGTTCTACAATAGTCGGCAGCACCGTTTGGATAATACCCCGTGTCGTTATACAGAAGGGTCATTGCAGACATAATTCCATCGAGCTCACTGAGTGTTGCGGCAACTTTCGCTTTTTCTCTGGCCTCATTCATCGCTGGCATAATAACGCTCGCAAGTACACCAATAATGGCCACTACGATGAGCATCTCGATGAGAGAAAAACCACGCTCCCTTAGGTACCGTGTGTACATACAGTTCTATGGTATCACGCACATACTCTAGAAAACGGTGAGATATTAAGAGTTTGCATACGGAAATGCTATACTCATTCGAATGGAGAAAGATCAGGAAATCATTGTCATGTCGGTCGGTGGCTCACTTATTGTTCCTGACCATATCGACACAACCTTTCTCTCTTCCCTCAAAACACTTATCGAAAAAGAGATCGCCACCAAGGGGCGGCGTTTTATCATTATTGCGGGTGGAGGAAAAACTGCACGACGCTACCAAGACGCAGCAGGTACCGTTTCAAAACTAGACCCTGAAGATCTCGACTGGATGGGTATTCACGCAACACGCCTCAATGGGCATCTCCTTCGCACTATTTTTCGAGACACCGCGCACCCGGTCATGATTACAAATCCAGATGATGTTATTGATGTTCCTCGAAGTACGTCACTCATTATTGCAGCGGGATATCGCCCAGGTGCTTCCACCGATCTTCGCGCAGTACAGATAGCAAAACATGTGCACGCAAGCAAATTGATCAACCTCTCAAATATCGATTACGTCTATACAGCTGACCCTCGCAAAGATGCACATGCTACCCGCATCGAAGATACTACCTGGACTGAATTTAGAAAAATAATTCCTGACGAATGGAGCCCGGGTCTTTCGTCCCCATTTGACCCTGTCGCGGCGCGAGAAGCAGAATCACTTGGCATGGAGGTAGTTATCATCAATGGTGAAAAACCAGAAGAAATTGAACACTACCTCAATGACGAGATGTTCGTTGGTACACGCATACACGGGTAAGCTGACACTTCACTATTTTGTATGTTGAAGCGCAGACTCGATTGCGTTATGGAGTATATCGAGAGAGTCGTCATTCATGATAGTGACGTCTGCAAGTGCCATGACTCCACGCAAATCCATATCATGCGGACCGACGGGGCGCATTTCACGCTCTTCATGCTCGACAAAGGTAGGAAAATCAACTTGATCAGTAACAGATCGGCGAGCTTGCACACGCTCAAAGCGAAGCTTCTGATCCGCATCTACGGCGACGAGAAAAGCTCCTTTCCCTTTTAGAAACTCAGCTTCTCCAACATTACGTACTGATTCAATAACAACTCTCTCTTCGTTATTTTTTACTGCTTCCTCGTAGAGCGACTTCACGACATATGCAGGTTCGTGTAGAGCACGGAGCTCATTTGCAACATCGCGCATCGAGGAACGATCAAGCGGTAGTCCTCGTCTGAGTACTTCCTTTGAAAGGAAGTCTCGTGCAGCATAATGTGTAAAGCCTTTTTCTTGCACAAGGAAATCGACAACTGTCCCTTTGCCGCTACCGTTGGTGCCCGTTATACCAATCAGAATCATTGCATCTATTTTCTACCACATTCCATTCGTTCCTTACAGGAACTGTACACCTTGTCAGTATTTCTTTTCGCATACTCAAGAAATACCAGGCAAGGTCTTGCAAAAGTGCCCCGCACTTTCTCACCGGTAACTGCGACGAGTACCATACCTTACGATACTTTCTTAACCTCTTTTTCTGGAGACTTCCAATACTCAGAGATGAGCACGAGGAGTGGCGATGCGAGGAATATTGAAGAATACGTTCCTGCAATCATACCGATGGTAAGGGTGAGTGAAAAATCTTTTGTAGATTCAGGTCCCATGAGGTAGAGCACGACAAGCATGATGATGACGGTAACCGAAGTATTTATCGATCGTGCCATTGTTTGTGTAATGCTCTTCCATACCACAAATTCAAATTCTTGATGCTGCCGCTTTTGCTCATTAAGAGTGAGGTTCTCGCGAATGCGATCAAACACAACAATCGTGTCGTTAATTGAAATACCGAGAATAGTGAGAAGTGCAACAATAAAGAGTACACCGACTTCTGCATCACGCGCATGCCCGAGATAGGCAAAATACCCTGTCGGGATAAGTATGTCGTGGAGAAGCGTCACAATAGCAACAAGACCGTACTTCCATGCAGAAACGGGCTTTGAAACGCCTCTGAACGCAAAGGCTATGAAGACAATCGTACAGAGAGAGACGAGCCCAACAGCCCACCATGCTTTACGCATAAGTTCCTCACCGATAGAAGGACCAACCGAGTTGTACTGGACTTCTTCGACCTTCCCGAATGACTCGAGGACAGTATCCAGCTTTTCCTTTTCCTCCTGCGTAAGCGATCGCTGGCGGAGGACATACTCGCTCTCACCTGCTGGCTGAATGCGTACTTCACCAAACTCAAGAGGCGCAATACGCTCCTGAAGAAGCGCTACTTCCGGTCGCCCGTCAGGATACGCAACTTCGAGGAGAGACCCACCCTTGAGATCAATGCCTGGCTTAAGCCCCCAGACAAAAAGCGCGATGAGTGAGAGCGCTATCGCTACTCCTGGAAGGATAAAAAAGTAGTGTTTGAATTTCTCTAATCTCATACGTTATTTTGAAAGCCCTGAACTCATAAGGAAACGTCCAATTGCTGAATCAGCGGTCACCGGAAGAACAATGAGGAGTGTTCGTGAAATACTTATCGCAGAAATCATCGAAATGACAACCCCGAGACCAAACACAAGTGCAAACCCCTTAATGAGCGATGTACCAAACCAGAACAAAATAACTGCTGCAATAATGTGTGCGATGTTTGAATCACGGATAGCGAGCCATGCGCGAGCAAAACCTTCGCGTATAGAGTCTTCGACACTCTTTCCTGCGCGAAGTTCCTCCTTCATACGCTCTGCAATGAGTACGTTCGCATCAACCGCAAGTCCGATGGAGAGAATGAGTCCTGCAATACCTGCTGCAGTGAGCACTACTGGAATGAGTTTGAAGAGCGCGAGCATCATGATTACGTACATCATGAGTGCGAGAACAGAGATCACCCCCGGGAGTCTGTACCAAAGAATCATGAAGAGCGCGAGAAACGCAAAACCAACTACTCCCGCTCGAACACCGGCATGAAGCGCCTCATCGCCAAGCGATGACCCGATAGTCTGCGTCGTATCGAGCGTGATAGGTACAGGGAGTGCACCAAAGTTCAAATTTCGAACAAGGAGCTTCGCCTCATCAGGAGTGAAGTTGCCAGAGATAATCGCTTTTCCTCCGGCAATCGGCTCGTTGATACGCGGAGATGATACGAGTTCACCATCAAGGAATATCGCAAGAAGTTCACCAGTATTATTGCGAGTAATGTCTTCAAAAAGCTGTGCTCCAGCATCGTTAAAGGTGATCGAAACAATTGCCTCATTTGAGAGCCCTCCTTGTGAACCGTTTCCAAATACAAGCTCTGCACGGGTGAGGTATCGGCCGGTAAGTCCTGTATCAACGTATGGTTTAATTTCCTCACCGTTGAGCTTTACATTACTCACACCCGCCCCAGTATTTGATGCGGCAAACGAATCAATCGATTCTTGTGCAGCAAGCGCTTCCTGGTCAACAAGTTTAAATTCAAGAAGTGGCGTTTGACCGATTTGCTTGATTGCCTCATCAATATCAGTCACCCCAGGGAGTTCGACAATGAGTCGCTCTGGCACCTTTCCTTCGCCAACAACACTTCCACGTTCAACCTGCACATTTGGCTCAGAAACACCGAATGTATTTACTCGACGTTCGATGACTTCACGAAGAACACTCATGAGCTCTGGCACTTCTGCTGGCTCTATACTAGAAACATCAGCAACGTAGGTGAGCTGACTTCCTCCAGCAAGGTCGAGGCCGAACTTGAATGGATACTTTGATTCAGTATCGAGTGTTGTTGCATACACGAAATAACCAAGGAGGATACCGAGCACAACCACAACAGTGGCCCGAAACGTTCGTATGACACCTTCACTTTCTCTTTTTTCTTGTGTTATCTGTTCAGCCATAGATGCGCATTAGCCTAAATACAGCGACTACTATAGCACAAATTGCACTACCGGCTGAGCTCTACCACGTTTCGGAGAAGTACCGCAATAGTGATGGGACCAATACCTCCAGGGACAGGAGTGAACAGCGAAGCCTTCTCCCCGCAGAGTGGATCTGCGTCACCCTTAAGCATTCCCCCGTCTTCTGAAGTACCTGCATCGAGAATAATCACCCCATCCTTTACCATGTCCGGCGTTATGAGTCCTGGAACACCTGCGCCTGACACAATGATGTCAGCTGTTTTTGTATAGTACGCAATGTCAGCAGTGTCTTTTGTGACAATACTTACTGAGGCGCCATGCTCACTAAACCACTGCGATGCGGGGAGCCCAACGAGTCTTCCACTTCCAATAACGACAACGTGCTTCTCAAATACGGGAACTTCATAAGTCTTTAAGATCTCTGTAATCGCACCGACGACTGGAGAAAGTACCGTATCGGTCTGCGGATTAAGTGCATCTGCATCATGAGACGGTGGCACTGACGCAAGTACTACTTCTTTATTGATGTGTGCTGGAAGTGGAAGCTGCACGACAACTCCATCAGACTCATGAACGAGCGAAGCAAGTTGTGCAAGTAACTCCTCTTCGGATGTCTCCCCTGCCAGTTTCACCACCCGCGTATGTATACCTATGTCCGCCGCTTTCTTTTCCTTAATCGCCAAATACTTTTCTGTTTCAAATGTGGGGGCACACGTAAGAATGCCGAGCCGAGGAGTGCGACCCGTTGTTGCAATGTCATCACGAGTAGTTTCGTAGATGCGACGTGCTATCTCTTTTCCATCAACAAACATACCAATACATTTACTACAAAATACCTGTACCGAGAGTGTACTACGGCAGTACGTGTACTCCTAGAGCAAACCGAAATCGCGCTTCAGCTCTGCTATCCCTTCTTCAATAGTTACTGTGGGCTCCCAGCCAAGAGTGAGGCGAATATATGTATTGTCTGCGAGTGTGTGCTTTGGTTCGAGTCGAGGTGCAACATATTCGATTGGACCACCGATGAGGCGTGCGATTTCATTGATACTCACATTTCGCCCGGCACCAACATTGAGCACTTCACCATGACCAACACGATCACTTTGTGACGCACGAACAATGGCGTCGACAGTGTCTCGGACATGCGTGAAATCACGACTCTGCTCACCGTCTCCAGTAATGGTCATTGCTTTGCCTTCTGTTCGCTGTTTGAGGAAGCGACCGATAACAAGCGCGTATGCACCATCAGGATCAAGGTGCGGCCCATACACATTAAAGAAACGTAGTGATACGGTCTCAAGCTTATGAATTTCATGCCAAAGTCTCATCATGATTTCTCCATTGTACTTATGAAGACCATACGGGCTTTTTGGCTGTGCGGGAAGAGTTTCGCGAAGAGGCATAACAGTTTGATCACCGTATGCAGAACTTGATGCAGCATAGACGATACGTCGAACGCCTGCACTCCGTGCAGCCTCAAGCACTGAGAGTGTTCCACCGATATTTACTCGCTCTGTCTCGAAAGGAAACTCGATTGAAAATTGCACGCGCGGCAACGCTGCGAGATGAATAACGACATCAACGCCCTGCATTACTGCCTTAAGGTTCTCTGTATCACAGATATCAAGGTGGTGAAAACGCACCTGCCACGAAAGGCGCTCAGCCTTTCCTCCCGAAAGATCGTCTACAACGATAACGCGATGCCCATCACGAAGTAGGCGCTCAGAAAGGTTTGTTCCGATAAATCCTGCGCCACCAGTTATGAGGTATGTCTGTGCCATATATGTGCCGTGATTATACATATCTCTAACAGGAACGGTATTGACTTAGTTGCTTGAAAGTTGTGATTTATTGTTGGCAAATAATCACACGTGCTAACCTCCTGATCTAGGTACCCGTCCTCATGACGAGTGTATTGATTGTTTTGAGAGCAATTTCGATATCAAGAAGGAATGACCGATGCTTGAGGTAATACAAATCAAAAGAAAGTTTATCAATCGTTCGCTCCACATCGACACCACCACGAGGTACATCAAAATTATTTATCTGTGCCCACCCAGAGAGCCCTGGCTTCACGAGGTGACGGAGGTTGTAATACGGTATTTCTCGTGCGTACACATCAACAAGGGTTGGGATTTCCGGACGTGGACCGATAAATGACAGGTCGCCCTTGAGCACATTGAGAAGCTGTGGGAGTTCATCGAGACGCGTTTTTCGAAGTATGTGACCCACCTTCGTAACCGTGAGTGTACTTTTCACTGCAGCATCAGGAGTATCTGTACCGGTCATGGTACGAAACTTATATATATGAATCGGGCGACCAAACTGACCAACTCGCGCAGCGGTATACAAGAGCGGCCCGCGGTCTTCAAGACGTATGAGAAGCGCCACGAGCGGAAAAACGAGTGCGGTGGGAAGGAGCAAGAGCAATGCACCGCTGATATCAATCACGCGCTTCATAAAATCATACGCATAGTGTGGCGAACCAGTCCCCACATGCTCAAGGAGCCACGCCTCACCAATAAGAGACGGGGGTATGCGATGATGCAGTTCTTCGTACATGCTCGGGAGATTGATAAACCTGATATTCCCATCTTCAAATGCATAGTGATACAACTCCGGAGCAAGTCTGAGCGCAAATTCGTCGCGCATATCTGCCACAACCATATCTGTTGAATCCTGACTGAGGAACTGTATGAACGATTCTTTAAATTCAGGGAAGTTTGGAATATCACGCTTAGAGAGCAGATATGGTTTGATGTGTTTGAAGTACCGGTTATGCGCGAACACACGGGCGATTCCCATCGCCTCCTCACTGTCCCCTATCACGAGTGCCCTGATCGGTTTCCCTGTTGTGATGCGCGGATACACATAGAGTCGCCACATCACAATGAGGAGCGAAGAAACGATGAGATAGATAACGAGATTTGTTTTAGGCTCAATACCGACATCCGACACAAAGAAAAAGAGTGCAGCCGTGAGTATGTTGAAAACCTGTACCTTGAGAACGAGCGCGGGGATACTCTTTCGTACGAGGGATACATGACGATCGTAGAGCCCCACAATAAGAAAGACGAGTATCCAGAAACAAAAAAGAAGGAGGAACGGTTGTAAATGCTGACTGATCACTTCTTCTTCAGGAATCTCTCGGTACCGTATAAGGAGGGTCACGAAAAGGGCGCTCCCAAAGGTCACAAAGTCACCAAGGAGAAGGAGGAGAGTGTTACCGCGAGTGAAGCGTTGCATAGCCTTATAGATGAATGCTACGTATAATACGGACGGTTCTAGTTTGTGCAACCACCATCCCGAAACATTCGTTCTAAAGGGCGAGATACCGACATACATGTAAGAGAGCTCAAAAGACATACCATGGCTGAAAACAAGAAAAAAAAGATACTCTTTGTAATCACAAAAAGTAATTTTGGTGGTGCTCAACGCTATGTCTATGAACTTGCCACCTCCCTTCCCAGAGAACATTTTGATGTACTTGTAGCATTTGGTGGAAATGGCCTTCTGAAGACACGACTCGAAGAGGCTGGTATACGCACATACACCATCAAGAGCTTCGAGCGCGATATTAATATCAGAAAGGAAATCCAGTCCATGGGAGAACTCTCACGTCTCATACGAGACGAGCGCCCCGAGATCGTACACCTCAACAGCTCGAAAGCTGGAGGGACAGGTGCATTCATTGCGCGCCTCCAAAAAGTTCCTCGCATTGTTTTTACCGCACATGGATGGCCGTTCTATGAAAACAGATCACGAGTATGGCGTTTTGTTGTATGGATGTTTTCATACCTCACGACACTGTTTGCACATAGCGTCATTGTAGTTTCAAAACATGATGACAGAAACGCATGCATGTTTGGTATGAGAAAAAAAATTTCTGTTATTCATACAGCACTTCCGCCTATACTATTTGAAAATCGGGAAGCAGCACGCGAAACACTGTTCACCCGAGAAAGTATTGCGCAACACCAGAAAGATGTATGGCTCGTTTCAACGAGCGAACATACGCAGAATAAGAACATACACGCACTCGTCCACGCGCTCGCCCAGCTCAAAAAAAATGGTACGACGAACATATTTCTCACACTTATGGGTACGGGCGAGCTCCATACCGCACTCAAAGAAGAAGTGGTTCGTTTGGGTATAGCGGACCAGGTACATTTTGCAGGCTTCATACCCGAAGCACGAACATACCTACAGGCATTTGATATCTTTGTAATGCCTTCTCTCAAAGAAGGTTTTCCATACAGTCTCCTCGAAGCAGGGGCAGCCGGCCTTCCGGTGATAGCGAGCAATGTGGGTGGCATACCGGAAATCATCGAAGATGGCGTAACCGGCATTCTCACCAACCCACAGATTCCCGAAACACTGCCGACAGCAATACAGCACCTTTGTGCAACATCAGAGCAATGGAGTGGTATGGGACAAACCCTTCGTGCACACATTGAAAATCACTATACCCTTGCCAACATGATCGAGAAAACACGTACGGTCTATGAGAGTGGCTCAGAAACAGCATAGTGCTGCTTCGTATACCTTCCCATAGCGATAACGATTCCTACACCAAGAAACTCAGTGAGAAGATGCGATCCGCCATACGAAAGGAATGGGACCGTTGTTCCAGTAACCGGAAGGAGTCCAATATTCATACCGATATGTATGGTGAAATGACTGAGAAAAAGTATCGCTACCCCAACGGCAAAAAGACGTTCGAAATTTGTTGCCCCACGTACTGCATGATACACAAGACGCCATATCACAATGCCAAAGAGCACAAACAGCATGGCAACACCAATGAGCCCCCATTCTTCTGCAAACGCAGCGAAAATAAAATCTGTCTCATACTCAGGCAAAAATTGCAGTTTTGATTGTGTTCCATACCCTACCCCCTTGCCCCATATCTGCCCTGAACCTACTGCGATCGTAGACTGGTACGCGTTATACCCTGTCCCCTGAATATCTGCGAGTGGATCGAGGAAGGTCATGATGCGATCTTTCTGATACTCGAGAAAGACAAATTGCCACATACATCCAAATGCGATGACACCTGTGAGAAAAACGAGTGCGAGGTGACGAAAAGAAATACCGGCGACAAGTACCATGCCAAACCATACAGAAAAAAGAATGATCGCAGAACCAAAATCTGGCTGAATAAACACGAGACCAAAAATGAGAAGAGCGTAAATACCAGAGACAAGAATGTGTTGAAAGTTACCAATGAGCTCATGCCGTTTTGAAAAATACTTCGCGAGTACAGCAATAAGGACAAGCTTTGCGGGATCAGAAGGTTGCAGTGCGAAAAAACCAAAATCAAAACGGCTTTGCGCACCCTTTACCGTCTCTCCAATAAAAAGGACGAGGATGAGAGAAATGAGAATGAGTATGTATAAGATAAACGTTGTGTTCCCTGATCGCAGGAATCGGTAGTCAGGAATGAGAGACAGTATGAGGGCGCCTGTAGCGATTCCGATCCATACAACCTGACGCTCAAAGTACGCATTATCACCATCAAAGGTATACATGGTGATGAGGCCAAGGAGCGTCAACAAAAAAACGGCTCCAATAAGCCACAAATCCACACTTGCAAAGAGGGTGCGAAATACACGCATACGCTATTATGCGACACCGACGACACCACTGGAAGCTGACACATACCTGAACAAGTGGTACGGGGAGATGGTGTTCACGGCACGATCGGTGCAAAAACTCCTGATTGCTTTGGGATGATCTCTATCACTGCTGCCCCTTCCTCGCAGATGGCCCCCGTAATATCTTCATATATTCCTCCAAGTGTTGCGGTGGTGGGGGCGCGGAAATAGTGCTTTTCGTCGGTAGCGAGCTCGGTAAGAAATGCTTCATTGAGTTCAGTACCAAGACCAATAGTAAAAAGTTCAACATCGTCTGATTTGAGTGCAGTTGCCGCCTCACGTGCATAGTCTTCAGGTGTTTCCCCTGGACCAGTAGCATATCCGTCAGTAAGAAGTATAAGCACCTTTCGCGCATCACTATTATGACGTTCCGAACTCAATTCTTCTCGCGCACGATAGAGAGCGTCTCCCGTGTTCGTACTGCCCCGTTCGCTTTGAGGATCTATCGTAAGCGCTTTCACTGTATCGGCAACTCGATCATGCTCACCAGTGAGCATTCTCACTGTCGTTGCTTCTGTTGCGTATGTCACCAAGCCGAGCTGGTCGAGCTCTCCGAGACGGCGTGCAAATGCCTCTGCTGCCTTGAGTACGGAAGTCACAGGCTCAGGTGGTGTACCTCCATCGTTATTCATACTTCCCGAAAGATCAATTGCAAGAATGATGTCTGACGGCACCTCGCAACTACGTATGGTTTTAGCAATCGGCTCTTGCCAGGTAAATGTGATTTCACGTGACGAGCGGCCTGGAAAACTCGGAATTACGGTACGAGACGCAGTGAGTGCAGTTCCTTCCCTGTTAAAGATAGTTGCCACAACTTCCACATCTTCGACCTCATCAATGATTTCATTTTTGAGTGTTGCGGTGAGTACTGGTTTTAGATCAGCACCCGTGAGCTCTCTTCGCTCGAGTTTGAAATTTTCTCCACTCTTCTCTGCATTAACCCACGATGGATCAGTTTCAAATGCAATCGTTGTGCGCGTTGGCACTCTTCCCTCTGTTTGTATACGCCCCTCAAAAATCGGGTGGAGCGAACTCGGTGGAAGCGATGTTGTGCCCGTGCGCTCCACAATGAGACCCTGCTCATCAAAAAGTTGTATGGTGTAGGCAAGCGTTGCGACACCAGCATTCACATTTCTATTCTCAATGTAGGCAACAACATTGTATTGCCCAGGAACAATACGAAAAGCGCGAATCCATTTCACTTGAGGCGGTTCAACGTCGACCGTACAAATACGAGCACACCCACCACCGCAGTCGACACCACTCTCACGCCCATTTTCATCACCATCAAGACAACTTGCTGGCGTATACCCATAGAGAAAGAAGAGACCGGTAGCGATGCCACCAAATACCACAAAAAAACCTGTACCGTACATGACACGGCGCCAAAATGCCCATGGTCGAGCAATATGCATAGATACATTCTAGCAAGAAACCCCCCATGAAGCCTTTCCACCGCAGGGGGTTTCTTTCTTTTCATACAACAGAAAACCGCCTCGTCGAGAAAAACCGATTTGGTTTTCTGACAAGACGGACGTCACTGTGCAACGTTACTCCACCTGTAATCCTTGGGGATACATGGCGGCATGATGTTGATACAGTGACATTGCTTCAAGCATCGCACGTTCCATGTCGGGCAAGGAATTGATCTCAATCGCCTTCCCGGTAACAAGGAGAACCTTTTTAAGGTGTTCCCACAGCTTCTGCGCGCCATCTCTACGGAGACACACAACGCAGACTGACTGATGCGGATACCACCAACCTTGTGCACCTCCCATCGACTGCTTCACTGACACCATTTCGGCAAGATCTCTATGCTCTTCGTCGCGCGGAAAGCGTATCGCATACCCCGCAAAAGTGCCAAGATGGAAGAGCACCATAAGGTCATGATGGAAGCTCTTTATATCAAAGTCCGAAGGAGCAAATACGACGCAACAGTCCTTCGATTGAGCAGAGAGACTCAATGTCCACATGGTATGACCCGTACGCATCACTCTTGAATCAAGTCCGGGACATGGACGAGTAGCACAATCGCCATGAACAACATATTCCTCGACCACCCTATCGATACCACCTGCTGGGTAGAACTCAAGCAAAATGAACTCGTGAGGCAAACGCCATCCAGTCTTTTCATTCACCTCTAAATTCAAGAATGAATGTCGGAATGTGAACGGATCTGCAGCTCTGGAAACGGGGCGCATGAAAACTCCTTGTGATGAGCTAGAACACCGGCATGAAACCGGACCAGGCCACAGTAAACACCGCATCATTCAAGAAGTCAACGTGACGTAAATAACCAGTACAGTGCTGGCATTTTATTTAAGTGCGTCTTGTGCGCCAGATTCTTCTTGTGAGTTTACGAACGAGAAGAATCAAGTACCCTTGGGGTATTGGCGTTGAGCTAGTGCCGAGAGAGTGAGTGTCGTGAGAGGTTGAGTTTGCGAAACTTCTCATGACCGAACGAACGAAGGCAGTATGACTTTCGATTTTATGAGAAAGGCATACTCTCCCCAAATTATTTATGAGTAGCCTTCGCGACCTCAGTCGCACAAAAGAAAAAAGACCAGCTTGATGCTGGTCTTTTTTCTTTTGAGTGCTCTGTGTTGGCGTTGAGCTACTCTCCCCCTAAAAGGAGTACCATCGCCTCTGGAGAACTTAACTTCCGTGTTCGGAATGAGAACGGGTGTACCCTCTCCGATGAAACACCA
>Ga0075163_10004599_pt1 | contig 18501 bp, 24 predicted proteins | sample JI1023141ADNA_FD_71478 | JGI IMG/M metagenome (GOLD analysis project Ga0075163, IMG submission 71478) | Wastewater effluent complex algal communities from Wisconsin, to seasonally profile nutrient transformation and Carbon sequestration -... | ecosystem: Engineered > WWTP > Effluent > Algae...
AACAACTCTGAAATTTATACACATGAAATAATTCATATTTATACGAGTAATCTATTCCCTAAAATCGACAAATTTATTGATGAAGGTTTAGCGACATTTATAGCTGGTAGCGGAAAATACAGTTACGAATGGCACAGAAATAAACTTGACAAATTTCTAAATGAAAATAAAGATTACAATTTTGAGATGCATACAGACGCATACGAAAGAATTTATTTTGAAAACGAAACTTCCATTCCGTATTTGACTTCTGCCTTAATTTTGGAAAGAACATTACGAATTTATGGAAAAGAGAAACTAATGGAATTACTAAAGTCTGAAAATGAACTTTGGGCAACCTTAAAAACAATAGGTTTGACAAAAGAAAACATAAATGACGAATTAAGAAAAGAAATAAAACTGCCGCTAACTCAGGTTTTGCGTTAATGGGTGGATCACGACAACTATTTGGACGAATAGAAGCATTTGTGTGTTGACAGGCCGAAAGCTCACGAACACAAAGCCCGAAAACGTTAGCAGTAAATTTATGATGACCATAACACAAATCAATACTTTAATCCTATTTATGTTCCTCGGACAAATTTGTGCGGGACAAATATTGGAGTCTTTTCCAGACAAAGAAGGTGAAGCAGAAAGTTTTGAGAAAATGAACGATGGAGTAATAAAGAATGAAGTTTCATATGTAAATATCTCCGGAGGACATTGGGAGAGCCGAGATAGTTTGACCAAAATAAAGCTGATGGAATTTCCTATCGTAAAATTTACAAATACTTCGGCAATTTTTTCCTTCGGGAAAATATCTTTTAAAATTACTGCTAGCCCTTTCGACACATTGGGACATAAATTTACATATACTGATCCAAAGCAACCGTATTTGGTGCTAATTGACAACAAAACATTCTGGGGGACAGACGGAGGAATGCCCAAAGAAAGAATTTCTTCAATTACCTATCAAATTGGAAATAAAACATTCAAACTACCGGACAGTGCTTTGACAAATTTGTTTGAACCAAACTTTTGTTATTCTTCAGAAAACATAATAAAATGCCATTGTGGAGTTTATCAATCCTTAGACAAAAAGCGATTATATATTTACATGCTAAATAGTGACGGAGCGGGTGGCTATGAGGTGACATGGGTTATTGAAGACAATAAATACTTAACTCGAATAGTTGATTATGGTTTTTAGACTTAAAGGCAACTGCTAACAACACCCTTGCGAATATGCTGGTGTTTCTTCAATTCGCATCCCGATAGCTATAGGGATGCGATTAAGTTCAGTACATTTAACCTGCTTGCCGATAAGCAGGTAAAGGTTTTCGCTCAAGACCGTTTTGTGGTTTTTAATCCACAAGCGTTTAGCCTAAAAACGTTAGCGCAATTATAAAACAACAAAGCAATTGACGGCAAATTTCGAAACGAAATACTAAAAACAGCAATCATGAAAAAAATATTTCTCCTTGCCGCGTTCACGATCATAGCCACCGCTTTTACCTTCCGTGGTGACGACAAGATTGTAACCGTATCTGAATTCGAAAAGATTGCCGATAGTGCAGGGCTTTTATTTGAAATGCCTGTTGGTTACAAAGAATGCGTCATCAAATCGAATTTCGATCTTCCCTATCAGTTCGCGATCAAAAATGAGGAAGCGGATTTTGAGGTGCGGTATTCTGTATGGCCAATGACGTCTTTGCTTGAAAATACTAATACCAAACAGGATCCGAATAGCATGCACAAGATCCTGTTTATTACGACAGTCATGAATATGACGGGAGGAACTGGAGCGAAGATCAATCCATTCCCGATAAACGCCCTGAAAGAAACTTTTAATGCGGATGATGGCAGTGTGTCTTTCTTTGAGTTTAACTCAGAGTTTGGGAAAGGTTATAAATACGGACAAATGGTTTGTCTTCATAAGAATAACACCACTAATGTCATCATAACATTCTTAAGCAACGACAAGCAGAAGCATTCTGAACTTGTGCTGAAAGCATTTCATACGCTGAAGTTTAAATGAAAACTAACCTTGCCAAACCTGGTGTATGATAATTTGTTGGAGGCTTGAAATAATTGACATTCGAACGAATAATAACTACGCTAAGAGCGGTCTGGCATTATGATGGCATCGTGCTCAAGAAGACAAATTTGAGTATATTTGAAATACCGGCTTCGCAATTGTGTGATTTTAATTAAAAACCCTCACGAGTGTTATCATGCAAACCTTATGTGTCAATTATGCAAAGACTAATTCTAATATTAATATTTGTAAGTTTAATAATTTCATGCTCTTCTCAAAGAGAGAAGAATGAAATGAATTTTTTTGAAATTGACCTCACTCGTAGTTCTGGTTGGTATGACTTTTATTCAATACATGTTGACTCCACCAAGCAATTTATTCTTAAAAAACAGCATAGCGGAGAGACCGCTCAGTATTTCAAGGGAAAGCTGACGGACTCAGTAGTCGAAAAAATAATTGCACTTGTTGACAGCATAAACCTGACTAAGTATGACACTGTTTATGAACCGAATTGCATGGACTGCTCAATTTATAAAATTATTATTGATACTAAAGCCCGAAAACTTACGACTTCGGTAAGAGGAAATTATGCATTAGCTCATCTTGATAGTTTAGTTCGTGTTTTTACAACTATTAGTAAATTATCGACTCTAGAATCGATAGACACGACATATAATTTTGAAAGTTTCAATCATTTTTTACCCCCAGTCGTTGCAACACCATCCGAGTTGATTAATAGCATAAAGGGTGATAAATAATTACTGGTAAATGCATGCATTAGCAATAGCGTCTACTAATTGTATAATGTCCAGTGCAATTTATTATCTTAGTACAAGTGTTAAGGCCTTTTTTTATTCTTTTCTTACTGCTAATGCACGAAAAACGTTGGGTGCAATTAAACAAAAAAATATTTTTATGATAAAACTTGGATGTTTATTACTTTTTATGATTTCTATTTTTAGTGTTGTAAATGGACAAAATTTGGACTCGCTTTTACGGGCACCACAAAATTTGGAGTTGAGATTATCTTCCTTACAACCTCGGATTAATGAAAGAGTAGAATTGAATATTGAGTTTAACCATCTTCGAGCCAATCTTCTAAAATCCTTAAAAAATAAATTTACTTTGTACAATGGAATGAACTTTTCCAATGAAAATTTTATAAAAATTAATATTCAGCCTAAGAAAATCGGTAAAGATTCGATTGGCCCACTTCAATTTACATTTGATAATACTGTATACTCAACGAATAAAATTTATTATGAAGTTGTGGCAGGGCTGCCCAAAACAAGTAATGGAGTATGGGTTAGAACATTTAAAATTAATGATTCTACACTAAATATGGTGATTGAACAGCGAATTCCTGCATTTGCAAAGGTTAAGAAAAAGGGGAATTCCACAAGCTATGCAACGGAAGCAGAATCCGAAGTGACGGTTAAATTCATTGGGAAGCCCAAAGGGTTAGAATACAAATCTTCGTTTTCGAATTACGAGTACGATAATTACAAAGATGAGAATGGTGAAAATGTCGGTTTTTTCTATTCGTATGAATCTTTAATATTTAAGATTGATTCAAGTTTTAAAGGATATAGGTTAACAGAAAAAGACTTTGAAAATTATCCTAAAAAAATTAATAAAATAGATCAGCAAATTGAAAATTAATAGCGCTGAGAAGATTATCACCAGTTTGAAATGGCCAAAATTTTCTTCATACTCATATACCTTATTTTGACAGCGTTAATCGTTGCATATATTGACAGTGGCATCAGAAGCCATGACATGGATTTTTACCACGGAAAGGACAATGGTTATATTGAGCGTTTTGAATCTATTCTTTATCTAAATGTTTTCTTCTTTATTTTAATGACAATTGGGAAAAAGCAAACATTAATTGATTATGTAAAAGTGGGGTTACTCGGACTTGTTACCGCATTTATAATTGGTATAGTTTGTTATTTAATTTTTATAAGCGCAGATTACTACGGACTGACATACCATATAGCAACGATTGTTATTTGTTATTCCTCTTACTTTGGACTAAAAAAATCAAAACTTTTGTTAGCTAGGGTTTTTAGTTAGAAGGCGGATTATGATAGCTATCGGGAAGAATAAAAACAGCTGTTTGCTGTCATAAAGGAAGCCACCAACAAAGCGCGAAATCGTAAGTAAATATTTTTAAATTAGGACATCATAACTACTAACTATTAATACTATGGGATATGAATTAAGTATTCAACGAGCGAATGAAGAAAATAAGATATCAATTAAAGAATGGACTAACTATATAAATTCAGATCCGGAATTTGAAGCAATTGAAGAATTCTCTGCGGATATAAAAGGTGGTGAAGTTTTGACTGTTTCAACCCCAAATGCTGGACTTTGGAAATCAAAAAATGGAGAAGTACCGTTTACATTTTCTGAGAAGTATGGTATGATTACTGTTAAAAATCCTGATACCTGGGTAGTTGAAAAAATGATTTCTATTGCAAAAAAACTTAATGCAGTTGTATTAGGCGAGGAGGGGGAAGAATATGATGAGGAGTATCTTATGGATGCGTTTAAAGGATTGGCGACAGAAAACAAAAAGTGGTGGAAATTTTGGAAATAAAAGCATTTGCTTAAACAATCTAAACATCTTGTAAGTTTCATCGCCTTTTAAAAGTTCAGGACTCGATATAGGGTATAGCAATAGTGGAAAATGAATCGGACAAATACTCTCACATGCTTCATGAAATCAGCGCTAGCAGGCAGTTTGCTGTTTTAAAAGGCTGCAAACGCAAGCCCCGAAAACGTTATGTGGCGATACAATTCAGGAAGAAAAAAACAATTTGTTAGACAAAATTCTTACTAGCGATTTTACTCGGTGTCTTGTGATTGCTTGGTTCTTGAAGATTTAAAATTTATTTGGCGGCTAACAGAAAGGACGATTCCTCTGTTGTAACCTGACTGAGAAGTTTCCGGTAATTGTTTTCGAACAGGAAGGAGTGAGTGGGTCAGTCGTAATCCTACACCCCATTTTTCGTTAAATAGGTAACCAACACCTAGATTGAAGGAAAGGTCTTTTTTACTTATGGGATAAAGGTCTGTTTGGTACGGAAGTGAACCACCACCTGTAGTTTCTCCAGCATGTCTTAATGCTGATAATCCCGGACCAAATTCGACATATGCCTTTTTCCTGTTATATTGGAAGAGGATTGGGATTTCAAAGTAGGATAGACCTAAATAATAATCGCCATACTTTGGATGATCAGAATTGAATCCACCAGCTCCTTTTTCTATTAAAGTTAATTCAGACTGCATCGTCCAACTTTTATTCATTTTTATCTGAAACCACATTCCACCCATGAATGAATATAATGGGTGAGTTTTTACGCGACTTCCAGTTATCGTGTGCATTCCAAAACCTAATTTAACGCCAAATTTACATGGCGTTTTTAATTTAGCTTGTGACCAACCATCAAGGCAAATAATTGACATGACTAAAAAGATGAACAGTTTTTTCATTGCGAAGGAACGGAATTATCGTATAAAAATTGTGCTAAGTTCAACGGTTTTAAATGCGAACATTTAAAGATAAGTTAAATCGTGTGTGCCACCAAACTACTAACAGATCCTAAGAAACAATTTGGCAGACACTAAAACATTGAAAAAGCGGCCGTTCAGCTAAAGGCAGTTGTTTTCGACCTACCTGCCGCTTATATAAATGCTCGCCAAATCCCCTCCTAAATTTTTGATAATCGAAAAAAATGAAAAAAAAATTTGCGAAACCGAACAGTTGCGCATATATTTGCAACCGATTGGTTTCATTAAAATAAAAAGTAAATGCGCAGAGATATTTTTCAAGCAGTTGCAGACCCCACCAGACGAGCGATTATCGTCTTACTTGCATTACAGGCAATGACGCCCAGCGCTATTGCCGAAAACTTCAATACAACACGACAAGCGGTATCAAAACATTTACGAATTTTGACGGAATGTGAACTGGTGAAGCAAGAATATCAAGGAAGAGAAATTTATTATTCTCTTGAAATTGATAAAATGAAAGAAATAGATAGCTGGATGGAACAATTCAGAAAGATTTGGGAAAGCTGATTTACGCAATTAGATAACTTATTAGCAACAATTAAAAAACAAAAAAAATGAACAATCTACTATTTGACTTTACTGTTGACAAAGCGAACAAAACAGTATATATCACCAAAGAGTTCGATGCAAACCTTTCGCTTGTTTGGGATGCATTTACCAACGCTGAAATGCTTGACCAATGGTGGGCACCCAAACCCTATTTATCGAAAACCATAAAAATGGACTTTAAAGTAGGTGGACGAAGATTTTATGCAATGGTAAGTGCTGAAGGAGTTGAAATAGGTTATCATATTCAAGACTATACTTCTATAACTCCGAAAACCAATTTTAAATTTTTAAGTGTTTTTGCCGACAAAGATGAAAATCCTTTTTTACCAGGTTCTAATTGGGATTTGAATTTCAGTGAAGAAAATAATAGTACTAAAGTTCATATTTCAATTTACAACGAGTCCCTCGAACGAATGGAGAAAATGATTGAAATGGGCTTCAAAGAAGGATTTACTGCGACACTAAACGAATTAGAAAATGTTTTAAAAGCTTCAAAAAAATAGAGAATAAATAAATTGATTCTTTTGGAGCTTTAGTTCTTTGTTTGACAATTTAGAAATTGATTGACTCCAATGTTTAATCGCAAAAGGAAATATCCACTCGAATGATTAATTTCAACAAAAAATAATACGATGAAAAAATTACAATATAAAGTAAGCATAAATTCAACCGCAACCAATGTATACAACATTATGCTTGGTCTTACTAATAAATCAACGTATGAACAATGGACGGCATTGTTTAATCCTACCTCTTCCTATGAGGGCAGTTGGGACAAAGGAAGTAAAATTCTTTTTGTTGGAGTAGATGAGAAAGGAGAAAAGGGAGGTATGGTTTCCCGAATTGCTGAAAACATTCCCAACCAATTTGTTTCCATTCAACATTATGGCCTTTTACAAGCCGGCAAGGAAATTACTGAAGGACCGGAAGTGGAAAAATGGGCAAATGGATTAGAAAATTATACCTTTGAAGAAAATGGTGCGGTTACAACCCTTATTGTTGACCTCGACACCACTGAGGAGTTTGTTGAGTATATGAATGAATCGTACCCTAAAGCACTTGACAAATTGAAAGAACTTTGTGAGAAATAATCATTTCAGGAAGATCTTAAAATTTAAGTTGATGCAAGGCATCCATTACGATGAGCACAAAGGAACAAATTAAGAACTATATTGCTAGTCTGCCTGCGCGCAAAAGCGCTGAGATGGAAGTATTGCACAAAAGTATATTGCAAGTCCAACCGAAAGGTAAATTGTGGTTTTTAGATGGCAAGGACGAAAAAGGGAAAATTGTTTCTAATCCGAATATCGGATATGGAGAATACACTATAAAATATGCAGATGGTAACTCCAAAGCATTTTATCAAATTGGAATCAGCGCAAACAAAACCGGAATTTCGGTTTATGTTTTTGGTATGAAGGATAAAGCTTATTTGGCAACAACCTATGGTAAAAAAATTGGGAAGGCGTCTGTGACAGGATATTGCATTAAGTTCAAAGCACTGAAAGATATACATCTCGAAGTGCTTGAAGCAATTGTACGAGATGGATTTGAAACCAAGTAGTAAATACCAATGTTAAAGAATAAGCGATAGGTGAGTGAAGGGAAAGTACTGTTAATGAATATTCATCAGATCACATTTTATGAAAGTACTTAAACTATTTGTTTCATTATCCGTAGCACTTTCACTTTCTAGTTGTATGTCAATCATGCAATCCATCATTGGAATCAAAGATCCCAAGCGTCTCACCGATAAAGAAATTACGAAGTGCTCTAAAGCTTTTGATATTCCACAAAATTATAATTACCGTTTGGATACGAGCTATTTGGATTTTATTTTAAAACTGGACACAACTCAATTTAAAGCGCAACGAAAAAATCATGTTCAACCTTTACAGGCGTTGTATTTTAACTCACAAGGAGATCTTGTGAAATTTTATATTAATTGCTATGCGGGCGGTTTCCCAAACTTGAAATGGAATAGAGATGGAATGTTAGATACATTTTTACCGAAAGACCAAGCACCTATTGATACGGTGCTGAATTTAAAACGTCAACTGAGTTATTTAAAACCTGTTTGTGAATCAACCAACGAATTTGTAGAGAAAGATTTTGATTATTGTGTTGTTGTATATTGGAATAAATCCACAAAAAGACATTCGAAGCGATTGATAAAAAGCATTAAGTACAATTTGGGAAAAGCAACAACGGAGAAGGTAAAAATACTTTATGCGAATTATGATAATGTATTTTATAAATTAGAGAATAAATAATTTGCTTACAGCATTAAACTATAAAACGATATGGACAAGGAAATTTTATTTACAGAACAACAACGGTTTAAACAATGGTGGCTTTGGTTGATTTTAATATCCATAAATGGATTGTTCCTCTTTGGCGTCTTTCAACAAGTTGTCAAGGGTCATCCGTTTGGTGATAAACCAATGAGCGATGCCGGACTATTAATTGTATCCGGACTTTTTCTTTTACTCACCTTATTATTTGTTGTTTTTCGTCTTGAAACACAAATAAAGAAGGACGGAATTTATGTTCGCTTTTTTCCCTTTCATGTCAATTTCAAATACTTCAGTTGGGAATCGTTGACGAAATCATTTGTTCGGAATTATTCTGCCATAACTGAATATGGTGGCTGGGGATTAAGAGTTGGTTTGTTTGGCAGAGGAAAGGCTTACAATGTTTCCGGGAATACCGGATTGCAACTTGAATTTAAAACAAGTAAGAAATTATTAATAGGCACAGGCAAAGCAACCGAATTAATGGATGTTTTAACGAAGCTTGGTCAATTGCATCCGTGAAAATAAACATACTTTTCTCCGGATGTGTAAGATGTTTCATATATTTATTTAGAATACTAAAGATTAACACAAAATGAAAAAGATTGTTATTTGTATTTCACTCTTGTCACTGTTTGTTTCTTGTAGCAACAACGAACAGAAGGAGCATACTTCAGTAGATGCCACAGAAAATTCGGAAGATGCAAGAAAGGAAGACGATGTCGCATCAGCAAAAAAATGGTTGGTTGAAACTATAGAAGGTTTCTTTACAAATTTTGAAACGTTGAAAGGCGATTATTCCACTATTTGCACCAAGGAGTATGCGGAATTCAAGAAAGATGCAACCAATGTGGATATGGATGGAGGAATGTCAGAAGAAGCATTTAAAACAAAGTGGGGAAGAAGGTATTCGCAATATGCCGGAATCCAAGAAGGATTTTTAATAGGCGGAACGGACAATGGCAAAATTAAAGTGTCTAAATGTGAATTAAAGAATAAGACGGAGATGGGCGGTTATCTGTTTGAGGTCGTTTTGGAAGACGCGGATTATAAATCAACCTTTTATAGAGAAATTGTTGTGTTACCATCACAAGACTCTTTTTTGATTAACGATGTTCGTGAGATTAAAAATGTATTTGCAAAGGAATAGATTGGTATCTAACCTTTGAATAGTTATAACCCCATAAAAAAAGCTCTGTAGATACAGAGCTTTTTTTATAAAGTAGTATTAAAGAATTACTCAACTTTAATGCAACCGTCTTTGATAGTGATTTTAGCACCATTTTTTACTTTTACCCAACCGCAAGAAGTTTTGATTTCAACTTCTGAAGCGCTAGTTTGAATTGATGTCGCACCGCTAGTAGATGCATTAAATTCAACTTTTTGAGTAGAGCCATTGGATTTTACTTCCATGGTATACTTTTGAGAGTCTTTGTTGTAATAATCAATCGTGAATGCACTTGCAATGTTTACAACTAGCAAAAGCGCCATCGATAAAAAAGCTGTTTTCAATTTCATAGTGTTTTAGTTTTAGGGTTTAACATTAAATCAAATCTACACTTTATTTTTTTGAATTCCAATAGGAATTGCCATTGAAGTTGAAAGTCGGGAAATTAGCTATCAGCTCTAGGTTTTGCTCAATTTAAAGACCTTTTTTCAGCTTTGAGATTCATTTTTTTTTGATCAATCTGAACAAAACATGACAAATGTTAGTTATTCCTAAAGGAGAATTATTATCTTTACGGAATAATTCATAAGTAAAACCAATCACGTGGATACATATATCAGAGAAAAATTACAAGAAAAAGGACTAAAGGTTACGCCTCAGCGTGTCGCAATTTATCAAGCGGTTGTTAAATTAAACAATCACCCAACAGCTGAGAATATAATTGATTATATCAAAGCAAATCATCCAAACATTTCCGTTGGCACGGTTTATAAAGTGTTGGATTCGTTAGTAGAAAACGATCTGCTGAAGAAAGTAAAAACAGAAAAAGATTTTATGCGGTACGATGCTGTTTTGTCGCATCACCATCATTTGTATTGTATTGAAACAGATCGAATCGAAGATTACGATGACGAACATTTAAATGAATTTTTAAAGGAGTACTTTAAAAAACATAGAATAAAGAATTTTAAAATTGAAGACATCAAGCTTCAGATCACAGGAAAATTTAGTACTAACAAATAAAAAAATTATAATGAGCAATTCAACAGAAAAAAAATGTCCGTTTAATCATGGACAAAGTCTACCCGTTGGTGGTATGGGTACATCCAACAAAGAATGGTGGCCAAACCGATTGAATCTGAACATTCTTCGTTTGCATTCGTCACTTACGAATCCAATGGAAAAAGATTTTAAATATGCCGATGAATTTAAAAAATTGGATTTAAAAGCGGTGAAGGAAGATATTTACAAATTAATGACAACTTCTCAGGATTGGTGGCCGGCAGATTACGGTCATTATGGTCCATTATTTATTCGTATGGCTTGGCACAGTGCAGGCACCTATCGTATTTCGGATGGGCGAGGTGGTGCAGGATCAGGCAATCAGCGTTTTGCTCCGTTAAACAGTTGGCCGGACAATGGGAATTTAGACAAAGCACGATTTTTATTGTGGCCCATCAAACAAAAGTATGGCAAAAAATTATCATGGGCTGATTTAATGATTCTTACCGGTAATTGTGCATTGGAATCGATGGGTTTTAAAACATTCGGTTTTGCAGGTGGTCGTGAAGATATTTTTGAACCGGAACAAGATGTTTATTGGGGTGCCGAAACGGAATGGTTAGGCGATAAACGTTACAGTGGTGATCGTGCATTAGAAAATCCTTTGGCAGCAGTTCAAATGGGATTAATTTATGTAAATCCGGAAGGCCCCAATGGAAACCCTGATCCTGTTGCCTCCGCAAAAGATATTCGCGAAACATTTGCTCGCATGGCCATGAATGACGAAGAAACGGTAGCATTAATTGCTGGTGGACATACATTTGGAAAAGCGCATGGAGCGGCAAGTGCAACTTATGTTGGACGTGAACCGGAAGGTGCAAGTATGGAAGAGCAAGGCTTAGGATGGAAAAATAGTTTTGGTACAGGCAAAGGTGGCGATACAATTACAAGTGGGATAGAAGGTGCCTGGAAACCAAATCCAACAACCTGGGACAATGGATATTTTGAAACACTTTTCAAATACGATTGGAAACTTGTAAAGAGTCCTGCCGGAGCACACCAATGGATACCAACAGATGAGTCGGCAGCAACCCTAGTAGAAGATGCACACGATTCGAAAAAACGTCACGCTCCCATCATGACAACAGCCGATTTAGCTTTAAAGATGGATCCGATTTATGAAGCCATCTCTCGCAACTATTTTGAAAATTTTGAAAAATTTGCAGATGCATTTGCGAGAGCATGGTTCAAATTAACACATAGAGATATGGGGCCTCGCGCCCGTTATTTAGGTCCGGAAATTCCCGTTGAACGATTAATTTGGCAAGACCCTATTCCGACAATTGATTATGAACTAATTACAACTGCGGACATTGTTTTATTAAAAGAAAAACTTCTTCAATCCGGATTAACTATTTCCGAGTTGGTTTCAACTGCCTGGGCTTCCGCAGCTACATTTCGTGGTTCTGACAAGCGTGGTGGCGCCAACGGTGCTCGTATTCGATTTGCGCCTCAAAAAAATTGGGAGGTAAATAATCCGATACAATTAGCAAAGGTGTTGACGAAATTGGAACAGATTCAAAAAGAATTTAATGATGCAAACAACGGAAAGAAAAAAGTATCATTAGCCGATTTGATTGTTTTAGGTGGTTGCACAGGTATTGAAAAAGCTGCGAAAGATGCCGGATTGAATGTTTTTGTTCCGTTTTCTCCCGGTCGTGCGGATGCAACATTGGAGCAAACAGATGTTGATTCATTTGCGGTGCTGGAACCCAAAGCGGATGGTTTTAGAAATTATAAGCATACATCAATGACTTCAATTCCAGCAGAAGTATTGTTGGTAGATAAATCACAGTTGCTTACCTTAACGGCTCCTGAAATGACCGTTTTGATTGGAGGTATGAGAGCCTTGGATACAAATTATAATGGCTCAAAATATGGACTCTTTACCGATCGTCCTCAAAAATTAACCAACGATTTTTTTGTAAATCTGTTAACTGTTGAAACGACCTGGAAAGCCATTTCCGAATCCGGTGATTTGTTTGAAGGTGTTGATAGAGCAACCGGAAAAGTAAAATGGATAGCAACACGAGCAGATTTAGTATTCGGTTCAAATTCAGAATTAAGAGCCATAGCAGAGGTATATGCATGTGCTGACAGTACTGAAAAGTTTGTTCACGATTTTATAGCTGCATGGAATAAAGTGATGAATTTAGACCGATTTTAATTAATTTTAATTGTTTAACGAATCGAAAACGAAAATAGTAAAGAGAGGAATCCAAACTCATTTGAAAACAAATCAAACAAATATAAGATGACAAAAACTGCGATGAATTCGAAAGTGGATTTTTATTTTACAAAAGCGAAAAACTGGCAAGAGGAGCTGGAACAAATGCGCGCAATTGCATTGGATTGTAATTTATCGGAAGAATTAAAATGGGGTGTACCTTGTTATACATTGAATAAAAGCAATATTGTTTTAATACATGTATTTAAGGAATATTGTGCATTCTTGTTTTTTAAAGGTGCTCTCTTAAAAGATACCAATGGGATTCTGGTACAACAAACACAAAATGTTCAAGCGGCTCGTCAAATTCGGTTTACGAACGTGAAAGAAATTGTGAAGTTAAAATCTGTTTTGAAAGCGTATATCCATGAAGCGATTGAAGTGGAAAAAGCAGGATTGAAAGTGGAGTTAAAAAAGACAGCGGAGTTTAACATGCCGGAGGAGTTTGAGAAAAAACTTGGCAAAACTCCGGCTCTCAAAAAAGCATTTTATGCTTTAACACCAGGCAGACAAAGAGGATATTTGCTATTCTTTTCTGCTGCTAAGCAAACAAAAACACGTGAAGCGAGAATTGAAAAATGCATCCCGGACATTCTGATTGGAAAAGGGTTAAACGACTAATTATTCAACACAATGAATTCACAAGTTGATCATTATTTGGCTGAAGGCTGTGGTCGTTGCTCCTTAGGTGGAACACCCGATTGTAAAGTGCACAACTGGCCGGAAGAATTGAAAGCGTTAAGAACAATTGTTTTGGAGTGTGGTTTACATGAAGAATTAAAATGGGGAGTGCCTGTTTATACCTTTCAGAAAAAAAACATTGTAGTTGTTGCGGCATTTAAGATGTATTGCTCCCTGAGTTTTTTTAAAGGAAGTTTGTTAAGCGATACACATAACATTTTATCACAAGCCGGAGAGAACACACAGTCGGCTCGCTTAATTCGGTTTACGAATGTGAAAGAAATCGTGAAACTAAAATCTGTTTTGAAAGCATATCTTTTTGAAGCGATGGAAATCGAAAAATCCGGTTTGAAAGTGGCTTTTAAAAAGCCAGAAGATTTTGTTATGCCGGAAGAATTTGAAAACAGATTGAAGATGATGCCTGCGCTGAAAAAAGCATTTGATGCCTTAACACCCGGCCGCCAAAAAAGTTATTTGCTTCATTTCTCCCAAGCGAAACAAGCAAAAACACGCGAATCAAGAATTGAAAAATGTATTCCACAGATTTTAAAAGGAAAAGGATTTAATGAATATTAAAATGGATTTCTAAAATGACAACGACCACAGATGATTATTTAGCACCCCACTATGTTCAACGCAGTAATTGGTTGAGAGCAGCGGTATTGGGTGCGAATGATGGAATTTTATCAACGGCAAGTTTAGCGATTGGCGTTGCGGCTGCAAGTGAGTTAAGAGCACCGATTGTTTTAGCATCAGTAGCCGGATTGGTTGCTGGAGCGCTGTCGATGGCTGCCGGGGAATATGTTTCGGTTAGTTCTCAAACCGATGTTGAAAAGGCGGATATTTTACGTGAAGAGCAAGAGCTAAAAGAAATGCCGGAACTAGAATTGGAACGGTTAGCAGAAATTTACGAGAAACGAGGACTTAAAAAAGAAACGGCATTAACAGTTGCAAAAGAATTAACGGCACACGATGCTTTGGGTGCGCACATGCGTGATGAATTGGGATTGAATGAAATTACACAAGCAAATCCTATTCAAGCAGCATTCGCTTCCGGTGCTTCTTTTACAGTAGGCGGATTATTGCCTGTATTGGTTACACTTTTTCTTCCGTTAAAAAATATGGAATACTTCCTCTATGGTTTCGCAATTGTATTTTTAATTGTGCTTGGAGCGATGGCTGCAAAAACGGGTGGGTCGGGAGTAAAAAAGGCCATTATCAGAATTACATTCTGGGGTACTGTTGCAATGGGATTATCTGCTTTTGTCGGATATCTTTTTGGTGTAAATGTAGCTTAAGGAAATTTTTATAAGTCATTTTTATAATAACACCTTCGTTTTAGTATTTAAAAGTGAGTCAAATGAATGAACAACTTCATAATTTAAGAAGCGCTGAAGAAAAGGCAATCGTTTTATTCGATACGATGCAAGCACGTAATTTGATTGTAGCAGGGAAATCAGAGCGCGAATTGAATACAGCTATTTTTAAACTGGCAGAAGAGCTGTTTGACATAAAAAAGTATTGGCACAAACGCATTGTGAGAGCCGGAAAAAACACCTTGTTGCCTTACAGAGAAAATCCGCCTGATTTAATTTTACAGAACGATGATATTTTATTTTTTGATTTCGGTCCGGTTTTCGAAGACTGGGAAGCAGATGTTGGAAAGACCTATGTAATCGGGAATAATGTGGAAAAAAATAAATTGAAACAAGATGTTGAACTTGCATGGAAGGAAGGAAAAGCATTTTATAATGCAAATAAAACAGAATTAACAGGTGCTGATTTTTACAAGTATACCGTGGCATTGGCGGAAAAATACGGATGGGAATATGGGAATGAACATTGCGGACATTTAATTGGAAATTTCCCGCATGAACAATTATTGGGTGAAGAAAAAGTGAACTACATCCATCCTGAAAACAATACGTTGATGTGTGAAAAGGATAAACTTGGAAACGACCGCTTTTGGATTTATGAAATTCATTTTGTAAATCGTGATTTAGAAATTGGTGGATTTTTCGAACAAATGGTTTCTTAAGAATAAGTGGTCTCATGGATAAAGGAATACATGCTGCAAGCATCTTCAACAAGTATGCAAATGATTATCAAGACCTATATATGGACGTGAGTTTGTATAGCGATACATTCGATTGTTTTTGTAATGCAATAAAAAAACAAAATGCATCCATTTTAGAATTGGCTTGTGGCCCCGGTAATATTTCACAGCATGTATTAAATAAACGTCCCGATTTTAAATGGTTGGGAACAGATTTGGCTCCAAACATGGTTGAACTGGCGAAAAAGAATAACCCCGGAGCTGATTTTGAAATCATGGATTGTCGAGAAATCGGTAAGCTGAAGCAGCAATATGAGGGACTCATGTGTGGTTTTTGTTTGCCTTATTTATCAATGTCGGAAACGGAGAAACTCATAAAAGATGCTGCCGGATTATTAAACACGAACGGTGTCATCTATATCAGTACAATGGAAGATGCTTATATTAGGTCGGGACTACAAAAAGGAAGAAAAGGCGATGAAATATATATGCATTACTATCAATATGTTGATTTAGAAAAAATACTTATCGAAAATGGCTTTAAGATTTTAAAGGTAGATCGCAAAGAATATGAACAGCAAGTAGGTGTAAAAACGGTTGATTTGGTAATAATCGCTCAAAATAAAAATGTATAACTTTAAAACATGGAATTAAACGCAATCGCTGAATTTAAATCGTCTAAGGAGTTAAGAGACAAACTTTCTAATTTTGGATTTACAAAAACATTTGCCGAAGGGGAAGTGATTTTGAATGAAAATGCCTACATCAAAGCGATTCCGATTGTTACCACCGGAAGTATTCGGGTGATGCGCACCGATGATGATGGACGAGAAATTTTACTGTATTATATCAAAGCCGGTGAAAGCTGTATCATGTCGTTCTTAGGAGGGATTCACCACGATACAAGTAAAGTGCGCGCGATTGCCGAAGAAGAAACCGAAATTTTATTTATTCCCATCGATAAGGTCAATTTATTAATTAAAGATTTTCCGGAATGGCTGGATTATATTTTCCGTTTGTATCATAAACGGTTTGAGGAACTTTTGGATGTGGTAAATGCCGTTGCCTTTAAAAAATTGGATCAACGTTTACTCGATTTTATCAAAACAAAGTGCGAGCTCACCAACAGTCATACCTTATATGTTACCCACGAACAACTCGCCAATGAGTTGGGTTCTGCTCGTGTAGTTATCTCTCGATTGCTGAAGCAAATGGAGGATGAAGGCCTTGTAAAACTGGGCAGAAATAAAATAACCCTTGTGTAACATTAGTTGCTGTGTAGTGTTTTTTATTGATGGATGTTTGTGGTATAAATCAACCACTAAAATCCTAAAAAAATGAAAAAAAACATGGGAACAGCCGACAAAGTAGTTAGAATACTTGTCGCAATCGTAATTGCAGGTTTATATTTCGCAAACCTTATTTCAGGAACGATGGCCATCATCCTTTTAATTCTTGCGGGAGTATTTATCCTGACAAGTTTTATGAGTTTTTGCCCGCTTTATCTGCCTTTTGGTATTTCTACCAGAAAAAAGGAGAAGGAATAATTGCCTGTTTTAAGGGCATTGCAACTTAATTTACAGTTGTGTAACAAAAGTGGCTGTGGGGGAATACAAATCGAACGAACTTTGTACCATCAAAATTTAGAAAAATGGAAATCAAACAATTTGAAGATAAAAATTTAGCACACTTTTCGTATGCAATACTTAGCAATGGGGAAGTAGCGTTAGTCGATCCGGCTCGTAACCCACAGCCATATTATGATTTTGCGAAACAAAATAACGCAAAAATTACAACAGTCATTGAAACGCATCCGCATGCTGACTTTGTGAGTAGTCATTTAGAAATACATACCACTACAGGAGCGACAATTTATGTGAGTAAATTGTTGGGGGCAGAATACAATCACCAAACCTTTGATGATGGAGATGCAATTGTTTTAGGAAATGGTACATTAAAAGCAATCAACACACCCGGACATTCACCGGATAGTATCAGCATTGTAGCGTTAGACGAGACAGGAAAAGAAAAAGCAGTTTTTACCGGTGACACCTTGTTTATTGGTGATTGTGGTAGACCGGATTTAAGAGAACAAGCAGGTGCGATTACAGCTGCACGTGAAGTGTTGGCAAAAGATATGTATCATTCACTTCGAAACAAGTTAATGACATTATCCGATGATGTACTTGTTTATCCGGCTCATGGTGCTGGCAGTTTATGCGGAAAAGGATTGAGTGCACAAAATAGCAGCACAATTGGTGCAGAGAAGGTCAGCAATTGGAGTTTGCAAAACATGACGGAAGAAGTATTTGTGAAAGAATTATTAGCAGATCAACCGTTCATTCCAAAGTATTTCACATTTGATGTGGGAGTAAACAAAAAAGGAGCAGATGCGTTTAGTAGCAGTGTTGAGAAGGTAGAAATCAGAGAACCGATTACCTGTAAGTCGTGTGCCAATACCCTGCATCCTGATGTTGTCATTATTGATACACGACCGGAAGCACAGTTTAAAAAGAAACATTTAGCAAATGCCATCAACTTGATGAACGACATCAAATTTGAAACATGGTTAGGGAGTATCGTGAATGCGGATGAACCATTCTACCTAATTGGTGAAAACGAAATGGTTTTAAATCAACTGATTGAACGAATTGCAAAAATTGGTTATGAAAAACAAATTATTTCTGCCTTCGTATTAAATTTTGGAAATGCAGAGATGAATTATTTTGATAGTGAGGAATTAAAAGAAAATGAAACGGCATATACAATTGTCGATATTCGAAACGATTCGGAAGTAAAAACAAATAAAATATTTTCGAATACCATTCATATTCCATTGCACGAGTTGAGAGAACGAACAAA
>Ga0075163_10004600_pt1 | contig 18498 bp, 13 predicted proteins | sample JI1023141ADNA_FD_71478 | JGI IMG/M metagenome (GOLD analysis project Ga0075163, IMG submission 71478) | Wastewater effluent complex algal communities from Wisconsin, to seasonally profile nutrient transformation and Carbon sequestration -... | ecosystem: Engineered > WWTP > Effluent > Algae...
CCAGGCTCGGGATGACGCCGGAGAAGCTGCGCGCGCAGTTCAACGCGGAGGCCCGCCGGCTGGGCGTGACCGCCCCCGCGCCGTGAGCGTATGCTCGGCGGCACGATGTCGACCGCCGTCACGCCCGCGCCGTCCTGGCTCCGCCCGCGCCCGCCGATCACCAGCGGCGCCGAGTACATCGACAGCCTGCGCGGCCGCGGGCTCAAGGTCCACTTCATGGGCGAGCGCATCGCCGAGCCGGTCGACCACCCGCTGATCCGCCCGTCGATCAACGCGGTCGCGCGGACCTACGACCTCGCGGTCGAGGACCCGGCGCTGGCGACCGCGGTGGTGACGGAGACCGGGCAGCGGGTCAACCGCTTCCTGCACGTCACCGAGAGCGTCGCCGACGTGGTCGCGCAGAACAAGATGCAGCGGCGCCTCGGCCAGCAGACCGGGACGTGCTTCCAGCGCTGCGTCGGCATGGACGCGATCAACGCGCTGGTGCCGGTGACCTGGTCGATGGACCAGGCGCGCGGCACGGCCTACCACGCGCGGCTGATGGCGTTCGTGCGCGCGATGCAGGCGCAGAACCTGGTGATCGGCGGGGCGATGACCGACCCGAAGGGCGACCGCAGCAAGGGCCCGAGCGAGCAGGACGACCCCGACCTGTTCGTCCGCGTGGTCGAGCGGCGGCCGGGCGGCGTGGTGATCCGCGGCGCGAAGGCCCACCAGACCGGCTGCATCAACTCGCACTGGATCGTGGTGATGCCGACGATGCGCCTCGGCGCGGCGGACCGCGACTACGCGATCGTGTGCGCGGTGCCGGTCGACCACCCGGGCCTGCGCTTCGTGGTCGGGCGCCAGTCCTGCGACACGCGCGCGCTCGAGGGCGGCAGCGTCGACGTCGGCAACGCGCGCTTCAGCGGCCAGGAGGCGCTGATCCTCATCGACGACGTGTTCGTGCCCGACGAGCTGGTGTTCATGGACGGCGAGACGCACCACGCGGCCGAGCTGGTCGAGCGCTTCACGGCCTATCACCGCCGCAGCTACGTGTGCAAGACGGGCGTCGGCGACGTGCTGATCGGCGCGGCGGCGCTGATCGCCGACTACAACGGCGTCGCGCAGGTGTCCCATATCCGCGACAAGCTGGTCGAGATGACGCACCTCAACGAGACGATCTACGGGGCCGGCATCGCGTCGTCGTACGAGTCGAAGCCGACGCCCGCGGGCAACTATCAGAACGACGAGCTGCTGGCGAACGTGTGCAAGCACAACGTCACGCGCTTCCCCTACGAGCTCGCGCGCCTGGCCCAGGACCTCGCGGGCGGGCTGGTGGCGACGCTGCCGTCCGAGCAGGACTTCGCCGACGAGGAGGTCGGTCCGCTGCTCAAGCGGCTGCTGCGCGGGCGGGCCGGGACGTCGGCGGAGGACCGGGCGCGGGTGCTGCGGCTGATCGAGAACATGACGCTCGGGCGCAACGCGGTCGGCTACCTGACGGAGTCGATGCACGGGGCCGGGTCGCCGCAGGCGCAGCGGATCCAGATCGCGCGGCAGATGCAGCTCGAGGACAAGAAGGCGCTGGCGCGGGCGCTCGCGGGGATCGATCCGGCGTAGATCCGGGTCAGTTGCCGGTGACGTTGCCCATCGACGCGTTGATGTACGAGGGCAGGACGACGCGCACCTCGGTCTGCGAGGTGTGGAACTGGACGGGCAGGCTGGTGGCCTCGCCGAGCGCCTTGCGGATCATCGGGATGCCGCGGCCGACCTGCTCGACGAGGCCGAGCGTGCGCGCCGTCGCGGTCAGCAGCGGGTTGCGGGGGAACGAGGCGCCGCCGTGCTGGGCCAGCTCGTCGAGCGAGATCGGGAGCGCGAGGCCGCCGGGGCTCCACACCTCGAGGCGGTCGTTGAAGACGCGCAGCGAGACGCGGCCGCTCAGGCGGTAGTCGCGGTGGAGCAGGGCGTTGAGCAGCGCCTCGCGCACGGCGTCCTCGGGGTACTCGGGGGCCGGGTCGGCCGGGGTCATCAGGTTGGGCGCGACGCGGGTGTTGCTGCGCACGAACGCGAGGGTGTCGGCGACGAGGACCTCGAGGCGGCCCTCGATGTCGCTGCGGGCCGCGACCGGGTCGGCGATGCTGGCCCCGCGGACGCGCACGCACGAGACGCCCCACTCCGGGCGCGCGAGCTGGGGGACGTGGCCGAAGGCCATCAGGCCGACGACGGTCGGGGTCGGCTGCGAGGCGACGGTGCCGACGAGGCCGAGGCGCTGCGCGGCGCGCTCGAGCAGCGCGGGGTCCTGCGGGGCGTGCTCGCCGGCCGGGTCGTGGCCGGCGGGGGCGCGCAGGCCGGGCACGCGGCGGCGCAGGTAGGCGTGGAGGGCCGGGAGGTCGAGGTCCTCGAGCGTGGTGCCGGAGACGGGGCTGCGCTCGAAACCGAGGGGCGTGGGGGCGACGAGGCTCATCGAGGGGGCGCCCGATGGTAGCGCGTCCCGGCGGCGCTCAGACGCTCTGGCTGCGGCGCGCGTACGCGCCCAGGCCGGCGCGGAGGATCTCGAGGCAGCGCGCGAGCTTGTCCGGGCCGAGCACGTAGGCGAGCCGCACCTGGTTGCGGCCGAGCCCGGGGGTCGCGTAGAAGCCCTCCGCGGGGGCCATCATGACGGTCTCGCCGTCGAGGTCGAAGTCGCGGAGCATGAAGATGCAAAAGTCCTCGGCGTCGGCGACCGGGAGGTCGGTGACGAGGTAGAAGGCCCCCGTCGGCGTGGGGCAGGACACGCCGGGGATCCGGTTGAGGCCGTCGACGATGAGATCGCGGCGGGCGCGGTAGGCGTCGATCATCGCGCGCATGTCCGGCGCCGGGGTCTCCAGCGCGGCGGCCGCGGCGAACTGGTCGACGGTCGGCGGCGACAGGCGGGCCTGCGCGAACTTGAGGCAGGCGGCGTAGAACGCCTGGTTGCGGGTCACGAGGCAGCCGACGCGCGCGCCGCAGGCGGAGTAGCGCTTCGAGACCGAGTCGATCATCACGGCGTGCTGCGCGAGCTCGGGGATCGCCAGGACCGACGGGGCCGGCGGCAACGGCCTGTCCGAAGGGACAGGCGGCTCGGGGTACACGAACTCGCGGTAGACCTCGTCGACGACGAAGAAGATGTTGGCGTCGACGCAGACCTGGCCGAGCGCGCGCAGCTCGTCGGCGGACAGCACCATGCCGGTCGGGTTGCCGGGGGAGGGGACGATGAAGGCCCGCGTCCGCGGCGTGATCGCGGCGCGCACGCGGTCCGCCGGGAGCGCGAAGGACTCGCTGGCGTGGGTCGAGACCGGGGTGACGCGCACGCCGAGCATGTGCGAGAAGCCGGCGTAGTTGGTGTAGTAGGGCTCGGCGACGAGGATCTCGTCGCCGGGGTCGCAGGCGGCCGCGATCGTGAACAGCAGGGCCTCGCTGCCGCCGACGGTGACGAGGATCTGCGACGGCGTGATCGGGCCGCCGCCGGCGTCGTGGCCGAGGCGGTTGTAATAGCCGGCGAGCGCCTCGCGGTAGTAGAGGTAGCCCTCCGAGGGGCTGTAGGCGATGACCTCGTCGGCGAAGCGGGCGTAGGCGGCGCGCATCGGGGCGACGGTGTGCAGGTCCGGCTGACCGATGTTGAGGTGGTGCACGCGGATGCCCCGGGCCTTCGCGGCGTCGGCGTAGGGCGTGAGGCGGCGGATCGGCGAGGCGGGCGCGGTCGCGCCGCGGCGGGACAGGGTCGGCGTGGTCATGAAGCAGCGCGAGGGTGCGGCAAAGCGCGGCAAGTCTCAAGGGGCCAGCGAGCGGCTCGCCGGGTCGGCGACCCGCCGGATCGGCGACGGCCGGATCACGAGGGCGGGCGCAGGGCGGGCGTGTGGCGGCCGAGGACCCAGGACGTGACGCCGGGGAACCAGCGGGCCAGGTAGTAGAAGCGCGGGTAGAGCAGGCGGGCCTGGCGACGCGCGAGGGCCCGGCGGATCCGGCGGGCGAGCGCGACACAGTCGCCGGTCGGCAGGTGGTCGGCGACGAAGCTGGGCTCGTAGCGGGCGCGGGCGGCGGTCTCCATGTCGGTCCGGACCGGGCCGGGGTAGACGGTGAGGACGTGCACACCGGTGCCGCGCAGCTCGCCGTGCAGCGCCTCCGAGGCGCCGCCGAGGCCGGCCTTCGCGGCGCTGTAATAGAACATGCCGGGGGTCGGCGCGACGGCGGCCATCGACGCGACGTTGACGAGCGCGCCGCGGCCGCGCGCGAGCATGCCGGGCAGCACGGCGAGGCACAGGCGCAGCGGCGCGAGCAGGTCGACGGCGAGCAGGGCCTCGGCGGCGGCGAGGTCGGTGGCGACGGTCGGCGCGACGATCTGCACGCCGGCGTTGTTGACGAGGACGTCGATCGGGCCGAGGGCGCGCTCGGCCCCGGGGATCCACGCGGTCGCGGCGGCGAGGTCACCGAGGTCGGCGGCGACGACGTGGCTGGTCGTCGCGAATTCGGCGGCGAGCTCGGCGGCGAGGGCGTCGAGCAGCGGACGGCGGCGGGCGACGAGGGTCAGGCGCGCGCCGGCGGCCGCGAACTCGCGGGCGACCGCGGCCCCGATGCCGGCGGAGGCGCCCGTGACGGCGACGTGGAGGTCTCGCATGCGGTCTGCTCAGGCGTCGAGGACGTCGGCGAGGCTGCGGGCGTCGAGGACCCGCGCGGCCCAGGCGTCGAGCTGCTCGCCGTCACGGCAGTCGAGCACGCGCTGCTGGACGGGCTCGGGGACGGTGAAGCCGCGCAGCTGCAGGAGCTTGAGCAGGAGCGTGGCCTTGCCGTGCGCCTCGCCCTCGACGCGGCCCTCGGAGCGGCCCTCGAAGTACTGCTTGCGGAGGATGTCGCTGTAGGGCACGCGGGGACGGGTGAACATGAGCTTCTCCAGCGCGATGCGGGCCGCCTTGCCGAGGAGGGCGAGGATGAAGTCAGGATAGAGGATGGAGCGGTCGCTGTCGAGCGTGGCGACCGCGTCGAGGGCCACCAGCGCGATGTCCTCGGCGCCGTCCTCGTCGGCGTGGGCGGCGACCGAGAGCACCGCCAGCTCCGGCGCGCGGCGGGCCTGCTCCGCCGCGAGGGGCGAGGCACGCCGAGAATCGTAAGATGTCCGTTCGGACAGGTCGCGGCCCGGGTCGACATGTCCGTTCGGACAGGTCAGCGGGCCGCGAGCAGCACGTCGGCGGTCACGACGTCGCGGTGCTCGCGGAGGCGAAAGCCGCGGGCCTCGGCCTCCGCGCAGGTCTGGAGGGCGGCGAGGCGCGAGGCGGGGACGCGGGTCGCGGGCTTCCTGGCGGTGAGCTGGGCGAGGCGGCCCTCCTCGAAGCGCAGCGTCAGGCGCACGCGCTCGCCGACCGGGAGCGGGGTCTCGAGCTCGGGCAGGCAGCGCAGCAGCTGACGGGCGAGCTGCTCGAGCCGCTGCTGGTCGCCGGCCGCGAGCGGGAACGACTGGTCGAGCCCGGCGCGCGCGGTGTAGGCGGCGAGCTCGGCGCGACGCTGCAGGCGGCGCTCCTCGGCGGCGACGGCCTTCGCGGGCGGGGCCTCCGGCGCGGCGGCGGCGGTGGGGCGCCAGGCGGCGACGTCGAAGCGCCGCTCGGGCCCGCCGATCAGGGCGCGCACGAGGTCGATGAGCTGCTGGTAGAGCACGTCGTCGCCGAGGCCGACGGTGATCATGTGCTCGCGCGGGTAGGCGCGGCGCAGGTCGCCGAGCAGGGTCGCGAGCGCGGTGGGGTCGCTGCGGCGCTCGAGCCAGCGGCCGTCGACGGCGGCCCGCGCCCCGCGGCCGTCGAGCTGGACGTGCAGGCGGGCCTTGCGGAGCGCGATCGCGGCGGGGCCCTGGTCGGTGTCGCGGACGACCTCGAGCGGGAGTTGTACGATCACGTCGCCGCTGCCCTGCGGGACCCGGGGCTCGCGGACCGCGAGCTCGACGCGGGCGACGCGGGCGTCGAGCAGCGTGCGCGCGACCGAGTTGAGCGCCGGCGACGGCAACATCGGCGGCGCGACCAGCAGCACCGCCCCGCGGCCGTCGCGGGCCAGCGCGCCCTCGAGCGCCTTGACCAGCTCGGGCGCGCCGCGCTCGCCGGCGCGGGCCTCCGGGTGGCCGAGGTCGATCGTCAGCGTGCGGTCGTCGATGCGGACGATCGGCGCGAGGCTGTCGCGGCGGGCGGTCCCCTGCGGCAGCGCGGCGAGCGGCCACGACGGGTCGCGCGCGGCCGGCAGGGCGCTGCGGACGGTCGCCTCGAGGGTCGCGTCGGCGGCGACGCGGCGGGCGGCGACGGCGGCCCAGCGCGGGTCGGCGGTCGCGGCGGTCCGGGCCTCGACGAGCAGCGTCTGCAGGGCCTCGGGCGCCGGCGGCGGGCGCTGGGCGTGCACGGCCCCGTCGTCGAGCCACGCGGCGAGGCTGTCCTCGCGGACATACAGGCTGTGCACGGCGATCTCGACGCGGCGCTCCTGCGGGGCCGACACGGCGCCGACGAGGCAGCCGCGGACGTGGTCGTAGAGGCGCCAGCGGGCGTTGTCGGCGGCGCGCGGGTGGCCGTGCTCGGCGACGTCGCGGTAGGCCGCGGTGCGGATCGCCAGGTCCTCCGCGGCGCCGACGAGCCCGAGGTCCGCGCTCAGCAGGGCGATCACGCCGGCGACGAAGTCGTGCGCGTCGGCGTCGAGGCCGGGGCCGGCGTCGAGCTGGATGGCCTCGGCGAGCAGGCGCGTGGCGGCGTCGCGGGTCGCCTCCGGGCCGCGGGCGCGGGCCGTCCCGCCGAGGCCGATCCACAGGCGCTCGCGCGCGTCGGCGTCGTCGGCGAAGCGGGCCGCGTCGAGCAGGTCGAGCAGCGCGTCGAGGCGCGCGACCCGGGTCGCCGGGCTCGCGGCGGCCGGGGCCGGGCCGGAGATCGGCCGCGCCTGCAGCACGTCGCCCTCGGCCCACGCGACCGGCTCCGGCGCGGCCGCGGGGGGCGTGGTCGCGGTCTCGGGGCGGCACGCGGCCGCGGTCGCCAGCGCGAGCCACAGCGCGAGGCCCGACCCGCGGCCCGACCGGGGCCCCGACGCGGCCCTCGCTGCGGTCGTCGCGCCGGGGCAGCGAATTGCGGGACGGGGGCGGAGCTTCACGGGGTGTCCAGAGGGGGCGGAGGGTCGGGTCCCGGGCGCCCGGGTCGCGGCGGTGACTCGCGATCGTCGCCGCGTGCAGGCGCCATCCCGGGCGCGGATGGCTTAGCATACGGGGGTTTGACGCGGCCAGGGGCAACGATCACCGCGCGGGTCGTCAGGCGGGCACGGCGGCGCGGGGTCGTCGGGCCCGCGCGGGCGGGCGCGCTGATGGTCCTGGTGATCGCGCTGGTGGTGACGGTCGCGGCGCCGCGGGCGGCCCGGGCCACGGAGATCCGGACGGTCGCGCGCACGCTCGGCGAGGGCTACATGGTCCGCACGCCCGGGGCCGAGGGTCAGCTGCTGTCGCGGCGGCGGCTCGTGCAATACATCAACCTCGGGGTCTACGACCTGCTGCGGCCGCGCGACGTCGGCGAGCGCCGCCGGGCCCAGGAGGACGGTCAGCTGCGCATCGTCACCTCGATGCGGATCCGCCACGACTTCGGCAGCTACGCGCGCGAGGGCGACGACATGGCGGCGCAGATGGTCAAGCAGATCGACGGGCGCCAGATCGACGTCATGTTCGCGTACCTCGAGGCCGACAACCTGCGCGGCATGATCGACCTGCGCGCCGGGCGGCAGTTCGAGATGTCGGGGCTCGACTGGTACGCGTTCGACGGCGCGTGGCTGCGCATGCGCACGCCGGTGCACCTCGGCGTCGAGGTCTTCGGCGGGTTTCAGGTCGACGGCACCGCGCTGTTCGGGTTCCCGACCTTCGAGCTCGACGGCACCGCCAACAGCCCGGCCGACGGCAAGCGCTCGCCGATGGTCGGCGCGGCCGTCAGCGCGGTCGGGCTGCGCTGGCTCGACGCGCGCCTGGCCTACCGCCGCACGTTCTCGCCGCTCGCGGTCAACCGCGACGTCGTCAACGACGACGGCACGACCGGCCTGGCCAGCGCGGTCGACCAGGAGCTCGTCAGCCTGACCGTCGCGGCCAACGCCGCCGACGGGCGCCTGAGCCCGTACGCCGCGCTGCGCTACAACCTCGGGACCGGGCGCCTCGACGACGTCTCGGCCGGCCTGCAGCTCGCGTTCACGCCGAAGCACCTGCTGCGCGCGATGTACATGCGCACCCAGCCGGCCTTCGACCTCGACTCGATCTTCAACGTGTTCAACCTCCAGGCGTTCGAGGACGCGCGCCTCGTCTATCAGGTCAGCCCGGGGCCGCGCTGGACGCTGGCGGCGCGCGGGCAGTTCCGGTTCTTCCGCGACGCCGAGACCGCGCACCTCGGCACCACCCCCGACAAGCGCGTGCGCACCGGCGCCGGCGGCGGGGCGACCGCGAGCTTCCGGGTCCGCCGGTTCGCGGCCCGCGTCGACGGCCACGCGCTCGGCGGCGAGGGCGGCCTGCGCGTCGGCGGCAGCCTCGACACGCGCACGATGGTCGCGTGGGACCGCGTCGCGCTCGACGGCAGGATCTACGGCCTGCGCTACCGCGACGAGGTCACGGCCGCGCGCCACGGCTACAGCCTCGCGGTCCAGGCCGGCGTCAACGTCCAGCTGTGGCGGGGCATCCACCTCGCGCTGCTCGGCGAGGAGATGTTCACGAGCTTCTACACGCAGGCGTTCCGGGTGTTCGGCGCGCTGACGGCCGACTGGACGCTGAGGGTCGGGAGGTGATGCCATGACGGAGCGACACGGGCGGGGCAGGGGGCGGACCGACGCGGCAGGTCGCAAGGGACATGTCCCCGGGGACCGGTCCGAAGGACCAGGTCCTTCGGGACATGTCCCCGAGGCCAGGTCGGCGTGGGCATCGCTGTCGTCGGGATGGGCGGCGGGCGCGGCCGCGCTGGCGCTGCTGCTCGCGTTCGCGCTCGGGCTCGCGGTCCAGGCCGGCGGCGGGCTGACGCAGGGCGAGCTGCCGGCGACCGCGGCGGTGATGCACGGCCCGCTGCGCGGCGGGAGCCCGGTCTACCCGGAGCAGGACATCCCGCTGCGCTTCAACCACGGGCAGCACCTCGCGCTCAAGATCGACTGCACGCGCTGCCACACCAAGATCCGCGCGTCGAACCAGACCGCCGACTTCAACTTCCCGACCGGGGCGACCTGCGACGGCTGCCACGGCGCGCAGCACCCCCGGCCCGCCGGCGAGCAGGCCCGCTGCGACATGTGCCACACGCGGGTGACGCAGGCGCCCGACCCCGCGGGCACGGCGATGCGGGTCGCCGCGACCCTGCGCGCGCCGAAGGCGAACCTAAGCTTCGACCACAAGCGCCACCTCGACCGCGGCACCAAGTGCGAGACCTGCCACGGCGACATGAGCCGCGTCCGGCTCGCCACCGTGCTGCAGCTGCCGGCGGAGAAGACGTGCCTGAGCTGTCACAACGGGCTCCAGGCGACCGACCGCTGCGGCGCATGCCACCCGACCGACGGCAGCGGCAAGGTCGTGACGCGCAGCTTCAGCGACCGCGTCGCGCCGCAGCTGGTGCCGCGCGGGCAGAGCAGCTGGGGCGCCGCGCACGACCTCGCGTTCGTCGAGGACCACCGCGGCCAGGCCAAGGCCAACCCGCGGCTGTGCGCGCAGTGCCACGACGAGACCTTCTGCACCGACTGCCACGCCGGCGCGGTCCGCCCGATGCGGATCCACAGCGGCGACTACCTGAGCACCCACGCGCTCGACGCCCGCGCGCAGACCCAGGACTGTCAGGCCTGCCACCGCATGCAGAGCGAGTGCCTCGCGTGCCACCAGCGCGTCGGCCTCGACACCCGCGGACCCGACGCGAAGTTCGGCGTCGGCTCGCCGCTGCGCTTCCACCCGCCCGGCTGGGACGGGCCCCCGAGCGCGCCGCAGAGCCACGCGTTCGCGGCCCAGCGCAACATCGCCGCGTGCGCGAGCTGCCACACCGAGGACAGCTGCCTGGCCTGCCACGCGACCAGCAGCGCGACCGGCGGCGGCGGCCTCAACGTCAGCCCGCACGGCCCCGGCTTCGCCGGCTCGCTGCGCTGCACCTCGCTGGCGACCCACAACCACCGCGTGTGCCTCAAGTGCCACGCGCCCGGAGACCCGCGCAATGAGTGCATGTGAACGCAGGGGCCTCGGCCTGGTCCCGCTCGCGCTGCTCGCCGGCTGCGGCCCCAGGCAGGAGGAGATCTGGGGCGCCGTGCTGCTGTACGCGTGGCTGCCCTACGTCGTCGGGCTCGCGCCGATGTACGTGCTGTACTCGCCGTGGGCGCGGGTCGACCCGCAGCTGCGCTTCGGCGGCGGCTTTCACGTCGGGGTGGTCGTGGTCCTGATCGGCCTGGCGATCTGGGGCGGTCGCCACGCGGACGTCGATCTCGGCGGGCTGGTGTTCTGGTGGTTCGGCGCGACGTTGATGACGCTTTGGCTGATCGTGTGGCGCATCGGCCACCGCTGGCCGCACAGCCAGGCGTTCGTGTGGAGCGGCGCGGTCGCCACGGCGATCTGCCTCGTGCCGGCGATCGCCGGCCTGGCCTCACCGGCGATGCGCGAGTTCGGCGAGCTCGGCATCGCGATGTGGGTGTGGCTCGGCGGCTGGGGGCTGACGCCGCTGATCCTGTTGATCGGCTTCGCCATCGAGGCGTCGCGCGCGGCCCGACGCGACCTGCGAGCCGACGGGGCCGACGGGGCCGACGGGGCGCCCGGATGGTCGATCGCGCCCGACGGGTCGATCGTCTCCGACGCGAGCCCGACGCCCGGCGCGCGGACGGACGATCAGCGCGGGCCGTAGATCGTGAACAGCTCGACGTCGGTCACGGCGACCAGGCGATAGGCCTGCTCGCCCTCGAGGATCGGGACCGGGGTGGCCGGCAGCAGCTCGACGCGATCGACGTTGCTCTCGTTGCGCGTCTCGAGCAGCGCGCGCCCGCCGGTCAACATCACGACCATGTCGCGGCGACCCTTCGTCGAGATGGCCACCGTCTGGCCGGCGCGCACGCGCAGCACCTTGGCCGTGAAGCCCGGCGCCTGCGCCCACACGAACTCGCCGCCGAAGCTGCGGCCCTCGAAGGGCGGGCCGTAGTCCTCGTCGCGCGGGTCGCCCTGGGCCTCGCCGTCGACGCCCTCGACCCGCTCGTCGTCCTCGGGCGCCTCCGCTCGGTCCTTGTGCTCCATGTCCCACAGGATATCGCGGCCGGCCCGGGCCCGGCGAGGGGCCGGCGCAAGTCGGCCCGATCTCGCTCAATTCGCCCGTGAAACGCGGTCCCGCGCGGTCCGCAGCCGCTCCCGGCGAGGCCGGGGGACCGCGAGGGCGCGCGAACCGACCGGCCTGGGGGCGAACAACCCCGGAGCTGCGCCCGGCGACCGCCGCGGGCCTCACTTCTTCGGGGCGGCGGGCTTGCTGTCCTTGGGGACAGGTTGCGCGGGCTTGCTGTCCTTGGGGACAGGGGCCTTCGCGGCCGGCTCGGCGGGCTTGCTGTCCTTGGGGACAGGGGCCTCTGCGACCGGCTCGGGCTTGCTGTCCTTGGGGACAGGCGCGTCCTTGCTGGCCTTCGCGACCGGCTCGGGCTTGCTGTCCTTGGGGACAGGCGCGTCCTTGCTGGCCTTCGCGGCCGGCTCGGGCTTGCTGTCCTTGGGGACAGGCGCGTCCTTCTTCGCCTTGTCGGGCTTCGCGTCCCTGGCCGGCTTCGCGTCCTTGCCCTTGGCGTCGGCCTTGCCCTTGTCGCCCTTGGCGTCGGCCTTCGCGTCCGGCTCGGGCGGGGCAGGGGCCTCGACGTACTCGTCGCCGACGGCGGTGCGCGCCTGCATGCGGCGGGCGAGCGCGGCCTGGGCGCGGCGGGCGACGTCCTGGTCCCAGACGTCGACGTTGCCGTCGCCGTTGGTGTCGTAGCCGACGCGGTCGATCTGGCCGCGCACGAAGAAGGTGAAGGTGTCGGCGCGGCCGTCGCGGTCGCGGTCGTGGTCGACGCGGACCAGCTTGCCCTTGTCGTAGCGGCGCCACGCGTCGACGAAGCCGTCGTGGTCGATGTCCTGCTCGTCGAGCTCGATCTTGCCGTCCTTGTAGGTGCGCCCGAGGTCGATGCGGCCGTCGAAGTCCTGGTCGTACTGCTCGCGCTCGAGCTCGCCGCGCTCGTCGTAGTGGAGGAAGGCGTCGAGCCGGCCGTCGCGGTCGAGGTCGGCCTGCTGACAGCGGATCTTGCCGTCGTCGGCGCCGCCGAGGGTCAGCGTGATCAGGTCGGCGCGCCCGTCCTGGTTCAGATCCTGCTGGAGCACGCGCTTGCCCGCGGTGTCGCAGTGCTGGCTGTCGACCCGCAGCGGGATCTGCGCCACCTTGCGCACGGGTCCGATCGGCTCGACCTGCATCGCCGCGCCGCTGTCCTCCGCGGACTCCCCGGGGCTCGCGCTGGCCGCCTGGGGCTGTTTCCTGGCGCAGGCGCCCGCACAGGCGATCACGGCCGCGAGCACGACCCTGGAGGAGAGAGACCTGGCCACGTCCGGCGTACTGTAGGCCCAAGCGCGGCCCCGGGGCAAGCAACGCGGGGATGTGACCGTGCTCAGGGTGCGCCGGGGGCGGCGCGGCCGGTCTTGTGCTACGTGTGCTCGCCACGACGAGGGCGCGCCAGACGGCCGCCGCGGGCCACCGCGCCCCCCATGGATCGCGCATGAACAAACAGCCCAGCCGCCTCGAGGACGCGCACGCGCCCGAGCAGCCGACCATCCGCAGCTTCTCCATCATCGCCCACATCGACCACGGCAAGAGCACGCTCGCCGACCGGTTGATGGAGTTCACGGGCCTGCTGACGGCGCGCGACAAGGCCACGCAGTACCTCGATCGCATGGACATCGAGAAGGAGCGCGGCATCACCATCAAGGCGCAGGCGGTGCGCATGAAGTACACGTACGAGGGGGTCGAGTACGCGCTCAACCTCATCGATACGCCGGGGCACGTCGACTTCGGCTACGAGGTCTCGCGCAGCCTGGCCGCGTGCGAGGGCGTGCTGCTGGTCGTCGACGCCGCCCAGGGCGTCGAGGCCCAGACGCTGGCCAACGTGTACCTGGCGCTCGACGCCAACCTGGAGATCATCCCGGTCATCAACAAGATCGACCTGCCGAGCGCCGACGTGCCCGGCGTCAAGGCGCAGATCGAGGAGGCCGTCGGCCTCGACACCTCGGAGGCGCTGCTGGTCTCGGCCAAGACCGGCATCGGCATCGCCGCGCTGGTCGAGGCGATCATCCTGCGCATCCCGCCGCCCCGCGGCGACCGCAACGCCAAGGTCAAGGCGCTGATCATCGACTCGTGGTGGGACACCTACAAGGGCGTCGTCTCGATCGTGCGCGTGTTCGCCGGCGTGCTCAAGGCCGGCGACCGGATCAAGATGATGGCCACCGGCAAGCACCTCGAGGTCATCGACGTCGGGGCCTTCGCGCCGGACATGAAGAGCTACCCGGACCTCGGCGCCGGCGAGGTCGGCTACCTGATCGCCAACATCAAGGACGTCGCCGACTCCAAGGTCGGCGACACCGTGGCCGCCGCCGACGACGACGACGCGACCCCGCTGCCGGGCTTCAAGGAGGTCCAGCCGATGGTGTTCGCCGGGGTGTTCCCGACCGACAACGCCGACTACACCGACCTGCGCGACGCCCTCGTCAAGCTGACGCTCAACGACGCCAGCGTCACGTGGGAGCCGGAGACCTCGGTCGCGCTCGGCTTCGGCTTTCGCCTCGGCTTCCTGGGCCTGCTGCACATGGAGATCATCCAGGAGCGGCTCGAGCGCGAGTACGACCTCGACATCATCACGACGGCGCCGAGCGTGCCGTACCGCGTGACCCTCAAGAACGGCGACGTCGTCGTCATCGACAACCCGGCGAAGATGCCCGAGGTCGGCGAGTACCAGTCGATCGAGGAGCCGATGATCACCGCCCGCATCCAGCTCCCGGAGGAGTACCTGGGCCCGATCATCAAGCTGTGCCAGGACCGCCGCGGCATCCAGCTCGACCTCAAGTACCAGACCTCGAAGCGCTGCCAGCTGACCTACGAGCTGCCGCTCGGCGAGGTCGTGTTCGGCTTCTACGACCAGCTCAAGAGCCTGTCGCGCGGCTACGCCAGCCTCGACTACGACCCCGGCGAGTTTCGCAAGGCCGACCTGTGCCGCCTCGACCTGCTGGTCAACGGCGAGCGCGTCGACGCCCTCAGCCTCATCACGCACAAGGCCAACGCGTTCAAGCGGGGCACCGACCTGTGCGTGAAGATGAAGGACGAGATCCCTCCGCAGCAGTTCGAGGTCGCCATCCAGGCCGCGATCGGCAGCAAGATCACCGCGCGGACGACGGTCAAGGCGCTGCGCAAGAACGTGCTCGCCAAGTGCTACGGCGGCGACATCTCGCGCAAGCGCAAGCTGCTCGACAAACAAAAGCGCGGTAAGAAGCGCCTAAAGGCGGTCGGGAACGTGGAGATCCCCCAGGGTGCCTTCCACGCCATCCTGAAGCTAGACTAGGCCCCTCGTGACCCAGCCCGATCCCCAGGCCCCGCGAGCAGTGGCCCCGGCGCCGGCCAAGCGCCGGTCGCTCGGCAACGTCAAGGCCGCCGCGACCCTCCTGCTCAAGGAGGCGCGCAAGATCCTGAAGAAGCACGAGGCCCGGATCGCCGCCGCGCCGGCCGCGGCCATCCGCGCCAGCGTGCAGGAGCTCGACCGCGCCCGCGGCGAGCGCCAGTGGGAGCGCGTCGAGGACGAGTGCGAGCGCCTCGACGAGCTGCTCCACCAGCACGCCTCGTTCGCCCGCAAGAGCCCGCTGCGCGAGACGGTCGAGAACATAGCGATCGCCGTCGCGGTCGCGCTGGCCCTGCGCTCGTGCCTGTACGAGCCGTTCAAGATCCCGAGCGGCAGCATGATGCCGACGCTGCGCTCGGGCGACCACATCTTCGTCAACAAGTTCGCGTACGGCATCCAGATCCCGTTCACGACCACGGTCGTCGGCGAGTTCATCGGCTCGCCGCAGCGCGGCGACGTGATCGTGTTCCGCTACCCCGTCGACGAGTCCGAGGACTTCATCAAGCGCGTGATCGGGCTGCCCGGCGACACGGTCCGCGTCGAGGGCAACAAGGTCTCGATCAAGCGGCCGGGCGACGCCGAGTTCGAGGAGCTGCAGCGCACCAAGCTCGCGGAGAAGTGCCTCGACGAGGCCGGCGTCGCCCAGGTCCCGCACTGCGAGCTGTTCGAGGAGACGATCGACGGCCGCACCCACGTCGTCCGCTACATGAGCAGCCCGGACCCGCGCCTCGGCGGCCAGCGCCGCTTCGGCGAGTGGAAGGTCCCCGACGGCCACTTCCTGGTGATGGGCGACAACCGCAACCAGAGCCACGACAGCCTGGCCTGGACCCGCCAGGTCGAGGCCGTCGCCGCCGACGGCCTGCTCAGCGTCAAGGACCTGCGCGACCTGACCCCGGAGAAGCTGTTCACGCTGACGCGCCCCGACGAGGCCGGCGCGCGCGAGGACTCGAGCTACGACCACATCGTCTACCTGGCCGACCACGCCTCCGACGCGCACGGCCTGCAGCTCGAGGTCTGGCGCGACCCGGCGCTCGGGCACGTCGCGGTGTTCGAGACGGCCGCGGCGCAGCTCGCCGGGACCGTCACCCGCGGGTCGTTCGCGCAGCTCTACGCCGAGGACAACCGCGTCAACGGCCCCGGCCACAAGGCGCTGCAGGACCGGCTCCAGGCGCTGGGGGAGGGCATCGGCGAGGTCGCGTACGCGCGCGACGAGGTCGCCTTCGAGGCCGCGATCGACCTGCCCGGCGCGCGCGCGGTGATGAAGCTGCGCTGCGGCGTGGCGGTGTGCCGCGGCCCCGGTCCGCTGGCGGAGCGCATCGCCGGGGTCGTCGAGAGGTTCGACCGCGACCGCAGCCTCGACGCGCGCCAGCTGCTCGAGGGCGACCGCGCGATCCGCTACTCGCAGCACTGGACGTCGCGCGGCCCGAGCGCGGACAGGTTCGTGCAGCGCACCTACGCCCCGGCGACGATCCGCGGCGAGGCGCCCGCGACCGCGACCGTCCGCCTGCGCGCGTGGCGGGCCCCCGACGAGCCCGAGGCGTTCCTGCGCGACGCGGCCCTGCGCGCCGCGGGCAGCAGCCGCGCCGCCGCCAAGCAGGTCGTCGACGAGCACGGCGACGACGCCTGGCTGGCCAGCGACGAGCAGAAGTTCACGTTCGTGCGCGTCGACGCGGCGGCGCAGGTGGTGTTCGCGCTCGAGTGCGGGCGCCAGCGCTGCGCGAGCGACAGCGACGCGCTGGCGCTGGCCCGCGGCGTCCAGAGCCGGGTGCCGGCGGCGAGCAAGGACCGCAGCCGCATGCCGGAGCTGCTGGCCCCGGGCGACCTGCCGGGCTGGAAGGAGGCCGCCGCGGACCTGCCGGAGCGCCACGAGTACGACCGCCTGCGCCTCGACGGCACGATCCGCGACGGCTCGTACAGCCTCGGCATGTGGGTGTGGCGCAAGCCGGCCGAGGGCCTCGAGGCGAAGGTGCAGGCGCTCGGCGCCGCGATCGAGGGCGGCGCGCCGGACGAGACGGTCGCGCGCGGCGGCGTGTCGGGCCCGGCGAGCAGCGGCCTCGGCACGCAGTTCGTGTTCGCGGTCCCGGCCACCGAGAGCGTGGTCCGCATCGAGTGCAGCCAGGGCCTGTGCCCGACGGCCGACGACGCGCGGGCCCTGGCCGCGCGCGCGCACCAGAAGGCGCAGGACGCCGCCAACTTCATCGACCCGAACGCCGAGCGACCGCGCCCGTACGTGCCGCGCGGCAACGTCAAGGGCCGGGCCGAGCGCATCTGGATGCCGATCAGCCGGTTCTGGCTGCCGATCCGCTGAGCGCCCGCTGCCGGTCCGTTGGGCGCTCGTGTGCGCGCTTGCGCGCTCGCGGGCGGCGTGGCCGACGCCGCGGCGTGATACGGTGGGCGCGACTGGGGGTGGGTATGCGTGCACATCGGTGGGTCATCGGATGGATCTGCGTCGGCGGTTTGTGGGGGTGTGGCGACTCGGGGACGGTGGCGACCGACGGCGCGACCGGAAGCTCGACCGCGGTCGGCAGCAGCACGGCGGTCGGCAGCACGTCGTCACCCACGACGACCTCGGGTGAGACGCCGACGACCTCGGTCGGCACCACCGACGTCGAGACCTTCGGCGAGACCCAGACGAGCTTCGACCCGACGACCGGCGGCACGACCGGCGCCGACCCGGTGTGCGGCGACGGCATGATCGACCCCGGCGAGGGCTGCGACGACGGGCCCGGAAACGGCCCCGGGCAGGCCTGCAACGCGGCGTGTCAGGCCAACGCCTGCGGCGACGGCGACCAGGGCCCGGGCGAGGACTGTGACGACGGCGCCGACAACGGCGACATGAACAGCTGCAAGGCCGACTGCAGCGACAACGTGTGCGGCGACGGTGCGGTCGGCCCGGGCGAGGGCTGCGACGACGGCAACCAGGAGGACGGCGACGAGTGCTCGAACGCGTGCGCGCTCGCGACCTGCGGCGACGGCAAGGTCGCGCCGACCGAGGAGTGTGACGACGGCAACCCCGACGACACCGACGCCTGCACCTCCGCGTGCACCAACGCGGCGTGCAGCGACGGCTTCGTCCAGCCCGGCAACGCCGAGGAGTGCGACGCGGGCCCGGAGAACGCCGACAACGCGGCCTGCACCACGCAGTGCAAGACCAACGTGTGCGGCGACGGGGCGCTGTTCAACACCGGCGACGGCGCGGAGGAGTGCGACAACGGCGTCGACAACGGCCCGGGCAAGGCGTGCAGCGCGACGTGCCTGCTCAACGTCTGCGGCGACGGCGACAAGGGTCCGGACGAGGAGTGCGACGACGCCAACAACATGCCCGCCGACGGCTGCACGGCGACGTGCAAGCTCGAGCAGTGCGGCAACATGGTCGTCGACCCGGGTGAGGACTGCGACGACGGCAAGAACGGCAACAACGACGACGCCTGCACCGACGCCTGCAAGACCCCGGCCTGCGGCGATGGTCTGTTGCAGATGAGCAAGGGCGAGCAGTGCGACCAGGGCGGCGCCAACAGCAACAGCGGCGCGTGCACGCTGACGTGCAAGAACGCGGTCTGCGGCGACAGCCTGATCCAGCAAAACGTCGAGCAGTGCGACGACGGGGCCAACAACGGCGCCGGCAAGGCCTGCCTCGCGTCGTGCAAGCTCAACGTCTGCGGCGACGGCGACAAGGGCCCGGGCGAGGCCTGCGACGACGGCAACCAGGTCAATGACGACGCCTGCACCAACGTCTGCAAGCTGGCGACCTGCGGCGACGGCTTCAAGCAGCCGGGCGAGGCCTGCGACCTCGGGGCCAACAACAGCAACACCGGCGCGTGCACGCTGTCGTGCAAGCTCCCGGTCTGCGGCGACCTGTTCGTGCAGATGAGCAACATGGAGCAGTGCGACGACGGCAACCAGTCGAACACGGACATG
>Ga0075163_10004602_pt1 | contig 18495 bp, 16 predicted proteins | sample JI1023141ADNA_FD_71478 | JGI IMG/M metagenome (GOLD analysis project Ga0075163, IMG submission 71478) | Wastewater effluent complex algal communities from Wisconsin, to seasonally profile nutrient transformation and Carbon sequestration -... | ecosystem: Engineered > WWTP > Effluent > Algae...
GCCGAGACTGCGATCGCGCACCAGCTCGACGAGGGATCGTTCGAGTGCCGGATCGTAGTAGCTCAGCTCCCGCGTCGAAGGCCCCCGGCTGAAGCTGTCTATGGCACCCTGGAGCGCGGTCGGCAGAGTGCCACGCCAACGCAGCAGGGACTTGACCATGGGCGTTCGCGCCTCGCCGAGACGATCGAAGACGTTGCCCGGAAAGGCGCAGAGGCGAACGGCCAGCAACGTGGCCGCCTCGGGTCTTGGGCCGACGAGATCGCGGCGAAGGCGGGAAAGGTCCGTGTCGGATGAGAACTCCAGAGAGCCGGGTTCGTCGACCACAGCATTCGCTTTGAGGGCAACGTAGTACGCTTCGATACAGGCGGCCAACTGGTTCTCGTCGGGCGTTCCATAGAACACCCCTGGGCGGCTTGAATCCGGCAGCAATGCACGCGCCTCGGCAACGAGTTGTTCCGCTTGTTGCGCCTCGCCAACCGCAAGCAATCGGCCAGCCTCGTCGAGCAGGGTATCTGCGTAGCGTGTGCACCTCGCATCAGGCTCGGTGCGAGGCTCCGGCAATCGCAGATCGGCACCCGCATAGGCAAGCCGCGCACCATCGACGTTGCCCTCGGCATGCAAGCGATCGCCCAACTCCATGCGATACGTGTGCATCAAACCCGGCACGACAAACCACCACATTGCGGCGATCGCGGCCACCACGGGCACTGCGCCTGCGATCAGCGCACCACGATTGCGAACCGCCAGCCGCATGGCGCGCACCGCCAAAGGCCGAGGCCGCGCGAGGATCTCCTTGCCAATCGCGAAGCGTTCGAGATCTTCGGCGAGCGCCTGCACCGTCGCGTAGCGGTCTTCGATGCGCTTCTGCATCGCCTTCTCACAGATGACCGCAAGGTCCTTTGGCACCAGCGCATTGAGCCTGCGCAGTGGCAAAGGCTCGTCGGTGACCACCGCGTGCATGAGGCGCGCGAGCGGCAAACCATGGAACGGCGCCTGCCCCGCGAGACACTCGTAGAGGATCGCGCCGATGGCATAGATGTCCGCCGCTTCGCCGATCTTGACGCGATCGCCGAGCGCCTGCTCCGGACTCATGTAGGCCGGCGTGCCAACAAGTTGCCCCGACAGCGTCGCATCGCCCACTTCCCCAAGGTCGCGCGCAAGCCCGAAGTCACAGACGAACGCGTCGTCGCTATCGTCAACGAGCACATTCGCCGGTTTGAGGTCGCGATGCACCACACCCTTCTGGTGCGCATAGACCATCGCCGAACACACCTGCCGCACGAGCTTGACCGCGCGACTGATCGTCATCTCGCGATCGGCAATGCGTCGCTGCAGACTCTTGCCCTCGACGAGATCCATCGTGAAGTACACGTGCCCGTTGGCGCGACCAACTTCATGCACGGTCACGATGTGGCGGTGCCGCAGACGCGCGAGGTTTCTCGCCTCGCGTTCAAAGCGCGCAATCGCCGATCCAAACACGAGATCGCCAGGACGCAGCACTTTCACCGCAACATCGCGCGCGAGCGACTTCTGGTGCGCGCGATAGACAACGCCCATGCCGCCGCGACCAAGTTCGGCGCCGAGTTCGTAGTCGTCGGGCAGTTCGGGCGGAGCCAAAGGCGCGCGCGCGCCGAGATCTTCGCCCAGCGCCTGCTGCACCGCACGTAACGCAACCACGACACGTTCGACCTCACCCGCGGTGACTAGAAAGCGGTCCGCCAGCGCCGCAAAGTCGATCGTCGCGTCGACGGCAAGCGCGTCCTCGACCGCAGCCGCCAGCTCAAACAAGCGCGTGTCCAGGTCGTCACTCATGACCGCCCCTCCAACGCACCGAGCCGCTCACCGAGCCGCAGCGACGCCCGGCCGAGCAAGCGCCGCACCGACGTGGCGCTCGACCCCGTGCGCTCCGCGATCACGTCCAGTTCGAGCCCTTCGAAGTGCCGCATCACAAACGCCTCGCGCTCCTCACGCGGCAACTCCGCCAACGCGCTCGCCAGCCGTTCGCGCTGCTCCTGCCGCTCCGCGCGCGTCGCCGGCCCAATCGTGCCAGCCGCGATCTGGCTCAACAGCTGGCTCACCCGTTCGAGCTCCGCCGGCGGCCGCCGCTTCTGTGCCCCATGATGGTCGGCCCGCGCGCGTATGCAGTTCTCCGCGACCCGGCAAAGCCACCGCACGAAGGCCCCGTCCCCGCGGTCCTCAAATCCCGCAAACGCCCCGCGCGCGGCTACATACGTCTCCTGCACCAGGTCGAGACTGTCCTCGTGCACCCGCAGCGCCTGGCCCGTTCGCACGCGCAGGTAGAGGTGCAGACGCTCGGCCGCGTCGGCGAAACGGGCGTCGAAGGCATCGGGTGTTGGGGTGAAGTTTGGGTCAGGCATCAGGCGGCTCCATTGTGACAAGGGGAACCTGCGGATGCCGGCGCCAAAAAATCTCCGCCAGGCCTGATCGGCCTACTCCCCGAGTCGCCCTGATCCGCAGCGGCACGATAAACGGCGGCGGCGCGCTTCCAGTTCTTTCGAACCCCATCGCCGTTGTGCAAACGCACCCCGAAGTTGGTTTGGGATTGTCACATCAACGACCGCGGCGCTGTATCTCCCGCAATCCGACATCCGACAGGACCCGGTTCACGAAACCAGTCGGCTGCAGAACCTCGCGCAGGAACTGGTCCGGCGGCGGCGTCTCGATCTCTTCCGCAGGACCGAGGTGTTCGATGTAGAACCCCTGCCCAGGGCGAATGGTTCTCAACAGGGCGCGCATGCCGGCAAAGGTCAAGTTGACTTCGCCGACCCGCACCCGATCCCCATCGACCTGGAAGCGAAGGCGTGGCGGCTGAGCATCCTTGGGGACTTGCTGGTTCAGGTCGAACGCGATTGCGTCGACGACGAAGTCGCCACCTGTCCGGCGCAGAACCTCGCTTCTCCACTGTCCGTTTTCCTTGGCCAAGGCGTCGAGTCCCGCCGACAGCCCGGCCGGTGGGTACTCCCGGAGGCCGATGCCGCCGACAGCCTTGGCCAACTCCGATGGTGACCAGACGCGGTTTGGCTCGCTGCGCAGGACGTGGTCGATCAGCAGGCAGGCATTAGCGATCCTCGCGCCGCACTCGATCAGGCCATCGCTCATTGCGCGGGTCATGCCCTTGCTCAACTTCAGGAAGCCGTCGTAGTCCAGGAAGACGCCCTCCCGGTTGTCCAGGAAGTAGGCGCACAAGGCCAGCACAGGCTCGTCGGCACCTGCCTTGGCCGGACTCCACGGCTGCTCCCAGCGGAGCTGCAGCGATTCTGGCACCATGGCCAGGAAAGGCTTCCCGTCGCGCAGCATGAGGGCCACCGCGAAGCTGGTCTTGCTCGCACTGCCGCTCCGACGCTCGGCGTAGACGAGCTGGGCCGCCGATTCGGCCCTGCTGGCCTTCTGCTGGGCGTTGCGCAACTGCAAGGCGAGCGCCATGACCATCACCAGAAACAGCACCAGTGTGCCGAAGATCAGGTCGGAGAACGACTCATAGAACGAGTTCTCCGCGGGTCGTACATCGAGCTTCACTGCCGGCCCCCTTGCTTGGCTAGCTGAAGCGCCTCGTCGCGAATCACCCGGCCGTCGAAACCCAGTGGAGCGAGCAACTGGGACTCGAACCAGTCGGGGAATGCCGACGCCTTGCCGTTGGCATCAACACACTCGAGGTAGAAATTGCGCCCAGGCTTGAGGGCCCCGAGCAACGTCCGGACCATCTGCGGCGAGAAGGCGGTCGCGCCGACCCGTATGTGATCCTGGTCGGGGCACGTGAAGCGGATGCGCGGCGGGTCTTCCCGGGTCGCCTCCAACCGTCGCTCGAGCATGCCAGCGGTCTCGTCCATGCCCCTACCCGGCGCCATCACGCCTGTCCGGTAATCACGCAACAGCTGCAGGACCTGGGTGTCCTGGACAGCGTCGTCCTGCGCGATGTCGAAGTGCATCCCTCCGAGCGCCCGGTAGAGGGAGTCCGCATTCCAGCGTCCGGGTTGTCGCTGCACCAGGGTCCGCGCCACATGGAGCACCGCGCCGGCGGTTGGATGATCCAGCACGGCGTGTTGGCGGTTTGCCACGGCAAGCGTGAGGCCACCGGCCATCGCCTCGACTTCCGGTGCAGGCAGTGTTGTTAGCTCGCCGCTGACCCCAAGGTCACAGAGCGCGGCAATCGGGTCGTTGCCATTCCGACGCGCCAAAGCCAGCCCCTGGCCAACTGTGGCGGGCAGGAAGGCCATGTGGGTCACCCCATCCACCGGCAGGTGACAGACGTAGAGGATGGTCTGGTTGGGCGCGCCGGTGAATCGGCTCTTCGAGACATGCTCCAGGACCTTGGCAGTCGTCCGGGCCGTGCTCTCGCTGATCCGAGCTTCGGATTTGCGCATCTGCAGGGCCAAGGCCATCACCAGCACGATGAACAGGACCAGAGTGCCGAAGATCAGGTCGGAAAACGACTCGTAGAACGACCCGCCGCGGGGCTCTTCGCGAAGTTTCCACATACCGATTACCGGTCCAGGTTGCGGTAGTAGCCTTCCGCCTCCAACTGGGCCGCCCGACGCCGCAGCGCTGGCAGCACGTAGATCTCGGTCAGCTCGGCAATGTGCGCCATGTAGCGCAGTATGTTCGAATCGACGACGCTGGTCAGGATCCGCAGCACGATGCCGCCGGCAGCAGCTCCATAGAGTGTCGTATAGAAAGCCGTACCAAGTCCCTCGATCGTAGTCCGCATGGCGACCATGACCTGGTCCATCTGTCCATCGCCGCTGCCGATGACTCCGCTGAGGCCGCCGACGGCGATCAGCAGGCCCAGGATGGTCCCGATCAGTCCCAACGTGATCAGGATGCTGGCCAGGAGATCCACGGTCTTGTTTCTCGCCCGCAGCCGGGAGTGGGCGATCTCCAGCACGGTTTCCTGCGAGATGCTGGAATGACTGAGGAAGATTGTGTGCAACGCCGCGATGTGCGACTGAAAGATCGAAGGTTGGGCCGCTTCGAGGAACCTGCCGACGTCGTTGATCTGCTTCAGTTGGGCGACCTGCTCAGAAGCGAGCCTGGTCTCCCGGTCTAGTAGGCCGATGTCGTGATAGCTCTTCCACAGGGTGACCAGAAACAAGGCGAGGATCAGGCAAACGACCAGGTCGCCGGACAGAACCTGCCAGCCACCGGCGAACAAGACGGCGGCACCAAGGGTGAAGAGCGACAGGCCGGCAAACCACATCAGCCACTCGGCCTTGCCGTCGTGCCTCAGCTGGTACGGGTGGGACATCATTTGGGCTTCTTCCGGGCAATGGTCGCCGGGAACCAGTAGCAGGTGTAAGTCACACTTCCCTGATCCGGGCTGGTGTCCGGCAAGGCGATTTGAGTCTTGGGCATCCTTCCTCCGGGGACCTCCCAGGAATCGGCGAGAAGGTAGTAGATGGTCTGATCGGGCTCATAGCGCCCGTTATGGAACGTGGCGACAACAGGCGGAACCGGATCGTTGTGCGGCAGGATCACGCGGATGCCGACTCGACTGGGGATGTTGACTTCTGGGATGAACTGTGCGTTCGAACTCCCTGGCGCCAGGACTTTGACTGTGGATTCGACCGGGGTCCCGACCTCCATGCCCTTGTCCCCTGCAATTTGGGAAGCCAGCCAGGTTGCGCACTCTTGCGAGTTTTTGATCCCCACGCGACAGCGCTGCAACATGGAGGGGGAGAGGGCCCGCTCGGCGGCTTCGCTGTTAGAGTCGACGCGCCCTTCCAACAAATCCTGCAACAGGTCCACTCGCTGGCCATAGGCTCCGCCCACAGATACGCGGGCCTTGCCAAGGCTCATATAGTTGCCAGCGCTGTTGATGGCAATGACCTTGCCTCTTGCATCGATAACGGGGCTGCCGCTTGCACCGCCTGCGGACAGGAGGTCCAGACCGATCAAATGTCGGTCCTTGGCGTCGGCCTGGCCCATGTAGAAGTTCGTCAGGCGCGAGATGGTGCCGGTGCGGGACTGTGGCTCTGGAGCCGTCAGATCGCCACCCATGCCAGCCTGGTTCTCCATCGGATAGCCGACCAATGTGACCGGCGTAGCCTGGCTCAGCGCAAACAGCTCGTCCCGGTCGGCCATCGGGAGCGCCGGCGCCAGCTTGTGGGCGTCCTCGGCGCGGACGTGGAGAATCGCCACATCGTAGGCAATGGGCAACGCGACCAGGAAACCCTCACCGGGGATGAACGGCGCGTATTTGTCCTGGAGCCTCTGCCAGGCTTCGCAGAACGGGTGCACGGTTACCCTCTCGATGCGCAGATCCACCGGCGGCCGCGAGCAGGATCGCACGATCATGCTCGCGGTGCCGGGCAGCCGGCCGTGTTCGCGGGCAACGTGCCAGTTGGTGGCCAGTTGCCCGTTGCCGATGGACCAAGCGGTGCCCAGCTTCGAGAACCCGTTGTCCTGGATGGCGACCAGGTAGACCGACTGCTTGACCTCGTCGAGGATCTCGCCAATCGGACGGATGCGCGCCGTCGGCCAGAAGCATGCGGTGATGCCGACGACCACCGCAACCAGGAAGCCGATGATCGTCGCCATTCGGGCGGTCCGGAGCCGTTCGCGCCGGACAGACTGGTCGACGACCTTCATGAGCGTGTTCAAGCCGACGGATTGCTTGCCGGCCAGGTTGGCCGGAACGGCTGCGGATGCTGCCGCATGCGCTGGCGATCGTGCGGGCGGCGACGACGGCGGCGGCAAAGATGACGCTGCCGCTCTCAACGGTGCGGACAAAGGGGCGGAAGGTTGCTTGCCAAAGGGGCGGACCTGCCGGTCCGACGGCTCCACCTCTGGCTGCCCGACAATCGTCATGGGGAGGTCTTCTGTCTGAATGGTGCGCAGACAATCCCCGGAATCTGGCATGCCGAACTCGACCTGGAACTGTGGACCGCTGGCGCCCAATCGGACAAGGTCTCCATGGCGCAGACTGGCGGTTCCACGGATGCGTTCACCATTGACGAACACGCCATTGCGGGAACCGGTGTCGGCAATGCAAAGCAGTCCGTCCTCGAGCCGGATTTCGGCGTGCAAAGAGGACACCCCTGAGTCATGGGTCGCGTCGAAGCGCAGTCCGCATTCCTCACCCCTGCCAATGCTCAGGCGAGCCTGCTCGAACTTCATCACTGTGCCCGGCGGGTGAAGTTTGCTCCCGCCGCGATGACGGATCGTGATCTCTGGATTCATGGCAGTGCTCCGATGTGATTCCTGGTAGGCGGGTGGCCAGCAGTACGACAACGCTCCGCCGCTCGGAGGGCGGCGCAGGCGCCGTCATCAAGCAAGCTCGGCGATGGCTTCCTGGAGGTTGGCGATCTTCTCTTCAAGTGCCTCGAGAGCCTGGGCCGCAGTGCATGCCGTGGCGTAGGTGCCGAGGGCACGGATGTCCGGGGCATCCGACCGAAGGGCCTCTTGCCCCAGGTGCGTGAATGCCAGCGCATGGTGCTGCTCCAGCCCCCCCAGGTGATGGGCATGGGCCGCGCGCGCCTGTTCGTGCTCACGTTCGCGAAGAGCTTGTCCAGCCGCGTCGGCATCGCTCTCAGCCTGACTCTCTACCAATGCAGCCGAAGCCTGCTCCGCACGCGAGGCAGCCTCCGAGGCCAGTCGGCGCCAGCGGTCGCGCTCAGCCACCAGCTCCGCGACACTGGCAGGGACCGCCACGCAGATGGAAGCTGCCTCCTGCAGCCTAATCCCGGTGGCCTGCAAGTCGTCATGCACGCCGGCCGCGGGATCGGCATGCTTCTGCAACACGGAATCGATCGCCTCCCTGACGCCTGACAGGGCGCCGAGGAACGGGACCAGGGTTTCGTTCACGGCGCCGTCTGCGGCGGTGGCACGACTGGTGGCATCGGCGGCTTCCGTGCGGGCTGCCTGGAAGGCGACCTCGCGCAGCGAGTGGCTGTCCTGCCATTGCCTCTGCCGGGAGAGGAACTGGGACGTGGCACTGTCCAGTTCCTCGCAAGCGCAGCGGAACTGCGCCTCGGCCTCGGCGCATTCGCGTTCATACACCGCCAGCTCGGCCTTGGCGGGAACGGCTTCGGCGACCGCCGGTGCCGCCTTCCAGAGTTCTCGGCCGAGGGCTCCCGCAGCCTGCTCGGCGCGGGCGCGGACGCTGGGCAGTTGCGAGTGCAAGCCATTCAGTTGCTTCTGGACTTCACGGCGATCCAGGAACCTCGAAATCGCCCCCTTGATCCGCTTGATGCCGAGAAAACCGCCCTCCTGACGAGGAACGGCGTGGTCGGGATCCTGAGCGCCACCACCATGGTGCGCCCCCGCCTGCTGCAAGTTGCCCGGAACAACGACTGGCTTGGGACCTTCTTCGCTTGGCGATGTCCGGAATGGACTCACTGAGGGCCCCATCGGCCGAGGTGTCGGCAGTGCTTCACCTACCACTTCGACCCGGAACGAAGCCGCCCCGTCGGTCTCGGCTCTTGCCCCGAGAGTGACGACGTCCCCAGTGCGCAGTCTGCGCGCCATCGACAATAGCTCACCATTCAAAGCCGTGCCATTCGTGGATCCCGAGTCCTCGATGTGCCACGCGCGCTGCTCGTCCTGAAAGATGCGTGCATGCACTCCCGAGACCAGGAAATCGAGTCGGCCGTCAAACGCAATCTCCAGCCCGGTCTTGCGGCCAAGGCTCAGACTCCCGCCGGCTGCCGTGAATGACGTCCCCCGGAGACCGCTTCGGAGGTGCGTGATACGGATACCGCCAACAGGAGGGTCTACTTGTGGAGGCGTCGTGGCTGGGGTGCTGTCGGCCATTGCTGTTAGCGGTGGTTCGATAAGCTTCAGAGGGGCAAGATAGCGCTGACGCTGGCCACGTCGATCTTCCGAGCACCTGGCCGGCATGGTTCGCAATGAGTGGCGGGCACTCATTCCGAGCCTGTGCGAAACGTGCGCACGAAGCTCCGAAGCAGGAGCGATTGTGGGGAGGGTGCCAACCAAAATCCACCGCGCAGTCTGTGCGGCCATGGTCGACAACCCCCTGGGCACCGCGCCGGCGCCACCCCAGCGTCAACGCGGAGGCGACCAAGGGACCGCAAATTGCTCTAGACTGCGAAAGGTGCGCGATCCTGGCTACCGCATGGCCCGCCAAACTCCGGAATGGCCCCGTTCGCGCCTGCTTTGAATTTCTGCCCTCAACTCCCCAGATTCCCGGAATCCGGCCTCCGGGTCACCGCTCCAACAGCGCTTCCAGCCCCGCTGCGTAGACAGCGTCCCGTTCGCAAGTACGATGCAACCCATGCCCGCCGAAGAACGCACGCCGAACCCAGAAGCCCAACTGGCGAGCTTCTTCGCGAAGTATGAGCCAGCGATTGCCAATCTCGGGAAAGCGCTGCGCATCAGGCTTCGCGCGCGGCTACCCGGCCTGCTCGAACTCGTCTACGTCTACGAGAACCAGGAATCGCTCGTGATCTCCTACTCGCCGACCGACAGCGGTCACGAGGGGGTGTGCGCGATCGCGCTCTACCCGACTGGCGTGAAGCTGTTCTTCGGGCGCGGCGCGCAACTGTCGAAGGCGGACCCAAGCAAGCTGTTGCGAGGCAGCGCCAAGCTGGTGCGTTTTGTGGGGATCGACGCCATTGCGGATTTTGAACGCGCTGAGGTCGAGGTGTTGATCGCGGCCGCCGTGAAGCTCGCGAACGTGCGCATCGTGGCGGGCGCGGAGGGTGCGGTGGTGATCAAGGCGGCGGCGCAGAAGGAGCGTGCGCGCCGGGCGAAGAAGGTGGGGAAGGTGGCTGTGGGCCGGGCGAAGAAGGCCAAGGGCTGAGGGAGTGGGGGCGCGTTTTCGGCTGTGGTCTTGGTGGGCGCCAAGCCTCGCAAGGTGCTTGAGCCGAGCAAGCCCTACTGTGGTGGCTGCTGGCACAGGCACCTTGCCCGGAGAAGTGCTGCCATCGATGCGGGGCACGCGGAGACGACGCTCAATCAGCCGTGCTGCAGAGTATACGCGATTGCTTCAGGAGATCGACGGTTGGCTGCCGTCTGAGGCAAGAGCATTTACGAACCTCGCTAAACCTCGCCTTCATCAGCGTGGTCGAAGCGTAGCGACTGCCACGCCTATCCAGAAACCCGAGTTAGCCCCTTCGCAGCGTTCCGCGCGAACCTGGCTCAGATTTCACCCCCTAGTCGGCTGCCACTTGCCAAGTCGAAAGAAGCCAATACTGAGAATGTGACCCTACGCTGACCGCCTTGGAACGAGCACCGAATGAACTCCTGGGGTTTGAGCTGCGAGTGACTCGCGAGTTGAATGTAACCGAATCGGTCGTCGCGACGGATCTCACCCTGCTGGACCCGCGAGAGATCTAGGTATTGAACCTTCCACGAGGAGTCGTCACCCCAGATGCACCCCCACACAAACCCGAAGTCGCCGTTCGGTAACTCGCGGTCCTCCGTCCAGTAGGTTGACCCAGGAAGTATGGATTCCTCATTTATGTCCCACCAATCTGGCACATAGAATCCGACCGGGCAGAACCCATCCGCGTGGGGTTCTTCAGCGGCAATTACCTTACCTGTGGCGAGGTCCATCACCGCAGTTGCCGTGTAATCGGAAGATATCAGCGCGAAAATGCGTTCGCCTTGGCGAAACGGCTCGAAGGTCCGATACAGCGCGGGATAATTGCGGTCATAGCTGCCACGCACATGGCCAGTATCGTCCAGCACATCCACGCGAAGGGTGTTCAAGGTTCCTTCTCCAGTCTCCACCTCGGTCACCCTTGCCGAGAATCTCTCGCGGGGCGGCGGCGCGGACGGGATCTGAAAGAGGCCCGTAGTATCAATCTCTTCGATCCACCATCTTTGATGGTACGCCTGAGCCCACGCCTCGTTCGTGCCGGTGAACCGCTCAGCCAACAAGAGATCTGCCTTGGCGCGGGAATAGTGCGCACCCCACGAGTGGGAGGTGCCGTCCCTGCGGCTGACCGAGCGGACCTCGTAGATCTTGCTCATTGTGGTTTCTCAAGCGAGTGCGATGCGACTGCTTGTGTTTGGGGGCGGGCCTTCGTTCATCGGTTGGGCCGCTCATCGGCGAGCCGCTTTGGGCTCGTCCGCTGCTGCGGCAGGATACTGATCAGGCCCCCTGAGCACCCGCCCGACGTCGGCAGGCTCAGCTTATCAACGACTCGGCGACGACGCGGCGGTAGCGCACCTGCGCTTCCTCGCTGCCGAAGGCGCCGAGGCAGACGAACCGACCGCCGAGCTTCACCGCGGCCTGACCAAACGCCTTGTGGTGCTGGTAGGCGGGCAGCTGCCGAGAATCGACCAACATGGAGCACTCTTCGCAGGCGCACAGCACGCCTGGAAGCCGGGCTGAACCAACCCGCACCCGGCAACAACCGGGGAGCGCCCAACTGGGCTCTCGACAAGCAGTTATGAAATGGTCGGAGCGAGAAGATTTGAACTTCCGACCCCCTGCACCCCATCGGCTTCAAGTCGTTGGGCGCCATTGGGTTAGAGCAGCCTTGCTGCGCAGAGGTTAGCGCCTTTGCAGGGCGATCGCAAGTGCTCACACTCCCGAACGCATCCTCTCGATCCTGAGTAGGTCGCGACGCGCCAGAACACCTTTCGCACTTCATTGCGGCCCTCACTGCCCAACGGCTACAAGACGCCGCGGGAATCACCATGCCAGAGAACGTCGAACTCCTCACCGCCCACCATCTGCCCTATCGGGTCGTCAACATCATCGAGAATGCCCAGGAGTTCGTCGTGCTTGTCACGGCATACCTGAGCAGCTGGACGCACCTCGATCACGCGATCAAGAGCACGATCGCCCGAGGAGTTCCGGTGAGCCTGGTGATGCGGGCACCCGACGGCGCGAGGCGCGACCGGGAGAAGCGAGAGGAGGAGGCCAAGGCCTTGGAAGCGCTCGGGGTCAAGGTGCACTTCGTCGAGCGACTGCACGCGAAAGCCTACGTGAACGAGAAGGAAGCCATCGTTACATCCTTCAACCTGGTGAGCGGCAGCAACGAGAGCATCGAGCTGGGCGTGCTGATTCAGGATCAGGAACTCGTGCGCGACTGCATTTCGAAGATCCGGGGCTACTGCCCTCAGCTTGCCATCGAGAAGCCGAAGGCGGCCAAGGCCGCGAAAGTAGCACCCAGCGGGGCGGCCAAGGCGGAGCCTGTAGAGGAGTCCGCGGCGTTCTGCATCGGGTGCTCAGACCCGCTGACTTTCAACCCGACGAAGCCCATGTGCCTCTCGTGTTACCGGTCGTCCAAGAAGGGCGACAACATGGATGCGCTGCCGCGGCGGGCATGCCACTGCTGTGGAAAGCCCGGCCCGGGCTCACTGACTCGGCCCATCTGCCCGGGTTGTTGGCAGGGCCTGTCGAAGGATCTGCAGGTGAGGATCACTGCAGCGCTTGGCTAGGACTCGTCCACTCGCCTCATCCCCGATGAAGCGTCAAGTGAACCGCATTCGTTCGCCTGTATGCTAGTACGACGTGCAAACTCTCCATCTCTCGGACGTTCGCTGCTTTCGCAACTCCGTCGATGTGCCGCTCACCCCCCTCACCTTCTTCGTGGGGGAAAACAGCGCCGGCAAGTCAACGGCTCTCGCCCTAATACGCCTAGCTTGGGATGTAGCCTACTCAACCCTAACCCCCAACTTCAATGAAGAACCATTTCTCCTTGGTTCCTACGAACACATTGCGCACTATCACGGAGGACGAGGCAAACGCACAACGTCCTTCTCAATCGGCCTAACGGACAAGTCCACCGACGGTGATTCCAAGGTGATCGCGCGCTTCATTGACAGCGGGGGGCAGCCAGAGCTTGACCAATGGACACTGAGCAGCGGCAACATGAGCATCACACTCTGCCTCGCAGGAGAGCAGTCCGGTCGCGCGTCCATACAATACAAGGGGATGATCATCCCTATCCCCAAAAGCCTGGAATTCATCCACCTCGCACGCACCCTCAACCAAGGACCACTTCACGTCATTGGGTTCCTTGCCTTCAGGCTCCATGAGCAACCAGAACTTCAAGAACAGATCGCGCAAAGCGCTTCTGTCACGCGCGATGTAATCAAAACGATTGCTGGCATCCTGCGTCGCCTTAGCACATTTGCGCGAGGCCGGACCCTGCGTCCCTATGCAATGGCACCCATTCGATCACGGCCCTCACGCACTTACGAGCCGACGAGTGCAACGCCGACACCTGAGGGGACACATACCCCCACGTCTCTGGCACGTATCTACCGCCCAAGCGCACCAGCACAACAAGCCAAACAGCAAGAATTGCTCAAGGGCTTTGGCAGTGCAACTGGCCTGTTCTCCATCCTCGGCGTCCGAAGGCTTGGCAACTCTCGGAAGACCAGCGATCCGTTCCAGGTGACTGTACGCCTGCCCGACCAGCAGGGAGATCGCAACATTGTCGACGTTGGCTACGGAGTGAGCCAAGTGCTTCCTGTTGTCGTCGATCTTCTTGCCCATCCATCCAATGTGATGCTGCTACAACAACCAGAAGTTCACCTTCACCCTCGCGCCCAGGCAGAGCTAGGGTCGTTCCTCGCACAGAGGACCAATCAATCAGACCGCATCATCGTTGAGACACATAGCGACTACTTAATCGACAGGGTATCGATGGCAGTAAGGCGTCAACAGATTCCTGCTGAGAATGTCAGCGTGCTCTTCTTCGATAGAAACCCTAGTGGCAACGTTGATATTCACCCGCTGAAATATGACAGCAATGGCCAACTCCAGGATCCACCACCCCAGTATCGGTCCTTTTTTCTGAAGGAACAAGACCGTCTACTCGGCGGCTAGCATGTGCATCATCGTAGACACCAATGTTCTCTCCATCCTGCTTGACCCCAACGACAAGGTCGGAATCCAACTCCGCGAATGGCTACGCACCAAGGGGAAGACAGTCATTGGCGGACGCTACGGACGCGAGGTGCGCCTCAATCTAGTAGCGGCCAAATACTTCGCCGAATTGGTCAGACAATCTCGCGCAAGAATCATCCCTGATGGCCAGCTCGATCACCTCACAGAAGAGCTGGCTAAAGATGACCAACTTTCGTCTGATGACCCTCACATTATCGCGCTAGCCATTCTTTCGAAAGCAAGGATCCTGTTCACTCATGATCAGGCCCTCGGCAAGGACTTCAAGAACAAGGAGATCATCAATAATCCCCGCGGCTGCATCTATAAGTCCCCAAGCCACGCCAAGCTCCTGAAGCACCACAAAGGGTGCGCGCCGGACTAGCACAACCTGTGCGCGCAGAGTGTCGCGACCCTCCACAGTCAAGAACCACTGTGAGGTTGGCCGGGCACTCAAGCTCCTATCGCCCACCTAACAAGGCGCTCTAGGATCTCTGCCGACAACCCCGCGCGCTGCCCCTGCCGAACAATGGTCCCCCCAACGCCACGCCCATCCGACCAGAAGCACCGGCCGCTCATGCCCGGACCGGCGATCAACCGCCGCAGCACGCGCCGCACGCGGAAATAGGCCGGCCACGACAACTCCACCTCCATCGCTTCCCGGGGCGCGTTCTTCCGGTTGTGCACGCCCCACCAGCGGCCAACTCCCTTCTGCCAAGCCTCGGGCAGTTCGCTCACTTCCTTGGCCAGATACTTGGCTGCATACCCCACGACCCGGCGCCAGGAATCGACCCGCTGCACTTGCGTTCCCGCACGAAGGTGTCGCTCGTCACCGCTGCCGACAACCTCGAACCACGTGAGCGAGAGCCAGTCCTTCGCGAGCATCGGCAGTCCGAAAACGAGCAAGTGGTAGTGCGGAGCGCCTCGCCGCTGTGGTTCGAGTCGCCAGACCGCCCAGGCCCCCGGATGCGCTCGCTTCAGGCGTGCCAACCACGTGCCCAGATCTCGCTTCCATCGCCGCGGTTCGCCGGGCCATGCACGGGGATAGGTCAGCGTCACGAACAGGGGCGTCCCACACTTCTCCCGGTCGACAGTATGCAGGAACTGCAGCATCCGCCGCCGTGACGCGACCGAGAAGCCACGCACTGCCCCCCTCTCGCCGCCAATGCACGCGCCGACTTGCGGATCACCACGCAACTGCACATGACTCCCACCGACAAAGACCCGGACAGTCCCGGGTTTCTGCAGCGACGGGATATGCACAGTAGACAAGCCCAGGCCCCTGGCGCGAGCTCTGAACTGCTTCCGCGCTTCGCTGTCCTCCACCGCATCGGCTCCAGTCATGGCTGCACCTCCTCACCCGCACCGAGGATCCCTGCTCGCCGCAAGATGCCGTCCACATCGCCGATCTCGGCCACCGGAGCCGTCGCCGACCGCATCGGTATTGCCTCGACCGCGGTCGCGCTGGCGCGCGCCCGCGTGACGCCGTCGAAGAACCGCTGCAACGCCTCCTTCGAAGTGCAGCGAACTCCTCCCACAAACACGGACTCCAGCACGACCCGGCTGCAGCCCTTCGTTGCCCAACGGAACAGCGTCTGGAACGGGACCGCTTTGGTGCCCTTCAGCCTGCCAACGATGCGCGCGGCCTCCTTGAACGTCACCACCGACTCACGCGCGATGTCGATGCGAGACACATTCGAACAGTTGTGTTGAATCACGACCGCGAGGTGACCGCGGCCCGCCGCCCAACACCCGCGCCCAACCTGGCTGACTCTTGCTAAGCAACTTGAGCAACCAGAACAGCGCTCCCTCACCTCGGCTCGGGGCAGCAGGGGGGCAACCCCGCTGCCCTACTGCCCGTCGCCTCGGTTCGGTTTCGGTCGCGGGTGCGACCGAACCGAGGCGACGGGCAGCAGGGCAGCGAACCAGGGCCATCGACGTGGAACGTCGCGAACGCAACCGAGACGTGCTCCGGGCCGCTATCGCGCGTCCTTCGGACCGCTCCTCCTTCGTCGTCGCTCTTGCTCCACGCGGCCCGGAGCACCTAACGGGTACCGCTACGACGAACGCCCTCGTCCGCCCGCGGCCGGAATGTTGGCCAGCCAACTCTCCCCCGACGGGGTCAGGCGAGCATTGCGACCACCGGTGATCCAGCCCCACTGCACCAGGTCGCGGCGCCGCTTCGCAACGTGACTCTCCGACGACGGCGGTCCGTATTGCTTGGTCTCCGGGGCAACCTGCTTGCCGGAGAAACCGGCCTGCATTGCACGGAGAATCGCGACGTCGCGAGGGTCAGTGTCCTGCGGAGAAGCAGGCTTCTCGCGCCCGCTCTGCTTCAACGGGATCGCTCCCCGATCCGGGACGCGCGCGGCGACGACGCGGATCATGGTTACACGACCCGACTCCGATTTCGTCAAGACCTGCGCCCCGCCGGCCATCGGCGAACACCGCCACCCGCCATCCCTCATCTCCTTCGGGTCTGCCTCGGGCAAGAACTGGGCGAACGGATTCTGCAGCACCCCGAGCACAACGAGCCGCACGTCGTTCGCGAGAACCACGGCAGCCTCCAGCCCGCTCGTCACGACACGCTGGCCGATGTCCCACGGTCCGCCTCCGCCGATGCCAGCCACCAGCACACGAGCGTCAGCGTCGAACACCGACTGCGACTCGAACACCAGGTCCATCAGCCCCTGCACCGTTTTGAGCAGCGCGCGCTCGACCGCGCCCAGACCTTCCGCCTTCGTCTCGCGAATAGACAACCACATCCCCGCCGTGCTCGCGGCGGACTCAAGCACGGCAAGCACGCGGAGCGCGAAGGCACCAGCCTTCCGCACGCTGGCTGGGAGCGACCGCTGCTGCCGCGCGAGGCACCCCCGCTCAATCGCGATCTTCGTCTCCAACTCCTGCCTCACACTCGCGACATCAAACGTCGCCAGGCACTCGAACACCCGCGCCCGCGACGCCGCATCCGTCAACCGGTCCTTCACCACCAGCCGCGCGAACATCGGCGGCAGCTTGACCTTCGCGGACTTCTTCGCAGCCATGGCGCGCAACCTCTACCCCAGCCGCTCCATCGCATCCACCGCCCGCTGCAGGTTGACCTCGGCATACACCTGCGTCGTCTCCAACTGCCGATGCCCCAAAACCGCCTGCGCGACCTCGATTCCCATCTCCTTCCGGATTCGCGTCGCCGCCGAATGCCGGAGCTGGTTCGGGCTCCACGAAGCAATCCCTGCCGTTTCGCAACCGCGCGCAATCGCCCGCCGGTAGCTGTTCGTGTCGTAGCAGTCCCTCAGACCTTGAACCTTCGACCCTCTGCGAGCTTTCCGCGCCCGGTTGCTGTGCGACGGCCACAACTTCGTCTTGCGAGCCGCCCGCATCGCCGCGCGCCGCTCCTTCTCCGCGGCCTTCGGTGAGAACAGCGCCGCCGTCGGATCCAGCGTCAGGAACGCCCCCAGCACCTCCTGCGCCAGCGGCCCGAGCGGGATCACGCGGTCCATGTCGTGGTGCTCGACCTTGTGGTCCTTCGGCCGGTAGATCCACACGCGCCCGCCACGATCGATGTCCACCATGCGCATCTGCACCACCTCCTGCGGTCGCATGCCGGTGAGCCACTGCAGCCGGATCATCGCCGCGACCTGCCGCGCCACGAACGGCATCACGGCCTCCATGTCGGCGCCGTCGACGGGGCGCACCGGTTCGGGTTCGCGTGCCAACGTGCGACCACGCTTGAGACCAGGCACCGCTTGTAGAGCCTGGTGCACCGGAGCGGGAAGTAGCTCGTTCTCGACCGCCCAGCGAAATGCCTGCCGAATTCGCGAGACGTAGCCGTTGATCGTCGTGCGAGCGAGGCCGGCGCCGATCATCTCCTCCCGACACGCCTTCAACTTCAGCGGCCCGAACTCTGCCGCTGGCAGGTCGCCGTAGAGCTGCGCCAGGTAGCGCATCGCGAGCTTGAGCACCGACAGTTCGCTCGTCGGCTTGCCGTTCTTGCGGTAGTAGATCTCCGCGTGCTTCCAGTAGCCCGCGATCACGTGCTTGACCTGCACGACCGGGAGCCCGCCCGAACCGCCGGACGCTTGCCACTCGGCGACGACGCGGCGGTAGCGCACCTGCGCTTCCTCGCTGCCAAAGGCGCCGAGGTAGACGAACCGACCGCCGAGCTTGACCGCGGCCTGGCCGCTGCCCTTGTGGTGGAAGCACGCCGGAACCGTGGCCGGCGCCGTGCTTGGAGACTCCATGAGCGCTACTCCCCCGGTGTAAACTACACCGAGAATCGGGCTGATCTGACCCGCACCCGGCGAAAGCCGGGGAGCGCCCAACTGGGCTCTCGACAAGCAGTTATGAAATGGTCGGAGCGAGAAGATTTGAACTTCCGACCCCCTGCACCCCATGCAGGTGCGCTACCAGGCTGCGCTACGCTCCGACCCAGGAAACCTTGAAGCCTTGCGGCTTCGGGGGAGGGAGATGGTAGCGCGGCGCGCGATTCGGGCAAGGTCTGATCTCGCATCCCTTCGCAGCAACCTTCGCACGACCCCACCGGACTAGCTCTCGGCAGGCCCCACGTCCCTCCGTAGAGTCGGCCGCATGGGCACCACGACCACCCCCGCCTCGACCACCACAACCACGCTCCGCAGGCCTTCCCTCCGCCGCGCGCGAGCCGTTTCGGG
>Ga0075163_10004604_pt1 | contig 18490 bp, 7 predicted proteins | sample JI1023141ADNA_FD_71478 | JGI IMG/M metagenome (GOLD analysis project Ga0075163, IMG submission 71478) | Wastewater effluent complex algal communities from Wisconsin, to seasonally profile nutrient transformation and Carbon sequestration -... | ecosystem: Engineered > WWTP > Effluent > Algae...
ACTTTTTTTGAAAAGAATGAACGATGTCAGCGCCATAATAAATGACGGCGTGGCTGGATAACGAAAATAATGGTGAGTGCGCCACACAATCCTACGCAACGACGCACTCACCATTCAAAACTCAAAATTTCTTCAGAGCATCTTGCTTTGCTGCATGAATTTCGTTCATCGGCAAGCGAGCGCCCATGCGGGATATGACACGCGCGGCAGCGTGAGAGCCTATGCGTCCTGCATCTTCGGGTGTGTGACCGTGCGTGAGTCCGTACAGCACACCCGCAGCGTAGATATCGCCTGCACCGGTTGTATCCACCGGAGCAGCAGGCGCGGGTGGAATCGTGTAGGTATGACCTTCCCAGACGATGCGCGAACCGTCTGCGCCAAGCGTCATCGCTACGTGCTTTGCTTCTTTGCGCAGGAAGTGAAATGCTTCATCGGGGTCGTCTGTGCCGGCAAATGCTGAGGCTTCTGCTTGATTGCAGAAAATAAGGTCGCTTTTGAGAAGTGCCTTGCGTACGTGGCTGCCAAAGACGTTAATCACAAAAGTATCCGAGAAGCTGATAGCTACTTTGGTGTCGTGTTTGTGGGCGTAGAACATTGCCTCTTCTATCGCCGCCACTCCTGTTTCTTCCGTAAACTTAAAGCCCTCGAAGTAGAGCCATTCCGAGCGCTTGATAGCGTCTTCCGGGACGTGATGCTTATCGTAGCCCGCATTGACGGCGAGCGCTGTATTCATCGTGCGCTCGGTGTCGGGCGTGATGACAATGAGCGATGTACCTGTTGCTTCACCATCCAGCACCGGTGCGTGAAGTTCAATGCCTAGTTCTTTGAATTCGTTAGCGTAGAACTCACCCAGATTGTCTTTGCCCAGCATAGAGCCAAGAGCCGCTTTTCCGCCCAGTTGTGCAAACCCGATGACGGTATTTGCAGCCGAGCCGCCGCTTTGCCAATGTGGGTTGTAGTGAGCAAAACGCCGTAGTAACTCGCTTTGGCGCTCGGCATCCACGAGATTCATCGTGCCTTTGGTTAGACCGAGTTCTTGAAATTCGTGTTCTTCGATTTGGAGTTGGATGTCAACAATGGCAGCGCCAATGCCGAAAAGGTGAAGATTTTTACTCATGGAACGTGATAGGTGAAAGAAAGTATAAAGTTGTTGTTCCCACGCAAGCGGTGGGGAGGCGGACAAGGTACATACTCAGTAAGTCGTTACTTTAATGAGTCTTGGCTTGTCCTTGAGGTATAGATAGGAACTGCTCGAAGCCTTGCTTCATCTTGCTTGGAGAAAATTCTATAACCTCGTATTCGGCTACTTTTGCGATGTAAAATGGGTCTTGCTTCAAAATATCATCAATGGTCGCTCTATTATTTCCCACAGCCAATATCACACCGCCCGTTCTGGGTACTCGCGCACCAGAGGCGATGAATACTCCTTTTTGGTATTGGGCATCAAGAAACTCAAGATGCGGAGGAATACATTGATCCACTTCCACCAGAGGTTTGATATATTTTATGAGAATGATATACATACATCAAATCTCTATCATTAGATGTTGGATATAGATGTTCGGCTGTTTCTAAGCGTTTGTATATTCTTGCTTTTTTGAGTGTGTACAGGCTTGAAAAAGCAGTTTATATCAATAAGCGCCCAGACTGATTATCGCTCAAGGTAGCCTTTGTCGTATCGGCAATCGTCGGCGGCTCAATATGCTGATATTGTGCGTCGCGGTAAGGAGCTTGACTGAGTGAAGGCGACTGTGGAGCCGATAGCACGCCGGCAGGCGTGGAGGGCGAGCCTGCGGGAAGGGCAACATGGAATTGTCCGACGAGCTTTTGCAATTCTGCCGTTAAACGCTTGAGGTCTTGAATTGCGTGTTCGATTTCTTTGGTCATTTGAGCAGATTCATCGGCGACGCGGCTGATATTGTCAACATTCCGCGAGATTTCACTGCTTGTGGAAGCCTGCTCTTCGCTGGCTGCTGCAATATGCGTAATGATAGTCGAGACCGACGACGAACGTTCTATGATGCGCTCCAGTGCTTGCTGCGCTCGCTGTGCGGCTTGTGTGCCGCGCTCGACCTCTTGTCTGCCTTGGTGCATGGCGCTGACCGCCTCACGGGTATCGGTCTGGATGCGCTCGATAGTGGTTGCAATTTCTTTGGTCGCTTTTTGTGTCCGCTCGGCGAGTTTGCGCACCTCATCGGCAACGACCGCAAAGCCTTTTCCCGATTCGCCTGCACGGGCAGCTTCAATAGCGGCGTTGAGCGCCAGAAGGTTGGTTTGGTCGGCAATTTCGTCAATAACCGCAATAACATTGCCGATTTGCTCACTGGATTTGCCGAGTTCTTCAATAGTGCGGGCAGATTTCATAACCGATGTGGCAATCGCTGCCATCCCGACAATAGTTTCGCGCACAATCTCACCGCCATTGACCGCATCTTGGCTGGCTGCTCTTGCCTCGTTAGAAACGGCGGAGGCTTGGTGCGTTGCGTCCATAATCGTTCTGGTCATTTCTTCCATAGCGACCGCTATTTGTGTCGTTTCGTCGGATTGCTTGCTAATGCCCTGCGACATCGTGCTTGCATTGGCAAGAATTTGTGTGCTTGATGATGCTGTCGTATTCACTGCTTCCACGACGCGCACAAGGAGCATCCTGATTTTATCCATAGCATCGTTGAAACCGCGATAGAGCCTCCCAATATCATCGTTATTTGTTACCTGAAGGCGCACCGTAAGGTCTCCCACGGCAAAACGCTGCACCACGCCGAGCATATTCTCAACGCTGTCGGCAAGGTATTCGCGCTGTGCTTCAGATTCTTTCACGGCTTCATCTACTTTGCGCTGAATGCCGGCTTTTTCGGCGCGAAGTTTCTCAATTCCTTCGCGTATGCCCGCTACCATGACGTTGAAGGCACTTGCGAGTGTCCCGATTTCATCCTGCCGTTTGACTTCGACAAAGGTGTTAATATCGCCACTGGCAAGTTTTTGTGCGGCGGCAGCAAGATCTTGTACCGGCGCAATGACAGCATTGCGGAGAATAAGGCTAATAATGGCAATAAGCAGCACGACCACAAAGAAGCCTATTCCGGTTGCTATCCACATAATGCGGAAGACTTGGCTCGTTACTTCTTGTGTGCGGTACGCGGTTACGAGGGTATAGTCCCATGCTTTAATTGGTTCTTTGGTAATCACAAATTCATCATTCACAATCTTTCCGGCAGCAGTATTCATACTATCAGCCGCTAAAATCTCTTTCAGCATTTCGGGGCTTGCGCCCGAAGAGTGGAAGCTGACGGTATTGCGATTTTGATGATTGTCAACAAGCATCACCACACCGTCGCTCATAAAGCGCTGCTGTGCAACAATTTCCGCCAGTAGCTCAAGGCTTGTAACCGCAAAACCCACATACCATACCCCTATGGTTGCGCCTGCTGAATCCCGCATCGGTTCATAGCCGGTGATATATTTTTTACCGAGGATGTCCACCACGCCATAAAATCCTTTATTTTCTCGAATAGAGGCAATCGCCTTGCCTTTGGGGTCGAGTTTCGTGCCGATAGCCCGCGAGCCGTCGGGCTTCAGAACGTTTGTGCTGACACGTACAAATTCGTCGCCGCGTCGCACAAAGAGCGTAGCTGTGCCGCCCATGTAGGATTTGACATAATCAACGAGAAAGAAATTATTGTTCTGCGCTGCTGCACCAAAGCTCAGTGTTGGCACTGTTTCTTGACCAACTTGTGTTGGAGAGCCGAGCGTCGGCGCACCCATTTTTTTTCCTTCTTCCATCAGCATTCTCATCGCCGCATGGACGCGCTCTTGCATAAGAGATTCGGTAATACCGAGGTCGGAACTGACAAGCTGAATGACATTTTGTGTTTGCTGCGCCGCATCGGTCTCCACGCGATTCTTAATGCCAAAACGCAGTACCACCACAACTAAGGCAATTACAACTAGGATTGTTGCGGTAATAGGAACGAAAATACGAAAGGCAATCGTTTCTGTTCGTTTCATTGTCAAAACCCCGTAGAATGTGAAAGAGAAAGTGAGAGGAAGATAGAATATGGGAAGAAAGTACAGACGATGTACTACACACTTGCTGACGGAATAGCTGTTGATATAAGCCTGATAAGGCGTAAAACTACATAATTTTCCCTTTCAGACACAGGATTTTTTTCAATCACCAAAATTCCAGTAAAGTCTTGTCTGCGCGGAAACATTTTGTATTTTTGTGCGTTCAAAGCCTATATCGTAACGCCTCTTGGAACGCTTCCAAGAACGTCAGCGTGAAAAAAATCAACAGCTGTGTCGTCCCCACGTTTCTTTTCTTTGCATCCCAAGACGTTCGTATTTATAGCATAAATCATACCATTTTTCATAACCTTCCATTGCTACACTACCATGAGCGAAGAGCAACAAATTCCAACTTCTGAAGCGGAAGAGAGTCGATTGGCGTGGCTTTCGGGCTTTCTCGACATCATCACCGCACCGGGAGAACTTGCTTTGAGGCGCGTTACTCGTCCGGCGCAAGTGATTGTCATGGCAGCGCTTTTGATAACCTTTGCTTCTACTTTTGTGCAGTATCTTTATTCGGTCAACGACGGCATTCGTGGGCAGATGTTCACCATGCAGGCGCAGGGATTCGAGAAAATGGCGAAAAAACAGGGTATGGCTGACGGGCAGATTGAAGAGCAAATGGACAAATTCAAAGAGCAGCAAGAATTTTCTTTACCGAAGACGCTTGGTATAAGCGTAGTTTTCACACTCTTGTCGGTGTTCTTGTACGGATTTCTCTTTTGGATATTGCAGCGCCTCTTCAATAGCGAACCGCCGCCTACGCTTGCTATTGTGGCACTTGCAAACTACACCTCGTCCATCGCCGTTATAGGGTATGTTCTGACAGGACTGATGCAGTTTGCTGCCAATTCCATTAGCGCATCGCCCTCGCCGACTCTCTTTATCAATGCTACCGACAGCCCTTACTTGCTGCAATTCTTGGGACGCATTAACCCCTTTACTATTTGGGAATACGTCATCGCCGGAATAGTCGTCGCAAAGCACGTGGGTATGTCGCGGGGGCAGGGTATCGGCATCGGCGTAACGGCGCTTGCCATCACGCTCATGCTCTTTGGCGGCTTTGCATGGGCAATGTCGAGTTTTATGAGCTAAGGTATTGAACGAAATTATCTTAAATTATCTACACAGACAAGAATGTCTGTGCTACGGCATAAAATCTGGCTTCGGTAGCACAGACATTCTTGTCTGTGTTCCAATATATTACCGTCCAGATGCTTAAGACTTCCTCCCCAAAAAACGTTCTTGTAGAGTCCGAACTTCCGCTGTGCTCCGCGTTGCTTGCGAAAGTTTTCAGGCAAAAGTCCTCAGCCAAGTGGTTGATTTCCTGACTCTTCTCGGAACTGTACCTTCTTCACTTTCTCATTTTTTCTCACTATGGCTCGTACAAAAGTTATCTTCCCCAATATCAGTCCCCGTGCGTGGGAGCATCCCGCAGACCGTGCTGCACTTTCTACCTTGCAGTCCATTCCGGGCTTGGATATGCTCCTGCAAAAAATGGTCGGCAATACCACCGAGCGTTCACTCCGGCTGGTGGCGCTTTCCTCGGCGGTGCGCGTCTCGGAGCGGCAGTTTGCGAAGGTGTACAAACTTTTCCGCGAGGCGTGCGGGGTATTGGATGTGAAGAATCCGCCGGAACTGTACATTTCCGCCAGCCCTTTTGTCAACGCCCGCGCTGTCGGCATGGAAAAGCCGTTTATCATGCTCAATTCCTCGCTTCTGGACACGCTCACCGACGATGAACTGTTGGCGGTGATAGCCCACGAAATCGGACATTGCCTATCGGGACATTTGCTGTATTCCACACTATTGGTGATGCTGACCAATTTCACCATGCCGATACTCTCTAATATCCCGCTTGGTGGTGCGGCAGTGATGGCTATTCGTATGGCGCTGATGGAATGGTATCGCAAAAGCGAACTCTCGTGCGACCGCGCAGGGCTGCTCGTCGTCCAAGACCCCGAGGTGTGCTATACGCTGGAGATGAAGCTCGCAGGCGGGCGGAACGTGTCGGAGATGAACATCAACGAGTTTTTTGCGCAGGCGTATGAATACGAGTCCGGCGGTACGATGATGGATAGCGTTCATAAAATCTTGAATCTTCTGGGCGAGACGCATCCTTTCCCCGTGCTGCGATTGGTCGAACTGAAAAAATGGGTGGACGCAGGGGAATATGGGCGCATACTGAGTGGTGGCTTCGCGCAGGACGGCGAATCTGCTACTCGTGCTTACGATGCACCGCACTACGCCACGCCCGAAGATGCAAAGCAAGAAAGCGTTGTGGATAATATCAAATCCGCAGCCCGCAAATACAAAGAAGATTTAACCCAGTCCAGCGACCCACTCGTCGAAAAAGTGAGCGATATAGCCGCTTCCGCCGCCGATACCGCTAAGAACATTGCAGAAAATATGCGTAAACGTTTCGAGAAGTAGTATATTTGCGACGCATACTTCAGCAAAAAGGATTGCCCAAAAATAACGTATCAAAACCTTCCGGCTTCGGTAGCACAGACATTCTTGTCTGTGTCACTTGAAGCCTCACAGACAAGAATGTCTGTGCTACGGTCAAGAACAAAGTTCTGTGCTATGATTGAAGAAGTGGTAACGTTATTTTTGAAGAAGTCCAAAGAGAACCAAAAATTTAACATCTTACTTCCCCGAATACTACATGAGCAGCAAAAACGCCCTTCCAAAACGCAGTGAGAACTACTCCGAGTGGTACAACGACCTTGTGAAACGCGCCGACCTTGCGGAAAATTCCGCTGTGCGTGGCTGTATGGTCATCAAGCCCTACGGCTATTCCATCTGGGAAAAAATGCAACAAGCGCTGGACAAACGCTTCAAAGAGACCGGGCACACCAACGCCTATTTCCCGCTTTTTGTCCCGAAAAGTTTTCTCGAAAAAGAAGAAGGTCATGCCGAGGGCTTTGCCAAAGAATGTGCTGTGGTAGGGCACTACCGCCTGAAAAACGACCCGAACAAGAAGGGTGCGCTTATGGTCGATCCGGAATCAAAACTGGAAGAAGAACTCATCGTGCGCCCTACCTCCGAGGCGGTTATCTGGAATACCTACAAAAACTGGATTCAGTCCTACCGCGACTTGCCGCTTTTGGTCAACCAATGGGCAAACGTCGTGCGCTGGGAGATGCGGACGCGACTCTTTCTGCGCACTACGGAATTCCTCTGGCAAGAAGGGCACACCGCACACGCAAGTGCCGAAGAAGCACTCGCCGAAACGCGCCAAATGCTGGATGTGTATGCCGAGTTTGCAGAAAATGTGATGGCAGTGCCTGTCATCAAAGGCGTCAAGACCGCAAATGAACGATTCGCCGGAGCGGAGGAAACCTTCTGCATCGAGGCAATGATGCAAGACGGGAAGGCTCTTCAAGCGGGGACTTCGCACTTTTTGGGGCAGAATTTTGCCAAAGCATTCGATGTGCAATTCTCGAACAAAAACAATCAACTGGAATACGTCTGGGGAACCTCGTGGGGCGTGAGTACACGCCTGATGGGTGCGCTCATTATGGCGCACTCCGACGACAACGGCTTGGTCGTGCCGCCGCGTCTGGCTCCGATACAAGCAGTCATCGTGCCGATTTACAAAAATGAAGAGCAGCTTGCCACTATCTCCGCCAAAGTAGCCGAGATTCAAAAAGCGCTTCAGGCAAAGGGCATTGCCGTCAAATACGACACCCGAGACAGCCTCACGCCCGGTTTCAAGTTTGCCGATTGGGAATTGCGTGGTGTGCCGGTGCGTCTTGCGCTGGGCGAGCGCGATTTGCAAAATGGCACTATCGAAGTCTCGCGCCGCGACAAAGAGCGTGGCGAAGAAGGCGCAAAAACGGTTGCACAGATAGACGGCATCGAAAACACTGTTGCCGCGCTTTTGGAGGAGATTCAAGCCAATCTCTACAATAAAGCACTTGCCTTCCGCACCGCTAATATGCGCCCTGTGGACGATTATGCCGAGTTCAAAAGCATGATGGAGCAGAAAGGAGGCTTTGCGCTGGCGCACTGGGACGGCACAATCGAAACCGAACTCAAAATCAAAGAAGAAACCAAAGCCACCATTCGCTGTATTCCTCTTACTGCCGAGCCGGAAGAGGGCAAATGTATTTATTCCGGCAAGCCTTCCCGGCAGCGTGTTCTTTTTGCCGTTGCATATTGAAATTGAATTTTAGGACTTTCGCAAAGTCCCGCATTTATGGGCAAGGGGTTGAAACCCCTTGTTCAATAAACCTTGATACAACAAGGGGTTTTAACCCCTTGCCTCGTCTGTCCGCGAAAGTCCTACAAAAGATACAGTAATGAGCCTCGCAATCTTGGTTATATGCTGATTGCGAGGCTTTTTCGTCTCACTGCACTTTTTCGTATATTTGTTCCACAGTCAAAGTGCAGCAATCCAGAAACTTTCTGCTCAACGTTATGACCACCATTGAAGATTTACAGGCTCTCGTCGCCCAAAGTATTCTGAGTACAGAAGCCTTTAAGAACCAAATTGCAGCGTCGCAAGAAGCCGCTGACCGCCGTGCTGCCGAGGCTAAAGCTGAAGCCGACCGCCGTGCTGCTGAAGCTGACCGCCGTGCTGCTGAAGCTGACCGCCGTGCTGCTGAAGTGGACAAGGAGCGAAAAGAACTCCGTCAGCAAATAGGCGGTCTGCACAATAAGTTTGGCACCTTCGCCGAAGGCTTGCTACTACCGACGGTCAAGCGAATATTGCGTGATGAATTAGGCATGGAGCAGGTCTCGGAGCGGACGGAGCGCAATCGCAAAGTGGATGGAAAGAAAGTTTTTATGGAATTGGATGCGTTTGGTTATTCCAATGGCGAGCAGAACGTAGCGTGTATTGTCGAAATCAAGAGCCATCTTCGGGAAGACGGTATAGAGCAGATACTGCGCGAGTTACGCGAATTTCCCGAATTTTTCCGCGACCATGCCGGAAAGCGGCTCTACGGGATGATAGCTGCGGTGGATGCGTCGCGTGATTTACAGGAACGGGTCTGGAAGGAAGGATTGTTCTTGGTCTTGGTGCACGACGATGTTGCCGAATTGACCGTACCCGAGGGGTTTGTGCCGAAAAATTACGGGGCATGAGCACGCAAAAAAATATTATGTACAGAAATTTCGGACCCGGTATAAAAGATAATACCCTGCAAAAACAAAGATTTAGGTCTCTTCCTATGACTTTTGGTCATGGAAGAAAGTTACTTCCGGTAACGGTGGAAAAACCCCGCAAGGTTGTATATTGTACTTACCCTAATGACAACAACACTTGATTAAGCACCTGCGCAGATTATCTGTGCAACATTGCAACACATTTTTCGACATATTTGGTTCAAGCAAGCACATCCAAGCATAACAACACGCATCAATGCAGCGCTCCTGCGCATCGATGCACCTACGTCTCATCGCTCCCAGCGAAGCATAGTGCCCCAAATGCTCCGCTCCGGCGTTGTCCTCCCATGACCCTGCTTTTGACCGAAGTAAGCAATAGTTTCAGCAATAACTATCATTTCAGCAATAACTATTTTTGTATTGTTTCGATGTCAAAGCCCTGCAATACCATGACTTTCGGTCACCCAAAAAACTTACCTTCAGGCACTACCGCAACTCGTAAAATTTTATCATATTTGTTCACCGTATTTCTATCACAATCATCGGTTGTAGTTGTACTTCACAAAAACTAAACAATATCGCTTCGTGTGGGCAAGTGTCGCCGTTCTAGTCAATGTTCTAAGGCTGAACTCCTGACAGACAGACACTTCTCCCATTAGCATACAAAAAACCTTTTTTGTATGTGCTAGGCTTTTTGTATTTTGCGTGGCTATACTACTATTTTTACCCTTACCTTGAAACCCCATAACAGCAAGCATCTAATTCCATGTTGACACATTTTATCCACAAATTTCTGGGAGGTTGTATGTAGCCCCGTGTATTGCGCTCCTGCTCTTGGCTCGTCTTTGCTTCTGGCAAAGCTTTTAGCAAACTTGCTTTTTGCAACAACTGAGTAGAGAACAATGATAGCGCACGAGGTTCCAGCTAGATAACATCCGCGCAGGATATACGAGCATAGCAACACAACATCCCAACGACCCCCCGAGTTGTCCTGCATTGTCTGGTGTCCACCGTTTAGAGGCACAATGTCGTCCCGTTTCTCGAAAAACAACCGTTCCCCCAAATGGTTACACTTTTTGAAAAAAAAGTGACAAGCACGAAGAAACAGCGATAACACCACTAAACTCCGCTTCGGTAAATCGTCTTTTTTTTATGGTTTTTACAAACCATTCATTTCTATTAAACACAAAGTTTCTATGAAACGAATATCTTCCATACTGTTTGCTTGTTTGCTCGGTGTGCTGACGCTCGTCGGTAACATGAGCGCACAAACATACGTTGGTGGTGCGGGACCTGTTGATTGGCAAGATCCACTTCAATGGGGCATTCCGAACTACTGGCCCGGTAAAAATAACGACTTTGCTATTGCGACCTTGCGTCCGACAGCTGCCGTTACAATTAACAACGCTACTCCGCAGTTCCGCGTAAAGCAGCTCGTTCTTGAGACCGCTTTCGCCGTAACACTGAATGGTACGGGTACACTTACTATCGGTGTTCTTAATCTCAATACTGCAGTAGCCAATACTTTGACCATTGGTCCCGGCTTGAACGTTGTGGTGGACAGTCTCATTGACGGTGCTGCCGGTAGCTTTATCAACGTCTCTGCAGGTGCTACTCTTACACTTCGTAAAGGTGCAGGCGCTCCAAATGTGCAAGTCGTCGAGGGTGGTACTGTTCTTGGTGTTGGTACGGTAAACAGTACTTTAGTTATTGAAAACGGCTTTAATAACGGTGTTTTCCCGACCGGTTTGGCTGGTGCGTTTATTAACCCATTCTTGGGTGAAGTTCAAACGCAAGGTAATTTCCTTCTGAATGATACCTACACTCGCGCTGCTACACATGCTCCGCTCAATCTTGGCGGACAGCTGACCGTTACTGCCGGTGTTACCATGACACTCAGCCAAACAACACCGAATAGCCTTATTGGTACTGGTACTATCCAGAGCCAAGTCGGTGGTATTGTTATTCTTAGCAACGGCTTTAATGCTGGTATCCTTCCCGGTGCTCGTTTTGCTAATCCGTTCTTCGGACAATTGCAAACACTCGGTTCGTTTATCATCAATTCCAGCATGACTCTTGGTGTTGCAGGCGGTACAGTTGCACAACAGGGTATCTTGAACCTGAATGCTGCGGGTGTTCTTGTTGGTCCGGCTCCCGGCACGACCTTAACACTCAACGGTACGATTGCAAACTCGTTGCAAGGTAATGCTACGGCATTCCTTATGTCAACGGCTGGTAGTACGGTCGTGCTTGGTCCTGGCTTTAATGCCGGAACAGTGCCTGCACGCCTTCGCTTTCTCTCCGGCGCTCTTGTTACGCAAGGTCCGCTTCAGTGGAACGTAACGGGTAACGTGAATGCGTTCACCTCGACTGGTACACTTACTATTGGTGGTAATCTTCAGCTCATCGGTAGCGGTACTTTTGCTATTACGCCCGTAGGCGCTAATGCTATTTCTGCTGCTGCTGGCAGCGGTGCTCGCATTTCCGCTCAGGGTATTAACACTATTGTTCAGTTCCTTCCGAACGCGAACAACGGCGTTATTCCCGGCGATTTATTCTCGAACCCCTTCGACGGTGGTTTCACCGTCAATGCTCCGTTCTCGCTGGTTGGTAACTTGACCATGGGTACGTCTTCCGGTCCGTTTACCTTCGCGAATCATGGTTCGGTGGTAACCATTCAGCCCGGTTCTTCGCTTACTCTTAACCGTAACATTCCGGGTGCTGTCTTAGGGGTACCATTCAGCACAACAGCTGGTGGTCCGTCTATCGCATATAACTCCTACTTCCAAGGTGTTTCTGCTTCTTCGGTTCTTCGCCTTGGTCCTGGTTTCAACGGTGGTAATGCACCTCCGGGTGATGCTTCGGTAAACGGTACAGCTCTCGGTGTGACCGGCATCGTTCCGTTCTTGCCGTTGCCTTTCAACAATACGACCGAAGCTACGGTTTCGAGTTTCAATGGTAAACTTATCCTTGACGGTTCCATCACCTTCAACCGTGATTTGCGTCTCGGTGCTGGTGGTGCTTTGGAACTGAATGGTAACTATACGATTGCTGCCGGTAATGCATTGCAGTTGTATAACTCCGGTTCTAATACCGTAACAGGTACAGGCTTTATTCAAGGTGTTGCTCCTACGTCGGCAGGCGCTGCCACCCGTCACACCTACGGTCCTGTCGGTGGTACGGCTCTTGCTGCTGTTCGCACGGCTCACGGCTCTATCGTTGAGCTTGGACCTGGCTTTAACGGTGCAACCATCCCGGCTGTCCGTTTTGCTAATCCGTTCCAAGGTAACTTCGACGTTTCCAGCTCCGGTAACCTCTCCATCCAAGGTGATCTTGTGCTTGGTGTTCCCGGTACGGTTTCATACCTGAACTTTAACCAAGCTGCAGGTTTCCAACGTTATGACAACGTTACACCAAACACGTTCTACACCACAAGCGGTACTGCCAGCCTCCTTATCAACGCAAACTCATCTTTGCGTTTGAATGGTGTTGCTCGTGCTTCCGTCTATGGTGCTGCTGCTAACCGCCCGGGTGTTGCTCCGCCAAACACCATCCAAGGTACGAACATCACGTCGCGCCTTATCATTGGTGCTGGTCACGGTAACAATAACAACGTTTATGCTCGTACGACAAACGCAACCTTCCTCGCTTCGCCGTTCAACGGTTCGCTGGAGTTTGACAGTTTTACCGTTTTGGGCACTGACGCTACTATTGGCGTAAACAGCCAAATCGTTCTTGGTGCTGACCTCGTGGTAACGGGTGCTACTGTCCGCAACGTAGCGGATAACTTGCCTTTGACCACAGCAGGCGCTCGCAACGACCAATCAGAAGTTGGCAAAACATTGACACTCTTGAACCAAGGTGCAAATACCATTAGCGGTCTTGGAACCATCCAAGCTGGTACAGGTAACACCGTCCTTCTTGGTGCTAATGCTAACGGTAGCATCTTGCCTGCTGCTCGCTTTGCAAACCCGTATTTCGGTACAATCGGTACGGTTAGCGCAATGACGATGCAAGGTTTCTTCACCCTTGGTGGTGTACGTGACGGTGTTTCCAACGTCAACCCGGCTGCTGCATTTGTTTCCTCTGGCTTTATGGCTCTTGGTGGCAAATTGACGGTAGATAACGGTTCTGTATTGACGGTATCGAACGCAACGGTTAACCCGATTGTGGCATACAACCCGCTCACGTTCTCTCTCGGTCAACCTCGCTTTGAGAATCAAACCAATGGTACAGCATCTCTTGATGCGAACCCGACCGGTGAGATTGTTCTTATGGAAGGTCTTGCTTCGGGCGAAAACCCACGTCAAGCCGGTGCTATCTATACTGTGGCAAATAACTTCTTCGGCACTGCTGCAGGACCGACCACACCGTCGTCGATTCCTTCCCGTTCCAATATGCGTGGTGATGTATTTGCTTCGCCATTCAACGGACGCTTGACTATCGGTGCTTCACCAAACGGTGCGACAAGCCGATTCAACCTTACAACCGGTACGCTTACTCTTGGTCCGACGGCTCGTTTGAACCTTGTAAGCCCGCTGTATGTAAGTTCCGCTTCGGCAGTACTGACACCAGCAGCCTTCACAAACGGCTTCCCACGTCTTGTCTTGAACATGACTGGTGCAAACTCGCTTTTGGGTACAACGACTGGTAGCTTTATCCAGTCATCCGTTGGTAGCTTCTCCAACTTTAGTGGTGGTATCTCGCCGTTTATCATCTCCGGTGGTAACGCAGCAAGCGCAACCGGCGGTACGGTTACCCTTGGCACAGGCTTCAACGCCGGTGTTATTAGCGGTGAGCGCTTTGGTGATGCTTCCGGCTTTAGCGGTCGTTTGCTTCTGCCCCCAACCGGTAGTTTCACGCTCACAAGCGACTTGATCATGATGGCTCCATCAGCCGGTAGCGCTTTAACTCCTGGTCTGAAAACCCTGAACTACGGTATTCTCGACCTTGGTGGTCCGAGTGGTACGACTGCTCTTACGGTTGCTGACGGTATTACCCTCAGCCTCGGTACGACTGGTACGTACACCTTGAACAACACTGGTCGTGCACTTCAAGGCACAGGTACTATCCAAGGTGCAACCAACAACGCTCGCGTTATCTTCAATGGTAACTCCGGTGCTGCTGCTTTCACCAACTCCATGCACGTAACAGCAGCTAACCTTGCTGTTCCGTTCAATGGTCGTTTGGAAATTGTAACCAATAACACGGCATTTGTCGTTGGTCCGCTTACAATTGGTGCTCCGAACACAGCTAACGGTATTTTGAACATCAATTCAGACCCGACCGTTGCTGTTCCACCGTTTAACCGTCCGCTCTTTATTCCTGCCGGTAACGCTTCGAGCATCCAACTCAACAATACCTCGCCAGTGGCGGTAGTATTGCCGGGTAACGGTTCGATTACCAGCACAAGCAACTTCGGTTCGGTTATTCTCGGTCCGAATGCTCTTGCAAACATCATTCCGGCTACGCAGCTTGCTAGCCCGTTTATTGGTCGCCTTATCGTAGCAACGACAGGCACCGGTACATCGGGTGCATTTGCATTGAACGCCGACCTGCGTTTGGCAAATGACTTCGCAAGCCGTAATGCTCCAGGTGCACGTAACGGTTATTTGGGTATCTTCTCGCCGATTAACATCGCGAGCGGTATCAACCTTATCGTGCAGAACACCTCGATTGACGCAATCTATGGTGACTTGACCGTAGGCAGCACCGCGAAAATCCAAGGTGCAGACGGAAATGCAAATGTTCGCTTCTTGGCGGCTGTATTCCCATTTGCCGGCAATGCAAACGTCGTACCGGGCAACTTGTTCGCTACTCCGTACAATGGTCGTGTTTCCTTGGAATCTCCATTGGCAAACACCACCGGTTATCACCTCTATGGTGCTTTGACCCTTGGTGCTGTCGGCACAGCGAACGGCTTCTTGTCCGTATCGGGTGCTACGCTTTATCTTGCTGCTTCCTCGAACGCTACCGTTGGTGTGGCTTCGGTAGTAACAGGTACAGAAGCAACACTTACCATCAACAATACCTTGCCTATTGAGCAAGCTATCACCGGTGGCGGCGCTATCTATCCTAAAGGCGAAACCGGTGGCAACGCGAACGGTAAAAACTCACGTTTGATCTTCGGTACAGGCTCACTTGCCGGTATCGTTCCGTTCCACAAATCAACCAATGGTAACGCACTCTTCACCGCTACTACTCTTCCGGTGAACTCCGTATGGGTACAAAACGGTATCACCGGTACGATTATCACCCCGAACGCTTCAGCGACAGCTACGAATGCTTCGGTTTCGTTTGTCAATGGTGGTACACTTATCGTTGGTGGCACAGGTACTGCTTCTACAACGGCAGAACTTGTTCTTTCCAATGCTGCTCAACGTTTGACGATTGCTAGCCATCATGCAAACGCATTGAGCGGTATCGGTGCTGTTCGTGCAACGGTTACGAATGCTACGGTTCGTTTCGGTCCGGCAGATGTTGCCGTTTCACCGAACGCTGGTATCATTCCGGGTGCAAACTTTGCTTCTAACTTCCTTGGTTCTATTGCATATCAAGCTCCAATGTCGCAAACCGGCATTATCCGCTTGGGTGATGGTTCGGCTACCACTGGTCGTTTGCTTGCTCTGAACACTGCCGGCGCACTCTACACCATTGGTGCTAACGCTACGCTTGACTTGCGTACTGTAACCAACGGCGTTGGTAACACAAGCGCTACTGCGATTGCTGGTGGCTTGGTTGCTGCTGCAGGCGCAACCTCAACGCTTATCTTGCACCCTAACTTTGAGACTAACGTTGCTGTCGGCACACCGACTCCATCGCTTATCAATCAAGGTCGCGTGTTGCTTGCTTCACCGTTCAACGGCGTACTCATCACCTCGACGGGTACAACCAACTTGAACTTTGGCAACCTGACCATCGGCACAACCGGTGCGTTGGAAATGGGCGGCGATTTTGTTGTCCTTGTTGAGCGTACATTGACCATGAACCAAAACACAGCAAACAGCTTCCGTCGCACGGGCACAACAGGCTTATTGCTTGCGAACCCGACAGCAGCAGCTGTGGTAACCAATCCGGCTACCGTTGTTCTTGGTCCGACCTTCAATAACAGAGTTCTTCCGGTGAACTTGCTTGGTAGCACCTCCGGTGTATCAAATGAGTTTGGCGTTTTGAGCGCAACTCCTGCTATTGGTAATCCTCCTGCATCACTTCTTCAGGTTAATGGTGGCGACCAACTCACTCTGAGCGGTTCTTCCAGCGCCCTGACGACACCGGCAAACTTTACAGTTCGCGGTGATTTGGACTTCACCAACGCGGGTGGTGGTATTATCATCCCTGCTAGCACAACCATGACGGCATTGTATGGCTTCACAGCAGCAGCTACAACTGCTCCTGTTAGCCGTGGTTATGTTCAAGGCACAAACGGTGCCGGTGCTACGCAATCAGTTCTTGCTATCGGTGCCGCTACGCGTACCGTTGGTAACGAATTGAATGCAAACAGCCCGACAATCGGTGGTATCCGCAATGCTGCGGTTGCAACCGTTCCGGCATTCACCGGTCTTCTTCGCTTCCTTGGCAATGGTGCTATCAATGGTGTAACCGTAACACTCGGTACCACCAGTGCACTTGACCTTCCGCTTGCGAACTCCAGCTTGAACATTCAAGCAACCTCAACCTTGAATATGCTCAACCAAGGTACAAACTCTTACACGTTTGCTTCCGGTGCTGTTATCAACGGTACGGCTGCTACCTCAAGTGTTAATCTTGGTGCAGGCTTTAACGGTGGTTTGTTGCCGGGTGCAGGCTTTACTGCAGCAGGCTTCCAAGGTAATCTTACCATGGGTGGCGGCGCAGCTGCTCCGGGTGGTCCGCTTACCCTTAGCTCCAATCTCACGATTGGCAATGCTGGTATCTTCGACTTCGTTGGTAATGCTAACAAACTTACCCTCAGTTCCTTCAACGTTGTTGTTGCTGGTACACTTCGTAACTCCGGTACTACCCAGTACTTCGTTACCAACGGTGTTGGTACAGCAGGTTTGGGCAACGTCGGTAACGTAACCTTCCCGGTTGGTCCGTCATCAACTGTCTTTGCTCCGATTAACATCAACAACAACGGCAGCCCTGCTATCTTCAGCGTTCGCGCTTTGGGTGCAGTATCGCAAGCAGCTCCGTTCGCAACGGGCAGCGCAGTATTGCGTCAGCCGATTGTGAACCAACAGTGGAACGTTACACAGAACACCAACGTAACACCTGGTTTCTCCGTAACAGTTACTCCACTCTGGTTGGCTGGTCAAGAAGCTGCAGGCTTCAATCGTGGTTTGGCAGTTACAAACGCCTTCACAACGACATCGGGAACGATTTCGTCCGGTGCAGGTGCTGCTGCTAGCGATCCGAACTTTACCGGTTACTTCCGCTCCGGTGTAACCGTTACACAAATTGCTACGAATAACCTGAACAACACGCCGATCCTCGTATCGTCGCAGCCAATTCCGGCTATTCTGAACTTCACCCCGCCGGCACAATCATCGGGCGCTACGCTTACCATCACTGGTAACCGCTTTGCTCCGGGTGCAACTGTTCGCTTGGGTGGCGTTTTGGTTCCTGCTGCTAACGTAACACTCGTTCCGGGTGGCACCTCCGGTATTGATACCCTTCGTGTTGTTGTTCCGCCAACTGCTGCTTCCGGCGACGTTGTCGTAACACAAACCGGCGGTTCATCGACCCGTCCAGGCTTCACCTTCTTGGGTGCTCCGCTTCAGTTGCCAGTTATCAGAACTGTAACTCCTAGCCCAATTCCTGCTGGTCTTGGTGATGTAGAAGTTACCATCACCGGTACAGCGTTTGGTGTTCTCACACCGCGCGTTGTTGCTGTTGGCTCAGGTATTACTTCCACGATTACTCCGTCAGCGAACTCTACAACTCGTCTTGTTGTAACGGTTCCGGGTAACGTCGTTCGCAATATCGGTAGCGTTGTCTTCACCGTAACCAGCCTTGACCGCTTGCCGGTTTCGACGACCGTTACTGTTTCGACACCACCAGCATTGGTTCTCACGAGCCTTGCTCCGGCTTCGACCTCGGGCAACCTTCGTGCGTTCACCATCAGTGTTAATGGTAACAACTTCTCGGCTCAATCGCTCTTCTCGCTTGGTAGCACAAGCCTTCGTGTTATGGGTGTTATCCGTAACAGCGACGGTACGCTTACCGCTCTTGTAGAAGTTCCGGTTGGTGCTGTCAGTGGTAACTTGAATGTTCTGAACCTTAACGGTCAGTCCGCTTCGTTGCCGTTCGTTATCAACAGCCTCCCACGTCC
>Ga0075163_10004605_pt1 | contig 18486 bp, 11 predicted proteins | sample JI1023141ADNA_FD_71478 | JGI IMG/M metagenome (GOLD analysis project Ga0075163, IMG submission 71478) | Wastewater effluent complex algal communities from Wisconsin, to seasonally profile nutrient transformation and Carbon sequestration -... | ecosystem: Engineered > WWTP > Effluent > Algae...
AATGGCAACTTCGATTTTCAGATTGGTCTGGAAGCGCACTGGCAGTCGGGTTATTACGCCAATGGCTATGATGTGCCTACACAACAATATTTTACCCAAGAGTCTTTTCGTAACAATGCTTTCCCACAGTTGGATGTTTTCTTTAACTGGAAGATGAAGCGGGGCAGAATCTTTTTCAAGTACAATAACTTAGTGCAAGCGGCTACAAAGTCGGGCTACATGCCAACACCCTATTATCCAGGTCAGCGCAATATTCTTGATTTTGGATTTGACTGGTTATTCTTTGATTAGTTGTTAGGATTCTGATTGCCGGGTCTATGACTTTTGCAAAAGATAAATTTACTTTAGGCTTAACCTTACCCACAGATCCCCGCTGGGTAAATATTGCCAGTATGAATATTGAGGATATTCTGGTAGATCATGCCTATTGTGAGCAGAAAGCTGCCTCTTCCTGCATCTCACTGATCATTCTTCATCATGATAAGACAATGCTAGTCGAAGCTTTAACCCCTGTTGTTGCTGAAGAGTGGGCACACTTTGAACGTGTATTGGAGCAGCTCAAGATTCGTGGTTACTCTCTGGGCCCACAGCGCAAAGATGAATACGTGGAGGCGTTGAACAAGCAGGTCTTAAAGAAGGGTGGAAGTCACGAGCAGCAATTAGTAGAGAAGCTATTGATGAACGCCCTTATTGAGGCGAGGAGTTGTGAGCGATTTAAATTGCTTTGGAAGAACATTCAAGACCCTCAACTTTCCACCTTCTATTATGAATTAATGGTTTCTGAAGCAGGACATTATCGCTTGTTTTTACAACTAGCAAAAGAATACGCATCGGAAGAATTGGTTATGACACGCTGGCAAGAATGGCTGGAGGCAGAAGCCACTATCATGCGGTCGCTCGCGTTGCGAGGCGACCGCATGCATTAATATAGATTAGCGGACTACTAAGCGAAGTGTTTCAGCTCCTTTTTCAGTTCGAACTGTTAGCAAGTAAGTGCCCTTCATAAGTTGCGATACAGAGATTCTTTCTGAATGAGTTCCGATGGCTTGATCTTTACGTTCTATTGTGGTGATGCGTTGTCCCAATGTATTCACAAGTTCAATCGATACATCTGATTTAGTCGTTAATGTATACGACACGGTTGTTTCACTCTGTGCAGGGTTCGGGTAGATGGCCGTCTTGCCTAAAGCTGAGTTGTATTCAGCTTCTGTCGGCTCTTCCTGGATGGCCAAATAATCAATAGCCCAACCCCATGCCTGGTTCTGACTGTTGCTGGTGAGTTTCATACGGAACAACACTTTCGTTCCGGCATCGAAGGTTGATAATAAGTTGATATTGTGACTGACCATTTGTGCATATGAACCCTTACCTCCATTGGTATAGGTAGTAAGCCACGCTGCGTTAAAAGAAGCATCGTATTTTGGTTGAATGGGAAACCAACGAACGCCATCTTGTGTTGCTTCGATCGATACAAAATCATTACCAGGTTCTACAATAGCAACATCTCTGTATTTGAAGGTAGCATTGGAGGAGGACACAGTAATTGGCACCAAGAGCAGGGCTGTGTAATTAGCATCTGTGGAATAATTGTGCGGACTGTGCAAGGTGGTACGTTGTTCATCCTGGTCGTCAAAAGAGGAGAGTCTTAAGCCTTGCAGACTTAAATTTACACTTGATGTGAAGTAATCAGCATAGGAAGTAGCGGCAGTCTTTAAATCGAGATGCGTGCCGCTGATGGTATTGGTGAAATAAGGGGCACTTCCAATAAAGGCAATTCCGCTTATTGTTTTTTGGCCAAAGGAAAGGTTGCCTATTTCAGCAACAATCTCACCCGCGGGAACATCTTTAAGCGTGCCTACATATTGTTCGTTGACAAATACTTGTATTGAATCTACCGCAGTTGATGCAGTAAGGAGGGTGGCTAGCTTCTCATTGGGACTTGTTCCCATCGTTTCAAATTTTGGAAGTTCGGGAAGCTCTGATTGTGACGCATTGATAGTGGCTGTCCAGATTCCGCGGCCGTGGGTGGCAATTACAATTTGATCATCTACTCCCTTCATATCCCACACAGAGGCGTTGTGAAAATCTTCCAGAATATTCCAGGTGGCGCCACCATCCAGTGATTCTACAATTCCAATCTCCGTTCCCGCCCAAATAATATTAGTATTATCGGGACGTACGTACAAACAGTAAACAGCCACATCGGGGAATCCGGTAGCACTAGTTGAGTTAGTTCCAAAACCGGAGATGTCTGTCCAGGTAGTACCAAGGTCAGTGGTTTTCAAGATTTTAGGTTTGCCAGCCAAGCTAAAGAGTGCGTACGCTGTTTGACTCTCTGTGGGATGTGAGGCTAGTTTAGTAATGCCTCCCATGCTAACCTCTGTATAATTATTCGTAACGGTGAAAGAGGCTCCACCATTAGTGGACACATGTAAGGATAAGCTTCCGGTCATTCCCAGACCAGCCCACACCACATTTGCATTGGCGCGAGAAACCTCTACGTCCATAAAGGATCCGCTTCCCCATTTGGAAGTAATGGGTGTAAGTGTCCAGGATTGCCCAAAGTTGTTGGAGACAAAAACACCCGCAGAGCTGAGAGCAAAAATTCTATCAGGCAGAGATCTTGAGTTTGCTAGTTTAGAAATGAAGGGGGCATCTCCACTGAGCCCGCTTGTGGCACTAGTCCAGGTAGTGCCACCATTGGTTGATCTTGCAAAGCCATTGCCTTGCGAACCACCAATTAATAATTGGGTATCACGGTTATTCCAGATTACTTCAAAGCCATCTCCACCAATGTTGAAAAGATAATTCGTAGCAGAAGTAGAAACCGCCCCGGCTGGTGACTTCCAGGTTCCATTATCCTGCATACCACCAAAGTATTCATTAAATCCACTTCGCTTGTCAGCGCCATAAAATTGGCTGGTGTTATAGGTCTTTCCCACCATTGTCCAATCACCTTCGTTGATAGCTGGTGTGGCTGAGTTGTTGGAAATAAAAACACCTCCATCATTGGCATTTAACAATCTAAAACTAGAGCCTGACGTGGGAATAACCACAATATTATGCTGGTCAGGGTGTACATCTTCACCGAAAGTTGTGAACCTGTTTTTTCCATCCAGTTGCCCGTAAACATCAGCCGATGTAACAGTACTGGCATTCAAGAGAGGCCTCACTTCTAAAAGAATACGGAACGTTGATGCAGGCATGCCTGCATCATTCCAGGTTGCACCGGCAGCGAGTACAGGCCAGATATTATACATTTGATTAAAGACATGACCACCATTAGTAGCTACAGACGTATTGGGAGTGGCTGAATACGTTACATTGTTGATATACAAATATTCGCGACTATGTTGTAATGCAGGAGTCGCTGCTTCTGTGTTTTGTGAGATAAGGTTAAATTTTCCATCACGACCCTGATCGCGAAATGAAATCATGAGTTGACGGTTGTTTTTAATATCCCACACTTCAAAGGGCACATCCACATAGTTTTGGTAGGTGTAATTCGCTACTGCCACTCCTGAGGTAGCACCTTCGGGTACCGTAAAGCGATGCGCCTTTTGAGTTTTGCCAGGACCAAAACGGATCTCTACGCTTGCATCGGCTGCTGTGCCTACTTCTAGCGTACCGTTGTAATAGGCAGCTCCAAAGTTCACCAATCCCAAGAAGCTATCCGTACTTAGCTCTTCTACATCATAGCTGTTAATGGAGGTTGATCCTGCCTGAAGTTCTAAACGGAAAAGACTTACTCCTCCGAAGTAGATAATATTGGCATTGAAGGGATGACACACGATGGTATTGTCATACCAACCTTGGCCTCCCAGAAAGTCTACCTCATTACCATTGAAGCTTACGTTGACTTGTTCCCAACTAGCACCGGCATCTTTAGACAGAAGTAGTTTGGATCCTTCTCCAAAGGACTCTTCAGCGGAAGCAAATACAAAATTGTTATTGACAGGTGAGACAGCTAGCTCCACGCGGCCTACAGCGCCCATTCCGCTATTGGATAAAGTCCAGGTAAGACCGGCATCGATTGATTTCCAGGTGCCTACACTATTCTGAGATGCATACTGAATAGAGAAATTGCTTGGGTTTACTTTAAGGTCCTGCATGACCTCTTCGTTCAGCACGGTTGTCCATGAAGTTCCTCCATCGGTAGTTCGATAAATACCGGAACTGGTGGCTGCCACTACTACATTTTCATCTGATGGATTAATGGCCAGGCGATTAATGTCTCCAAAAGAAAGGGTACTGGTTAAGGAAGTCCAGGTAACCCCTTTATCAAGTGATTTAAAGATACCACCACCGTTGATGGCATCTAAGTTGAAGAATCCTTCACCGGTTCCCATGTAAATAACTTGATGATTGGAAGCTGCCATTGCCAGAACTGTGGTAGCCAGGTTGGGAAGATCCGGGGTCAGTAAAGTCCAGTTGGTACCACTGTTAGTCGTTTTCCAAACACCACCACCGGCTGATCCTGCAAACCAAGTGGCATTGGATGCATCGTCAGGATCTACCAATAAGCCCCTTGTACGGCCAGGCACATTGGAAGGTCCACGCTCCGTAAACTCGAGCACGCCATTTGTATTTTTGGCGCGTGCTTTAACAAAGTTTGATTGTGCCTTTGTTAATTCCTTGAGTTTGTAACCGGGTTTGTAACCTGGTTTACTCTCCCCTTCAGCTGTGCGAATGTCGTAATGAAATTTCGCAAACTCTGCGGGGCCATCAAATCGCTTCTTTTTCGGTAAAACATTCTGTTGAGATGTAAGGGCGTGTATTGGTTTAGGTGATTGCTGAATTAGTAAACTAATTCCAGCTGCGTATAAAAGCACTAAGAGACTTATCTTTTTCACAGGTAAGAGGGGATTTAGGTTATGTTTATTTGATTATAGGTATAGAAATAATTTCAATATAGTCACTCAGGTTTTTACCGACAGGTAATGTCCCCGGAGCATTCAAAAGTTCAAGCGACTGGTCGTTTTTCCATCGTACGTAACCTGCACTGAAAGCTCCATTTTTTACTACCTTTTGTGTAGCTACCTCCACTACGACATAGCGTTGCATCGTTTCGGTAGCTACTTTTTCGCTGATGGATAATAAGTAGGTCTTAGTTTCATTAAAGGTTTGAGAATAATTCGGGCCAACTTCTCGTTCCAGTACTTTGTTTAAGGTTGAGGAATCATTTTCACTTAAAGCGTTGGATTTAGTTACTCTGCCAGCGCATTGCGTAAAGAATATTAAACAAAACAGTAGTAGTCTCATTAGGATAGGGTGCCTTTAACATTCTAAGGTAATCAAGTCTTTTGTTTTTTCTTCTTGGCTGCTGGAAATAAGATATTGTTTAGGATAAGTCTGTACCCGGGTGAATTGGGATGTTGATTCAGGTCCGTAGGTTCTTCACCTACCTGATGTTGGTAATCTTCGGGATCATGTCCCCCATAATAGGTCCAGAAACCTTTACCCAGGGTGCCGTGGAGGTATTTTACTTCACTAATGCTTTTGCTTTCCCCTAATACGAGTGCCTCTGATTTTACAACTCGTTTTTTGAAGCCAGTGGTTTGTCCATAAAAGCCATTAATAATTTTAGTGTGGTTTTGAGTAAGCATAGTAGGAATGGGATCCCATTTAGCCGAGAATTCGAAAAGAGTAAAGTAATCATTGTCCTGGCGTAAGCCTCTCTCTGTTGTTTTGTTGTCAATATCAGAGAATTCATATTCGTAAATATCTTTTACCAATCGAAAATTGGTGAAGGCGAGAGCTCGATCGAAGTTCAGTTTGCTTTGCGCTTGTGGATCGGCAGGATCTCCATCGAAAGGTCGTTCGCAAATGTCAATTCCTTCTGCCGCCAAGGCAATATCAAAACTATCAGTTGCCGAACACATGGCGAACATAAATCCTCCGCTGGCAACAAACTCCTGAATTCGTTTCGCGACAGCTAATTTGAGTTGAGACACTTTGTAAAAGCCATTTCGCTTTGCCATTTCTTCTGCTTCGCGTTGTTGCTCCACATACCAGGGGGCATTGCTAAAGGTGCCATAAAACTTACCATACTGACCCGTAAAATCTTCGTGGTGTAAATGAAGCCAATCGTATTTGGGCAAGTTGCCAGCCAATACTTCATCATCATAGATAAGGTCATAAGGTATTTCCGCATAGGTGAGTACCAGTGTTACTGCGTCATCCCAGGGTTGGGCGGTTTTGGGCGAGTAAACCGCAATCTTGGGATATTTCTCCAGCTTCATTACATCGTAGTTGAGAGCTGGGCTGGCAATTTCAGAGAGAATTTGGTTGGCTTGGGCATCCGAGATTACCTGATAGCTCACACCTCGTATCATTAGCTCATTTTGAATGGCGGGGATGTATTGGCACATGAAACTTCCTCCTCGGTAGTTCAGTAACCAGTCAACCTCTGTTTCACTTCTTAAGATCCAATAGGCAATGCCATAGGCTTTTAAATGGTTACTTTGGCTCTCATCCATGGGAATCAGAATGTGATTGGCCCTCACCGCTGACGAAACCGTCAGTATCAACCCTAAAATCAACCTGTAACGCATAGCTTAAATTTACGTCTAAATTCAAAAGTAACCCCCAAACGCACAAACCCTTTTATATAAAATACTTGGCTTACTTTGTAACATTATCAACGATTTGGCTACGTATAGGGTATACCAGAAACATGAATCTGATAGAAAACATTAAAGAGGGACTCCGATCCATTCGGGCAAACATGCTTCGATCTGTGCTTACGTCCCTTATTGTAGCCATTGGTATTACATCATTGGTGGGCATACTTACCGCCATTGACGGTATCGAATATTCTGTTAATTCAAGCCTTTCTTCCTTGGGGGTTAATACCTTCGATATTCGTTCCAAGCGCAACAGAGGGAGTAGTGCACAAGGGATTTCTGAGAAACGATACCCACAACTCACCTTCAATCAAGTAGTTAGGTTTTCAAATCAATTTAGGGCAGAGGCAACTATTTGCCTGGCAGCAGATGTTACGGGTATTGCCGAGGTGAAATATCTATCAAAAAAGACAAATCCTAACGTTCAGGTAAAGGGCGTAAATGAGGAATTTTTTGCGCTAAAGGGAGCAGATATTGAGAAGGGAAGAAATTTTTCTAACCTCGAAATGGAGTATGGAAATCAAGTAACAGTGATTGGTTTTAAGGTAGCTCAAACACTTTTTGAAAACCAAGACCCTATTGGTAAAGATATCAGCTTCTTGGGAAGTAAACTTCGGGTAATCGGAGTGATGGAAGAGAAAGGAGATATTGCTGATGATAATTATGATAACATGGTATGTGTGCCGCTGATCAAAGCCAATCAGATGGCAAAGGGCCGCCAGTTGTGGTATGAAATTTCGGTGGGCATAACCGACCCTACTAAAATGGATTTTGCGATGGGCGAAGCAACAGGCATTATGCGCTCTATCCGAAGAGATGAAATTGGTAAGCCTAATTCTTTTGACTTGGAGAAAAGTGAATCTCTTGCGGAGGAATTGGAAAGTATTACCTCGGCTTTGCGTGTAGGTGGTTTTGGTGTAGGATTCATCACCCTATTAGGAGCTTCTATTGCTTTGATGAATATTATGTTGGTATCCGTAACTGAGCGCACACGCGAAGTGGGCGTGCGAAAGGCGTTGGGAGCTACTCCGCTTCGTATTCGGCAGCAGTTTGTGATTGAAGCGATTGTCGTTTGTGTGTTAGGGGGTATTGCTGGTATTATACTTGGTATACTCATCGGTAATGGTATCTCCAGCCTGATTGGTATTGATAAGTTCGTAGTACCCTGGATGTGGATGCTGGTAGGAATGCTTATTTGTATTGGTGTGGGTCTCTTATCTGGTTACTATCCTGCGCACAAGGCTTCCAAACTTGATCCGATAGAATCCTTGCGTTTTGAATAAATAAGTAGAAAGAAATTTAGAAAGCATGCCTCACCGGCATGCTTTTTTTATGACTTTTTTAAACTTGGCTGTAACCATTATCCAAAAGTCAGGTACTGGCTATGCAACTTCCTCACGTTGCACGTGTCTGTTTATTCAACACTACCGCCATGCTTAAGAATTATTTACTAATCACGGTTCGCAATTTATTGCGCAACAAAACATTTTCACTCATTAATATACTCGGTCTTGCCTTTGGCATATCCTGCAGCCTTACCATTCTGTTATGGGTGAAGGATGAAATGAGCATGGATGACTTCCATGTAAATAACGATCGGTTGTATCGTGTGATGGAGCGACAGACTTATACTAATGGAAGTATTTTTGTATTCTCCTCTACACCTGGCCCTATGGCACCGGTGATTAAAGAAAAATTTGCTGAAATAGAATTGGCCAGCCGTGTTACCTGGCCCGAGAACAGACTGTTCAGCAAAGAGGATAAATCCTTTTATCAGGAGGGACGCTTTGTCGATCCTGACTTTCTAAAGATGTTTTCCTTTACTCTCGCAAAAGGCGATACAAGCACTGCTTTGAAAGACATGTACACTGTCGTGATTAGTAAAGCCATGGCCGAAAAGTTTTTTGGAGAGGAAGACCCAATCGGTAAAGCATTGTTGATGGACAATCAGGATAGTTTTACAGTAAGTGCCGTACTCGATGAGATTCCATCCAAATCTTCCGTCAAGTTTGATTTCCTTATTTCCTTTGCCTACTACTATAAAGTAAACGAAAATTGGTTGAGTCAGTGGGGCAATAATAACATCCGAACCAATTTGCAATTAGTGGCTGGTACCGACACTGAAGCTTTCAGTAAGAAATTAGGGGAGGAGCTAAAAACACATGAACCTGAATCGAATATTGAATTTCTATTACAGCCCTTTCGGGATGCATACCTTTATGGAAAGTTTGAGAACGGACAATTAGTGGGTGGTCGCATTGAGTATGTGCGCATCTTTTTTGTAGTCGCCATATTAGTGCTACTGATTGCAAGCATCAATTTCATGAACCTTACTACTGCACAAGCTTCTAAGCGAGCGAAGGAGGTTGGTTTGCGAAAAGCAGTGGGTGCCATCCGTTATCAGCTTGCTACGCAGTTTTTGGGCGAATCTATGCTGATGGTGGTTCTTTCAGGAGTACTGGCTTCAGGGATAACCCTCTTATTAATGCCTGTCTTCAATGAGATTGCTGATAAGAAGCTATCGCTTTCTCTGATCGATGCTCCGTCTGCGCTACTGTTCACAGGCATCATCTTATTCACCGGTTTTCTTTCAGGAAGTTATCCTGCTTTGTATATCTCCGGGTTTCAACCCAGCAGTGTACTAAAAGGTCAATTGAAAAGTGGCGCGAGAGCAGCGCGATTCCGAAAAGTGTTGGTGGTTATGCAATTTTCGCTTTCGATCATCCTCATTATTAGTACGGTAGTAGTGTTTAAGCAAATGGATTTTGTTCAAACGAAAGACATTGGCTTTAATCGGGGTAACGTACTCTATCTGCAGATGCGAGGTGATATGGAAAAGCATAAGGAGGCGATTCACCAGAGTCTTTCAGCAGATCCCTCTATTGAGAGTGTTTCCTTCTCCAGCGCCAACCCAATTGATTTTGGTAATTCTACTTCTAATCTGGTATGGGAAGGCAAAGATCCAAATGAACGAATCTTGTTCTCTAATTTTTCTGTTGATGAAGACTTTATCTCTACCATGCAAATGCAAGTGGTAGAGGGTCGAGCTTTTAGCAAAGAGTTTCCAACAGATACGGCTAATTTCATTATCAATGAAGCAGCCAGAAAAGTAATGGGATTTGATGCTGCTGCGGAACAACCGTTAACGGTGTGGGATGATCGAAAGGGAAAGATTATAGGTGTAGTAAAAGATTTTCACTTTCAATCGGTGCATACGAAGGTGGAGCCGCTGTTTATGATGTTTGAACCAGATTGGTTTAATATTCTCTTTGTACGTCATAAAGCAGGGGAGGTACAGCAGGCTATTACAGCATTGGAAAAAATCAATAAGCAATATGCGGCAGCTTATCCTTTTCATTACAACGTAATGGATGCTGACTGGGAGAATTTGTATAAGACTGAAAATAGAACTGGAAAGTTATTTAATTACTTCTCGGTGCTTTCCATTATCATTTCCTGTCTTGGCTTATTTGGACTCTCTGCCTATTCAGCTGAACAGCGAACTAAGGAGTTAGGCGTTCGAAAAGTATTGGGTGCGAATACTACTGGTTTGGTACGACTGATGGCAAAGGAATTTGTTATTTTGGTAGGCATTGCCTCGCTCATTGGCTGCCCTGTCGGATGGTGGGCCATGAACTGGTGGCTGGAAAGTTACGCCTATCATGTAGAGGTTGGAATGCTTACGCTCGTATTTGCTGCCGTAGTGAGTTTGTTGGTAGCGCTGTTAACGGTAAGCTATCATTCAGCCAAAGTAGCGCTGGCTAATCCTGCGCATTCGTTACGTTACGAGTAATGATCTACATCAAAATTTCAGATTCCGAATTCTCTATGAAACGGAATCTGAAATTTTAAATCTTGAACTTCAACTTTTAATGATGGTGCCCACCGGGACCGTGTACGTGCCCGTGAGAGATTTCTTCTGCAGTAGCATTGCGAACTTCCATTACTTCTACATCGAAGTTTAGTTCAACACCTGCTAGTTCATGGTTAGCATCCACGGTTACAGTATCTGCACTCACCTCTGTTACTGTTACTACATGTCCCTGGTTGGTTTGAAATTTCATACCAACCTGCACCTTTTCACCACCAAAGGCGGTAACGGGTACTTTCTGCATCATGGCAGGATCTTTCAGACCGTAGCCTCTTTCTGGAGATACTTTGATTTGAAATTTGTCGCCTTTCTTTTTGCCTTCCAGGCCTTCTTCCATTCCTAAAATAAGGTTACCAATTCCTTGAATGTAATGAAGAGGTTCGCGACCGCTGCTGCTGTCCAGAACATTGCCTTGGTTATCCGTTAAGGTGTAGTGGATGGCTGCCACTTTGTGTTTTGTAATCTCCATGCTATTAAATTAAAGGGTGCAAGGTAGGAATTATTTTAGTTTGCGTATTCGCTTTGGATTATACCAAAGCCAAAAACCCGAAATGCACAGAAATAATAAACCCAGCCCTGCTGCTGTGGTATACCCAAGTTTTACAGCGCCATTGCCGATGTTGAAAAGGGTATCAATAATGGAGCCATCATGTAGCTGCTCAATAATATCAGATTTTCGCAAGTTCACTGCTAAAATCTCTCCGGTGGCACCGTCTACCTGTACCTCGTAGAAATGGTCTTTGAAACTAACTTTTATCGTACCCTTATCAGGACGAACATCCATGCGATCGACCGTAGTGCTGTAGCCAGGTAGCTTTTGATGAATGGCTTGCTGAGCAAGGGTCTGAAGCGAATCAACAGACAGCCATTCGCTGAGGTTGGTGCTTGAACCTTTTTGGGTGTCGGGAAGAATGATTCCGCCAGAATGTTTTTTCCATCCTAATAACAACCCGGTGATGGTGATACTGAAGAAGATGAGCAGTAACCAAGAGCCAACATAGCGATGCAGCTTTCGATACCAACGTGTATTTTTTGCAATGTCTTTTTTAATGTCAGTCATAATGCTTCCTGGCCAAAGATAAAGAAGGTAGTTTGGCTTCCCTAGAATTTACGTCAGCGGTTACTGGGTTACGTTAGTCTTGTGAAAATGGGGTCGGTCTAGTCACAGGTCAATCGTAAATTGCTTACCTTGAGTGCCAATAGGATGAAGCGATATTTTACTTTTTTTGTCTTGTTTCTATTTAGCCTTAATTTCTTAGGCTTCTATGGCTACTATGCTTTTCGGCTAATCGAGATTCGTAAAGAAGCCAAAGCTCAGCTAAAGTATTTGCCGGAGCATCAACTCAGTAAGTTTACCTTCTCCACTCTTACTTATGAACAGGTTAAAAGAGGAGATGATGAAATTCAGGTGGAGGGCCGTATGTATGACATTGCACGCCTTGAGAAAACTGCTGATTCTGTGATCATCTTTGCTTTGCACGATGAGGCGGAAGATAATCTGATTTCATTTTTACAAACAGTACTCAAACGAACGGCTACTGATAAAAAGCCCATTCCAGTTTCTATCACCCATTTTTTTGGACTTACCTACCTGGGTAGTTTTTTCGAATGGAAAAGTAGTGTACCACGCTATGAAACAGGCAGCACTGTGCACACTTTCTCCTGTAACACATTCAAAACTCAACTCTCCACACCTCCACCAAAGGTAATCTAATCAGGTGCTATTTTTTTAATGATGGAGCCTCCTTCAGAGGTATCCTATTACTCTTTATTTAATTATTTATTTCTATGAAAAGTATATATGCATTGCTCTTTTTGAGCAATGTGATGATTGCTATGGCACAAAGTGGAAATGTGAAAAACACTTCCGATACTACCAAAACATCCTATCTGGATGAAGTTGTGGTGTCTGCCAATAAAATACCAGAACAGCGAAGAAATGTGGCACAACAAATAAGTGTGGTTTCAACGGAGACTATTCGAAATCTCAATGCACAAACATCAGCCGATCTTATTCAAAATACGGGTGTTGTGGCGATGCAACGCAGTCAGCAAGGTGGAGGCAGCCCAATGTTGCGAGGCTTTGAGGCAAGTCGTGTATTATTAGTGATTGATGGCGTGCGCATGAATAATCTGATTTATCGCGCAGGACATCTGCAAAACATTATCACGATGGACAATACTGTTCTTGATAGAGCGGAAATCTTGTTTGGTCCTTCTTCTACTGTGTATGGTAGTGATGCACTGGGGGGTGTTATTCATTTTTATACACGCGATCCTCAGCTGGGTACATCTAAATTGGTTAGTGGTAACGCATTTATTCGTTACGGATCGGCCAATAATGAGCAGGCGGCTCATGTGGATGTGAACGCAGGAGGTAAACGCTTTGCTTCCCTCACATCATTCACGCTAAGTGATTTTGGGGATTTGAGGATGGGGGAGAGGATTAATAAATCCTACGGTGAGCCTTTTGGTTTGCGGAATCAATATGCAAAACGATCGGATGACAATCAACAGGATCTGTTAGTTGTCAATGAAGATCCCTATGTGCAAATCAATAGTGGTTATAAGCAGTGGGACGTTTTGCAGAAATTTTTGTTTCAGCAAAATGAACGCATTACGCATACACTCAACTTTCAATACTCTACGTCTACAAACGTTCCACGGTACGATCGGTTGACAGATCCTTCCGGAACGGGATTGCGATTTGCCGAATGGTATTACGGACCGCAGGAAAGATTAATGACGTCTTACAAATTGCAGATTTCGGAGTTGGGTAAAATGGCGGATGCTTTGACAGCCACCATCAGTTATCAGGCACTGGAAGAAAGCCGGTATGACCGAAGATTCAACGATGGTACCAATCCAGGAAATAATAAAAGAAATAATCGAGTGGAGAATGTGAATGTTTGGGGTCTGACAGTTGACTTTACAAAAGCCAGGGGCGCCAATAAAATTCGGTATGGTCTTGATGGACAGTTTAATTCTTTGCAATCCACCGCCAGCCGAGTAGATATTGCTACAGGTGTTGTCAGTCCGCAAAGTACGCGTTACCCTGATGGCGATAATATGCTGAATATGATAGCACTCTATGCTACCCACACCTGGCAAATTTCTGACGTACTGGTAGTAACCGATGGACTCCGGCTGGGAGTCAGTTCACTGAAATCAACTTTTGTTGATAAATCATTTTATGATTTTCCTTTTGATGTTATTGAACAGTCTCCCACGTTTGCCAGCGGAAATGTTGGCATCATTTACTCACCCACTTCCTGGAAGTTTTCATTGTTGGGAAACACTGGTTACCGTGTACCCAATGTGGATGACCTGGCGAAGGTTTTTGAGTCTGTTGCAGGCGATGTCTCTAATCCTGGATTACTAATAGTTCCTAATCCGGATTTGAAACCTGAGAAGACAATCAATGGTGATCTGAGTATTACTAAATTCTTTGGCGATAAACTTCGGTTAGAAGGCACCTTCTTTGCCACCAGTATTTACGATGCCATTGTTACCTTACCATCTACGTACAATGGACAGCCAACGGTTATCTTCGATGGTTACCCTGCTAATGTGATGTCTAGCCAAAATGCGCAACGCGCGTACATTTATGGCTATAGCGCCAGTGTGAAGGCAAGTCCGATGAAGAATTTATCAGTTACGGCCTCTTACAATTATACAAAAGGGAAAGTGCTCACCGATCCATACGAAACTCCATTAGACCATATCGCCCCTGCGTTTGGTCGGGTTGGGGTAGAGTACCGTACACAGAAATTGTCGACTGAATTATTTTCACTTTTCAACGGATGGAAAAGGCTTAGCGATTATAGTTCCAGTGGGGAGGATAATCTTCAATACGCGACACCCAGAGGAACTCCCTCCTGGTATATTTTTAATTTCCGGGCTTCCTACCAGATATCCCAAGCATTTGCTTTACAGGCAGGGGTGGATAACTTGATGGATTTGCAATACCGCCAGTTTGCTTCCGGTATTAACAGTGCGGGCAGGAATGTTTTTACCACACTTCGCGTTAAGCTTTAAAAACATGAAAATGTCTCCTTCTGGTAGCCCAGGAGGGACATTTTCTTATTTTTTGATTCATTAAGTTTTGCGGAACATCCAAAGTTTTAGATATTTGCAACCCGTTTAGGTAAAACCAGTTATCCAAACGTGTTTTCAATGCCTTAGTGGCGGAACTGGTAGACGCGCACGACTCAAAATCGTGTACCGTAAGGTGTGCCGGTTCGATTCCGGCCTGAGGTACAGAATGGGAAAACCCGACTTAGCGGTCGGGTTTTCTGTTTTTAGTATCTACCGGAAAACTCTTTAATGCCAAGGTTAGTTCATTCGCCACTTTGGTTAAAATCGCTCATTTTTGAAGATCAAATTTTCAGTAGATATTTTGTCGACCTTATCCGTAGTTCCTGGCCTGTATATTGTTGTACAACTGCTCAATAGTTATCTGTCCAGTGCGCCAATGCAAGCTTTGTTTGTGAGGTGGGGCGTGTGGTTTGCAAATGGGTGTGCGGAATTGTGAGTCCAGAATGATTTTAAGGCTCTCATTATATTACTCCGACCTTAAACTATTTACAGGATTTAACAGAGCGGTCTTTATTGTTTGGTAACTTATAGTTACACAGGCTATCGCCAACACAAATAGCCCCGCTCCAATAAATGCTCCGACTCCAATTTCTGTCCGATAAGGATAATTGTCAAGCCAAACACTGCCAGCATAGTAGGAGACAGGCATAGCGATTAGTAGAGCTAATGAAATAAGTGATAAATGATTCTTATAAAGTGAGAGGACTATGGTTTTTGCTGACGCTCCTAGAACTTTACGAATTCCTATTTCTTTAAACTTATTTTCGGCTGTCAGAATGGATAGTCCAAAAAGTCCAATTCCAGCGATAAAAATTGTCAACAGTGCACTTAATAGTATTACTAGTTTCCACTTTGATTCTACTTCGTAGCTCGATAGATTAATGTCATTATAGAATTGGTATGAGTAGGGTGACATTTGAAACAATTCTTTGAACTTCTTTTCGATGAAAGGAATGCAGTTAGATTCCGAGCCGGGCTTAATTTTTATTAATAAGTGTTGATAGGATGGGCTATATGAGTCAAAAGCCATTGAAAATAGTTGTGGTTCAATCGTTCTCTTCAAAGATTCGTAATTATAGTCTTTCACTATTCCAATTACCTTTCTTGTGGCTCCGTCCATCATTACAACTTCCTGTCCAATGGGGTCTTTCCATCCGGCTTCTTTTGCAAATGATTGATTAATAATGACTGAATTGGCTGAATCGGATGGATTTAGTTCCGAGAAATTTCTCCCTTGTAAAATTTGGATTTCAAATAGGTTGATAAAATTTTCATTCACGGCCTCATAGGTAAAATGTAGTATTGAATCAGTATTGACTTTGCCATTTTCCATTCCGTGATATTGTGGTGATATAGAAATGATGTTAGGATTTTTTAACAACATTTCACCAAACACTTTAGCTTCCCGGTGAGTCATGCCACTCTTGGAAACCCTTACTACGTTGTCAGGTTTAAAACCTAAGTCTTTTGTGGTCAGGTAATCAAATTGCATGTAAACGGTCAGCGTTGCGATAACCATAAATGTTGCCAATGCAAATTGAAATACGATTAGTGTTTTATGGAGATAGTTTTTACCAGGCAATCTAAATCTTGTATAGAGAGTTTGAACCGGATTATACCCTGACAAAACTATGGCAGGATAGAATCCCGCTAATATCCCAGTGATGATTAAAAGAGAGAGATAGATGCCAATTAATCTGCTGTCAATTAGATAGGAAAGAGATAATTCTTTGTTCACCAAATCGTTAAATACAGGAAGCAATGATTGTGCGAGAATCATTGCTCCAATGAATGATATTAGGCATAGCAAAAATGATTCACCCAAAAATTGAATAATTAATTGTTGTCTGGCACCGCCAACCACTTTCCTGATGCCAATTTCTTTAGCTCTCTTTACAGATCGTGCAATCGTAAGATTAATAAAGTTTATGCAGGCGATAATTAATACAAACACAGCGATCCCCGAGAGTATGTAAGAATAAATTGAATTACTCCCATTTGTTAATCCTGCTTCGACTTTATAATCTTGGCTTAAATGAATGTCTTCAAATGGTTGGAGTTGATGCTGAAACGATTGGGTAAATCCATATTCACGGACTTGTTTCATTACATCTTCGGACTCAGCTTCAAAGACCTGTTGCATTTTTGTCGATACAGCGTTTATATTGCTTTGCGCGTTTAGTTTAACAAAGGTGGAATAGGAAACCGTTACCCAAGCGAAGTCATCTGATTCCTCTTTTAAAGGTATAACTGCCTCAAATTGAATTGATGAGTTTTGAGGGCATCGTTTCGTCACACCAGTAACAGTGTACGGAATAAAAGTCCCGTTACTTTCAAACAAAATGCTTTTATTGATAGGGTCATCATTTCCAAAATGACGCATTGCCATATCTTCGGAAATCACAATACTATTAGCATCCTGCAATACTGTTTGCGGATTGCCATGAATGAGCAGGAATGAGAAAAATGAGAAAAAGTTACTGTCTGCCTCCAGTATTTTTTGACTTTTTACTTCATTGCCTAACCTAATATCTCTGTATTTGCTGTTTAGTCTTACGAATGATTCCACTTCTGGTAAATTATCCTTGAACCGTGGTCCATGAAGAATGCTGGTAACTCCGATTTTATCTGCTGAACTTCCGTCTGGATTTTTAACATCAATAGTTATTAAATATGTAGAACTTATGTCTTTTTGAAATTTGTCAAAACTAAATTCATCTTTAGTGTACAGAATCATCAACATTGCACAAGCAAGACTTAAGCTAAGCCCGGCTATGTTAATAAATGAGTAGATTTTATTCTTAGCTAAATAGCGCAGTACTATCTTAAAATAACTTGGAATCATTTGGAGATGTTTATGCTTGACTAAAAATAGCTAAATCAAATGACGATATTAACCGCTTAAGGGATTCGACTTATAATGCTGGGGATACAACCTCTATTTGGCTCTTTTGGCTGCTTTGGATGTGTGTGGATTTTGTGTCGCAGCCAAATGTGCCAAATGTTCGTAGGAAAATTTAGAGCATGTGGTTCCTGTCATTTTAATTTTACTCAGTCGAAGTCGTACCGAAGACGCTCATTTTGTCCGGCTGCATTGCCAGCAACGTTTGGCTATTTGCAGTGGCTGGCTTTTGAAAACGTATTTGTCCACCGTGACCAAACGTAATAGCGAAGATAAAACTTTTTACTTACACGTCATCCAGCCATTGCAAATAGCTTTTGTTACCGGCTGGGCGGTTTAGTCAGATCGTTATATACAATATAGAGTTCCTGTCGGTTGTTCAAGTCGAAATTGTCAAATGAGTCCGTGTCTGTCGTTGAAAACTAGGTCTTGACGAAAACGTCCTGTGGAAACACTTCGCTATTAGTGCGCAGGAATTTTCAATATTATTTCTCTGATGTGGTAAAACCTTTCAGAGTAATAAAAATGAATTTCTCCGTCAAATTTCTTGGCAACCTGTTTGTCATTCCTACCAATTTCCTTTTTTGTTTTCACTTTCCACGGAATTCTTTCATACTGCGTCAATTTAAGAGAGTCGGCCATTTTATTTTGTATTTAGTCCAACGTCATTTTATTAATCCAATGTGCAAGTTGTCACGAGGCCGTACACTTGTCCCCTTGGGAAATCTTTATTAGAAAATTGTCAGCCGTTTTTTGAAACCGATTTTTTGTCCGGCCACTATTACTGCCAACGCTTGGCTATAATGTGTTACTTTTATCCTTTAAAAAATAATTGATCAAAAGTAATGCTTTATAGCCGTTGTTGGTAGCCGTTGTGTGCCCTGAATGTCTACCAGGGTACAATTTAATGAATCGTTCATTGAATAGGTAGACAATGTTGTAACAAAGATGAGAGACTTTCATCAAGAATTTGTCATTGGAACGGATAC
>Ga0075163_10004606_pt1 | contig 18486 bp, 20 predicted proteins | sample JI1023141ADNA_FD_71478 | JGI IMG/M metagenome (GOLD analysis project Ga0075163, IMG submission 71478) | Wastewater effluent complex algal communities from Wisconsin, to seasonally profile nutrient transformation and Carbon sequestration -... | ecosystem: Engineered > WWTP > Effluent > Algae...
GCCGCCGCGACCGCCGCCGACTACGCCGCCTACGCTGCCGCCGCTGCCATCCATGCCGCCGCAGACTACGCCGCCGACGCCTACGCCGCCGACGCCTACGCCGCCGACGCCTACGCCGCCGCGTTCGCTCGCCTCTGTGAGCTCACCAAGCGGCTCATCACCCCTACGCTCATCACCAGCGCATCTCGAGGACTCCGATGAACGATAGCGATCCCAGGCCGATGCCTCCCGAGGTTCAGCGCGCGTACCGCGATCCGCTCAAGCTCACGGAGCTGCTCGACAGCCACGCGTACTCAGAGTCCGATCGACTCTTCGTTCGCGACGAACTCCTTCGTGCGCTCGTGTCCCGCTTCGGAGAGGTGGAGGTGTTCGTCGGCGACAAGGGTCGGGCGCAGAAGGTGTCGACCCGCGTGAAGTCCTTCAAGAAGAACTGGCTCGCGTCGATCGATCTCATGCTCGACGTAGAGCAGTTCGGCGAGAGGGAGGTGACCCTGCCGATGCTGGCCCGGATCATGGAACCTCGCTGGCAGACGTGGTGGTCGACTTGGCAGGTCAAGATGACGCCCTCGTTGATCTACCGCAGATGGTCCGACGTCGTCGTTCTCGTGCTGGGCGAGCGGCAGATTCGATGGGTTGCCGCCCAGATCGCGCGCGAGAAGCTTCGTGGCCAAGATCGACAAGACGACATCGACTCGGACCTGAGCAGCTCTTCGTTGTACGCGTCTCCGATTACATCCGCCTTATTCCCGCGAGCAAATAGCCTTCGCCATTGCTTCTTCGAGATGGTCTTCGACCTCGCGAGCAATCGAACGCAGCTGATGATGTTTCTACCGTCTTCGCTGCTCGGAGGCCCCACCGTCAGACCCCATGCCCTCTCGACGATCGCCGCGTCTACCCACAGCCCGAGGCGATGGTCGAAGCGGTAGACCTGCTCCATCTTCTTGTCTCGATCCGTTGTCACTCGGTTCTCCGTCAGCAGGTACGTCGCGATCGTCTCGAGTCCTGCTGTCACCGTTCGAGCCCCGAGGCTCGCCAGCTTCCGCATGCCGCCAAACGAAAGCCCACGACGGGTCAGCCCGTGCTCGATCAAGCGCTCTCCCACGTCGGCAGCCTCCTCGGGTTCGCTCGTCAACGCCCAGAGCAACGCGTCGATGTACGCGCCGTACTCGAGCGACATCGCTCCGATCGCTGGCATGATCCCGTCCCACGACTTTTGATGAATCAGCCCGTAGGTGCCGTGCTTCTCTGACATCGAGCACCCCACTAGCACGCCGCTCATTGAATTGCATCGAGAAAGCTCGAGCTGCATCAGCACTGAGTGCTTCCGAGCGAGGATCGACCGTGGTACGTTCGCGGCATGAAGGCTTCGTTTCTGTCCCCTTCGCCGATGCCGAAGACGCTCCTCGCCGCGTACCGAAAGCCGATGGAGCTGTTCCAGCTCGCCGTATCGAACACCATGCTCTCCGAGACCGAGAAGAGAATGGTCCGATGGCGACTTGCCATGGCGGCAGACCGGATGTTCGGTCCGCTGGAGATCTCGTGGTACGACATCGATGGCGAGTTCGTCGAAGGGTCGCTGCTCGAGCTCGTCCTCAAGTCTCACGATGGGCGCGCCTCCTCCATTCAGCCAACGGCCATCATCGGCGAGATCGTCCGGCACGAGGACGTTTCGAGGAAGATCGATGTCGTCGCCGCGCTCGCGTCCATCCTCCAGCCGTACTGGGCGAGGACGTGGGAGAAATTCTCCCGTGGGCACGATTCAGACGAAGACGTCTCGATGGTCGTCGGGCAGCCGCAGCTGCAGTGGATTCGCGTGCAGATCGCGAAGTTCCAGATCCGGAAAGAGGGCGTCAAGCCGAGCGACTTTGCCAAAGACGTCCTCCGAGGCAGCGAGAAGTACGCGCTCGAGCTCGCCAAAGACAAGAACGCGAGGCGTCCAACATTCGACGACGACCAGCTCACTGCGGAGCTCAATCAATCCAGGGCCGTCGGGCTCGTTTTGGCCAAGCTCATCATTGGCGATGACCGCTATAGCGTAGGCGAAGCGCTCAAGAGAATGGCAGGGCCAGAGGACCCGGAAGAGGAGGAGCAGCTTCGGTCGCTGTTCGCCCGGTGCTTCGGAGACCATCCTCCGGAGCTGACGGCGGAAGGATGGCAGAACAGCCTGTATATCCAGGAGTGATAGTCCTGGATCTTCTCTGCGCCTGGTGATACTCAGGTGTCATGCGAATCGGAACGTTGTTTGGCGGATGCGGAGGGTGGGACATCGGCGCGTGGATGGCCGGCGCAAGTCCCGTGTGGAGCGTCGAGCTGGAGCCAGCGATCGCCGCCGTCCAGCGGGACTTCTTCGAGAAGCGAGCGCCGCGCCACCGCGTCGTCGTCGGCGATGTTCGAGAAGCCATCGAGCTCGACCTTCCGCCGATCGACGTCCTCTACGCCTCGCCTGTCTGCAAGGCTCACTCGAAGGGCACCTCCAGGCTGGACACCTCGCTCTGCGAGCATGCGTGGACGGGGACGGCGGTGCCTCAGTGGGTCGATCGCTATCGCCCGAAGGCCGTGGTCATCGAGAACGTCACGGGGTACAGGAGCCACGAGGCGTTTCGCCAGATCCAACGCGGACTCACGCTGCACGGCTACGTCGAGCGCAGCGGTGTTTTTCGGTTCAACCAACACGGTCTGCCGCAGTCGAGGGAGCGGTTTCTGTCTTGGTGGACCGAAGACAAGAACGACATCAAGCAGCTGCTGCCGGAGATCCCAGGGCCCTCTTGGTTCGATTCGACATCGGACCTGCTGAGAGACCTGCCCAAAGCAGAGCTGGCGAACTGGCAGGTCGATCGCATCGACCGGATGAGGCAGCGAGGCGTGAAGGGGCCGTACCCGTGGCTGATCTCCTCGTTCAACGCCTCCACCACGCGCTTCGGCGAGGGTAAGACGGTCATCGTGGGACGCTTCGCCAACCAGCCAGCGTGGACGGTGGTTGAGAGCCGGCGGGCCCAGAGCGGGCTGCGTGTCCTCCTCGAGGACGGCAGCGTGCGCGCGGCGTCCCTGCGGATGCTCGCGCGCTTCCAGGGCTTCCCCGACGAGTGGGAGATCCCAGAAGACACGGTCACGGCATACACGTGCATCGGCAACGCTGTGCCCCCGTCGATCAGCGCGCTCGTCACGCGGACGCTGATGCGCGCGTTGTCGTGATATTGTCTGAAATTCCCGTACGTGATCGTAATTTGAGCGCAGCCTCTGCTGCTTGTGCACAAATTTCCTGCTTCTCCGGGGCGCTTTCGCGCTTGTCCTCCACAGGCTGCTTCGCAGCCCGTCCGGCCGCTGTGAGCTGTACTGAATCACGACAATTCGCCGCCGTGAAGAGGCTGCTCCAAGCCAGAAATAGACGCTCGCTCGTGACGGCGGCATGCCAGACGCCGTATGTGATTTGCGTCACAGCTTTCGCTGCTTCCTGCCTCACCGGGGCGCCATCGCGCTTGTCCTCCGCAGGCTGCTTCGCGACCCGTCCGGCCGCTGTGTAAAAATTCTCAAAGAGATCAACCTTGTGATCCGAGAGGATTCTGCCGTATTGTGCTCGAAGTTTCCTGCTTCATCTGAGCGCCATCGCGCTTGTCCTCCACATGCTGCTTCGCGGCCCGTCCGGCCGCTGCCTTGGTCCTCGTCTTGTTCTTCTTCCCGACGACGGAGTGACGAATCGTCACTGCCCTGTGCGCGACGGCGTTGGTGAGAGATGCAGCTTTCGCCGCTTCCTGCTTCATCGGGCCGCTTTGCACTTGTCCTCCGCAGGCTGCTTCGCGGCCCGTCCGGCCGCTGTGTGAATTCAGTGCTGATCCTGTAGACGAGGCTCGGTCTCGTGCTGTGCTAGAGGTTTGTGACCCGAACGCAGCTTTCGCCGCTTCCTGCTTCATCGGGGCGCCAGCGCACTTGTCCTCCGCAGGCTGCTTTGCGACCTCGCCGGCCGCTGCCTTGGTCCTCGTCTTGTTCTTCTTCCCGACGACAGAGTGAAGCTTCTTGCGAGGCTTCTTCTCCGGCGCAACCTCACCCCTCATTCCAAGGGCCAAGATCACGCGCGCGGCGTTCACGTCAGCGTCGTCGCGGTGCCCGCATGCCGTGCACTCGAAGTCCTTGCCGTCGCGGCTCTCTGCGTCGATAACGCCGCACGCGGCGCAGGTCCTCGAGGTGTTCTTCGGGTCGACGTCGAGCAGCGTTCCGCCTCGCTCCTCGCCTCGAGCAACGGATGAAGAAACTTGCTCCGTACGTTCTCCAAAATCTTCGACGAAACCTTGGGCCCTTCGTAGCCAAGCCACAGATCGTGGTAGGGCAGAATCAGCGCGGTCGTCGGTTTGATCATGGGTCAGACTTGTTCCTCTCTGCGGACTTCGATTTTCATACTTGCCGTCGGCGGATAGGCCATCAGCGCTTCGATCGACTGCTCTCTTACGCTGCGGAGCGCCTCATAGTAAGACGCTGACCCTGATGATTTGGTCTCTGACCAGAGCATGTCCGCTAGAATCTGCTCGCTCTTGACGACTCCTTCTGAGCGAAGAAGCTCTCTCTGAGTAGACCATCCGCCATGTCCTTCTACTTGACACGGCCTCTGTGGGAAAGCGTTGTAAATCCTCCACGCGATGGTCCCGATCATTCCGCGGATGCTCATGTTTGCGTAAAATCGAGTCGCCTCTGCGGAAATCTCCCTGGAGATCACCTCGGCTCCTTTCAAGCTGCTGCGGAAGCACTTCTCCAAACCTTCGAGGAGACGCGCGGTTTCTGCCAGGTCATCCTGCTTCGTCAGACCATTCGAGCGTCGCCACTGCAGCCCCGCGCGCGCCATCTGGGAGAGCTGCCAGAGAACGAGGAACACGTCGACCTCCGCGAGAAGCATCACCAAGCCTCCACCGGCGGGTCCGGCCGACGACTTGATGCCACGCATCGTCAGGTCTCGCTGCATGCGAACGCAGCGCTCCAGGGCTTTACGCCGAACCGTGGGAAAGCTCTCTCCGGTCATGTCGGCGACGCCAGCGAGGACTGAGTCAAGGTCGGGATCGATCATGCGACAACGAAGCGCGGACCACGTTCGCTGCTTCTCCTTCGAGGTCCATGGCAGATCCGCGTCGTCCTCGAGCGTCGGGTTCATCTCCACGCAAAGACCGGAGAAAAACGCCCACCTTCGCCCGTTGTAGTCGATCCTGAATGCCATCGGTTCAGCGATGATCTCAGCACAGAGGGTGCCGTTGATCAACGAAGAAAACGTCGGCCCCGTCAGTGGCCGAAGCGCGTCGCGTCCGACCGGAAGAGCCACGCTTCGACGGAGCGGAGGAAGTCGGGCTCGAGCGCTCGCTGATCACGGAACCGGATGGTCGTCGGATGGTCTCGGCGGTTCATCCTCCCCGCCATTTCGATGCCTTCATCGGTGATCGTGACGATGACCGACCGAAGCGTCACGCCTTCGACGGTCTCGAGCACGAAGCAGGGGCGCCCCTCGTGCTCGAAAAAACCCATCCTCGAGTCCCTCGTCGCGATCGTCTCCCATGCCTGCCAGAACTCGTTCGCGACCGCGGCCTTCGGGGCTGCAGCGCTCCCGTGGAACTCGACATAGCGATCGAGGGACTTCCTTCGTCGCTCTGCAGAGTCCGACGCGAACCTCTCTGCGCATCCCTCGCAGGGGTCCCTCTCCTCGACCGGCAGCTGTCCCTGGGACGAGAGGCAGACCTTGCAGTCTTCGTAGCTCTTCATGCTGAACCGACTAGCAGACCCGTGTGATTTCTCAAAAAACACGCACAGAACCGGTCGAGGCGCCGTGCCCCAGCGTGTGGACGAACCTCGTTGACAACGAGTACAATCCCGTGGATGGCGGTCAGCGAATTTGCGAGCAAAGTCTGGGGAGTGTCAGGGTTGACGCTCGCCAACACCCCTGAGACGCAGCTCCCCGCGTCTTCGCTGAAGATCGGCACGCAAGCGATCGACACGGACAACGTCCGGCTCTTCGAGGTCGTTTTCGATGTCGGTCTCTCCGCTCATGCGTGGATCCTGATCGGCCCCGTGGCGCTCGCTGGCTCTGGAACCGCGACGCTCGACTTCGGCTCTGGCAAGGAGACGCAGACGGCTTCCGTCGCCGTGGGCGGCCAGGTCGCGATGCTGTCCACGTCCACGGTGATGCTCGCGCTGGGTCCCGGACCTACCGCAGAGCATAGCGTGGACGAGCACGCGATGGCGTCCACCGTCATGGGTCTGACGGCTCGGAACGTCACGGCCGGTGTCGGCTTCACCATCGAAGGCACGATTCAGGACGGAGCCCGAGGGAGATTCATCGTGTCCTGGTCTTGGAGGAACGGTTGAGCCATGGCATTCCAAGTTGAAAGCGGAGTGGGTCCAGCAACGCTGCTCGAGTTCGACTCGAACAACGCGATGAAGTCTGCGTTGGCCAAGTCAACGGACGAGGCCGGCTACGCCATCACGCTCGGACAGAGGGACGCTGGGTCTGTTTCTGGATCGGTCTCCAGGGGTCCGTTCGAAATCTCTCCGTTCAAGCGCATGCGGATGGGCCTCGACACGCTGCTCTTCTTCGAGCAGTGGCCCGGCGCAGCGGTCGACTCTACGCGTTGGGTGACCAACGCCACGACCATGACGCTCTCGGCCGCCAACCAGATCGTCAACATGAACTCCGGCAACAACCAAGCCGCGGGTACGTCTATCGTGATCTCCACGCGGAGAGCCTTTCCCGTGTGGGGAGGCTTCACGCTGTGGTGCGACATCAATCTGCAGTTCTCGAACGTCCCTGTTCGCGGCAACGTTTGCGACTTCGGTTTCTTTGCGGCCGTGGGAACCGCTGCTCCTCAGTACGGGGCGTTCTTCCGTCTCGGATCCGACGGCAAGCTGCGCGGCGTCGTCGCGCGCGGAGGCTCGATTCGCGAGACGGATGATGTGAACTTCGAATCCGAGATCGGGTTCCAGACAACCAGGAACTACATCATCGGCGTCAGTCGAGGCAACGTCACGTTTTGGATCGACGACATCTTGGTCGGGTCGATCGAGCTCACCTCGCAGTTCTCTGCGATGTGCATCGAGGGAGGGCTGCCGTTCTCGGTGCGGGAGTACAACCAGACCGCCACGCTCAACGTTCAGCAGGTGCGGGTTGGGGCCATCAACATCACGCTCGGCGAGTACCACGGGACGAAGAAGCACGAGCACATCATGGCTGGGATGGGCGGAGGCTCATACCAGAATCAGTCTCCTACGGCTCCGGGATCGTCGTCGAATCTGACCAACTCGACGGGGGCCGCGCTCCCTGCAGCGGCCGTTCCGACGAACACCACCGCTGCGCTCGGGACTGGGTTGGGCGGATGGTTCTTCGAGATCGAGACCCTCGCGGCGAACACCGACGGCATCATCTCGAGCTACCAGGTGCCCGTTGTCGCGACGTCGTCTGGGAACAAGTCTCTGTACGTCACCGGCGTTCGGATCGATTCGTACTGCATCTCGTCGTTCATCGGCGGAGGGTACACTGCGTTCTGGACCCTCTGCTTTGGACATACGTCGGTGTCGCTCGCTACGGCAGCGTCGGCGACCGCTCGCGCTCCCAGAAGGGTGTTCGCCGGACAGATGCAGGTACCCGCGGGAGCGGCTTTCGCTACCAAGATCGGGTCCGTAGAGGCTCGGTTCAAAACGCCTTTGCTGGTGGAGCCGGGCGAGTTCATCCAAGCTGTCAAGCGTAAGGTGGGCACCGTCCCTGGCGGCGGAACGACGATGCACGGCATCGCGTTCAACGGCTACTTCGAGTGAGATTTCGAGACTTCTTTCTTCCTTCACCACGGAGAGATTCATGCCTTTTCAACTGGAGAGCGGCACAGGAGTGCCGAACCCGCTCGAGATCGACGCGTTCAACGCCGCGAAGGTCGCCTTGGCCAAGACCCACGACGAAGCCGGCTACGCCATCGCCCTCGGAGAGCGCGACGACGGAACGGTGACGGGAACGCCTGACAGGGCGCCGTTCGAGGTGTCGGCGGACTATCGCATGCGCGCAGGCATCGACACCCTGCTGCTGAGCGAGCCATGGCCGACGACCGCAGTGAACAACACCACGTGGACGACGCCTGCGACGACGTTCGTGATCGCGCTCGCCAACGGGCTCGTGAACTTGAACAACACGAACCTGACGACCGCGAGCGCTGTCTCGAGGCTGTCGTCATGGCGAGCGTGGCCTGTGTGGGGCTCGTTCACGCTCTGGTTCGAAGCGAATCTCCAGTTCTCTTCGCTCCCCGTGGTGAACAACACGTGCGAGTGGGGTTACTTCATCGCGACAGGCACCGCAGCCCCGACGGACGGCGTCCTCTTTCGGCTGAACAGCGCCGGTCAATTCGTAGCCGTTCTCAACATCGGCGGCGTCGAGTCCGTCAGCCCTGCGCTCGATTTTGCGGCGCTGGTCGGTACGAACACCACGCGAACGTTTTTGATCGGCGTTCACAACTCGAGCGTGACCTTCTGGATCGACGACGTGAAGGTCGCCGACTTTCCTCTCAGCGCCGTCTCTGGAAGCATGTCCTCGGCGCCGGCGCTTCCGGTCACTTTTCGCGAGTACAACGAGGCGATCGCGCCCGTCTCCGCACAGCAGATGCGTGTCGGCGCCGTGAGCTTGACCCTCGGCGAGTACCACGGAACCAAGGCTCATGAGCAGATCATGGCGGGCTTCGGTGGCGGCAGCTACCAAGGGCAGACGCAGGCGACGATCGGCTCGACCTCGAACCTGACGAACTCCACGGGAGGCGCTCTCCCTGCTGGCGTCACGCCGACGAACACGACCGCTGCCCTCGGCACGGGGTTGGGTGGATGGTTCTTCGAGACGAACAACCTTGCCCTCAACACGGACGGGATCATCTCGAGCTACCAGGTGCCGGCGTACGGCACGAGCTTGCCGAACAAGAGCCTGTACATCACGGGCGTGAAGATTCGCTCTGCCGTGACAACGGCGCTCACCGGCGGGCCGAACATCGCGTTCTGGACGATCTGCTTCGGCCACACCGCGGTGTCCTTGGCGACGGCCGAGACAGCGACGACGAAGGCTCCTCGCCGCGTCTTCGTCGGCATGCAAGCGGCTGCCGCTGCAGCGGCTGCAGGCACTGTGCTCGACGAGATCGAGTTCCCCTTCGCTACTCCGATCCTCGTTCAGCCCGGAGAGTTCATTCAGGCCGTGAAACGCGTGATTGGCACCGTGGGCACCGGCGGCGTGATCATGCACGGGATCACGTTCAACGGCTACTGGGAGTGATCATCGCCGTGAGGCGATCATCTGCTTCCACGGCTCCGGCCTTTTCTGAAAGACGAGCTCGTAGGTGCCTTTGGATGCAGGCATGAACCCCGAGCGCATCATGAGGAACCGCAGCGAGTCCGGGACGTCCCGCAGCTGCACGAGCAAGTGGTGCCGCATCGAGACGCCGCAGGACACCTTCTGCGCCTCTGCGCGAAACGCCTCGCTCTTCTTCTGTAGCTCCTCGAGCGCCCCTGACTTCTGATCGAGCACGACCCTCGATACGAGCCTCGCCGCGCCGCGCTCGTCGATGCTCTCGAGCGACATCATCACGAACGGATCGTCTGCGTCGCCGATGTACTTCTCGATCGCCGAGAGCGCGAGAGGACCGATCGAGACTCCAGCCGATCCAGCCAAAGACTCGATCCACGCCGAGAGCGACAGCCGCACGACGGGCTCCGGACTAGCCTCTCTTCGAGCAAACAACCGATCGATCCAGCTCATCTCTAGGAGGGGAAGGATAGCACCGTCTTCGATTCTTCGAGGCGCGCGAGCGAGGCCCTCATCACCTTCAGATGGTCCTCGACTCCGATCTCGTCGAGCTCTTCCTTCGTGAGCTGCGCGATCCACACGCGCATCGCCCCGTGAATCGCGACGAGCGCGTGGGCCAGCTCTTCGCTCTCTCCGCCGTACTCCGAGATCGTCTTCAGCCTGTGCTCCACGCGCTGGGCTTGGATCTTCCACAGCGCCACCGGATGGCCGCCGCTGTCGAGACCTCCACACGCCGAGGTCATCATCTTGAGCGCCGTCTTCGCGGTCACTGCGCCCACCGGAACGTGTCTTCGCAACGCTTCTACCAGCGTCTCGAGCTCTTCTTTCTTCAGCCAGGTCATCTTCTGAGCCCTTCTTTCGGCAGCAGATTGCCATCGCCTGCGCCTGCCACCACAAAATGACAAAAGCCCCGCAAGGTCTAAACCTTTGCAGGGCTCTTGTCTCCTCAGCGCTCGAGAGCGCAAAGGCCGATCAGGTCACGACGCGGTACTGCGGCGTCGTCGGGTCCGTGATCCGGTCGACCACGAAGGTCACCGAGTCGCCGGGCGCCAAGATGAAATAGTTCGCCGAGGTGATCAGCGCGTTCGCGGCGAGACGCGAGTTCAGGTTCTCGATGCGCGAGGTGCCGCCGGCCGGGAGCGCGATCGCGACGGGGCCGTGGATGTTCGGCGAGACCGACGCGGGGTTGCCGGTGTTCTTGATCGTGTAGCAGCGACCATCCTCGAGGTCTTGCGGCTCTGGCAGCTGGAACAGCGCGTACCGGAAGGTACCCACCGCCGAGTTCGGATCCAGGCCGAGCGCTGCGCCGTAGTCGGCGATCATCGTGTGCAGGTCCTTCGTGAAGTCGAAGGCGGCACCGGCGAGGTTCGGCTGGTTCGTCACGTAGAAGCCGGTTCCCACGGGGCCCGCGGCGGGAACGGTGAAGGTCCCGTAGTTCCGCTTGGCCACCAGCGCGTTGCCAGCGAGCGCGTTCGACTGAGTCGACGCCGTGATTCCGCTGAACGCACGAGAGCCGGCCGCCATCGTCTGCGTGGAGAGAAGCGGCCACTTCTCGATGTCCACGATCACGTTGCCCGAGGCGCTGCTGTCGTTCACCAGCGTCTCGATCGGTCCGTCGAGATGCACGCCAGAGATCGTCACGAATCCGTTCGCCGGCGCGCCGGAGAGGATGAGCGACGCCGTCGAGTCGACGTGCAGGTAGCAGTCGAGCAGCTGGATCAGAAACGATCCGCCCGAGGTCGGAACCACGCTGATCAGGTCGATGCTGGGCGCGGTGACCACCGCCCCTTCGTCGATGGTCAGCTCGTTCGTCTGCGTCGCGTCCAGGACGAAGTTGGTGATGATCTTTCCGTCCGCCACGCCCGCGTCCGGCGACTGGACGGGAGCGTGTCGACCGGTCACCAGCATCGACGCTGCGCCAGCGCCCTGGAAATCGATGGTTGGGATCGTTCCGAGGCAGCGCTCGAGGACCACCTGAGGAGGCGTCGCGGTCGCGCTCGAGATGTTGATCGCCACGGTGACCGCGCGCGTGTTGTCGAATGCGACGTCACGGAACACGATGCGCCCGCCGCCGATCGCTCCGGCCGTGTACGAGATCGCCACCGGACCGCCGATGGTCAGATTCTCGACGACGAAGTCTTGATCGCCCGCCGTGGCAGCGATCATCAGAGCCTGCCCTGCGGCCGGAACGATCACGGTCTCCGCCGGCGACGCGCCCATGCCGCGCAGCCCGACGAAGGACTGCATCGTCACGTTCTCCGCGTACTCTCCGGGCTCCACCTCGACAACGCGTCGCGAGGTCGCCGACGCGGCGCCCAGGGTCACGCCGGCGGTCACCGGGTTCGCCGCTTCCGAGATGCCTGCGGCGATCGTCGTGAAGGTCGCCGTTCCCGGCTCGAGCAGGTCGTACGCCGCCGAACCGACGGTGAAGCGCTGGTCCGGCTTGCGGACCGCGGTCACCGCGGCGCTCGTCACCAGCTCGAGCCACTTGTGCTGGTTCGTCGCGTTGTCGAGGACGGTGGTGAAGTACCGGTCGTTGTCAGCGGTCGCCGTCTTGACGTGCGCGCGCCAGCCGATCTCGTAGCCCGAAGGCGGCACGTTGTTGGGGCCCGTCACGTCGTTGATGCTGTTGACCGTGATCAGTCGCAGCTTCTGGTCGGTTTGAACGATCGCCATCGCGAGTCTCTCCTGAAAAGAGAAAAGAAAGGAAGGAAGAGAGCAAGAAGTCCGGCGCTGGACTCATGTAGGCGTGCGAGCCGACACCGACACAGCGTCGGAAAGATTGTACACGACTCCACGGGACGGTAAAGGATCAGACGCCGCGGATCTGATAGCCATTTCGGCCGGAAGAAACGCGGACGGTTACCTGAGAGCCTGCGGCCACGATCACATGCGTCGCGCTTGTCACGCTCGCCGGCGCCGAGGAGCTCGGGAGTCCGTCGATCGTCTGCCCAGGCTGCGTCACGAGCGCGAGCGGTCCCGCGCTTGGATCCGTCGGCAAAGAGACGTTCTTGATGAACACCTCCCGCCCCGGAGCGAGCCGAGCCGCGTCTGGAAGCGGCAAAAGAGCGTACGTCGTCGAAGAAACAGGCACGGAATACGAGGGGGCCACCTCGAGCGCGTCTGGCGTTCCTCCCGCCAGGGCTGCCGTCACAAACCCCGGAGCGTTGATCGTGACGGGGACCGACTCGGAGAGAAAAGCCTCGTGGCTCGCCAGCGGAATGACCAGCAATCGAACAGGCGGCCCGTAGAGGTCCTGCTGCCCCACGCAGAGGATGCTCCGCACCAAAAGCGTCGTGACAGGCTCTCCGATCGTCCCGTCGACAAGAGAGCCTCCGACCGTCGTCTGCCTGAGGAACGAGCAGCTCAGCATCGTCACGCGAGCGGACCCGCCGAGCCGAACGTACAGGGCCTTCGCGGCTGCCACGGAGAGATCCCCGATCGTCATGTCGCGAATCGACGAATCGCCGCCGATGATCACCAGGTCCGGCGCGCCGTCGGCGATGCCCGAGATGCGGTCCTCTCTCGAGGAGATGCTCGTGCCTCTCGTCGTCAGCCTGCGAAAAGACGTCCTGTCCGATCGCAGCGTGGTCGGCGTGAACGGGTTTGGTCCGACGAGGGTGTCGCCGAGCCGACACTCGATCATCTCCGTCGCGCCGTCATGCAGAAGACTCACCCCGGCCGTGGCCTCATCGCTCTCGATTCTCTCGAACCTGAGCTGTCCTGCGCCGGGAGCGGCGAGGGATTCGATCGCGAGCGACGGCGCGCCGCTGCCCGCGAGGTACAGGTTCCGCGCGCCCGACGAGGCGCCAGGAAGAACCGGGAAGGAGAGCTTGTCGACGATCGTGTCCGACGGATTCGCACCGAGACCGACTACGGTCACGCCAGAGGGAATCGAGAATTCCCCTTCGTAGTGATCCGGGTGCAGCATCACGGTGCACTTGGCTTCGCGACCAGCGAACGCCGGCAGCGCCTGCAGCACAGCTTGGTACGCCGACGCCGCTGCGATCGCCGCGTTGAACGCCACCGCAGGGTCCGGATCCGTGTACGTCGTGCCTGGGGCAATGTCCCCGAGCGTCCCTCCGCCGTAGCCCGTCCTCGCCACGACAAAGCGAAGGTCCGGCAGCTGCTGCCCGGGACCGCCTCCGCCGGGGCCGATCCAAACCCACTGGTGGTTTCCCCCCGGCGTCGTGACGATGTTGAAGTACAGACCCGCGAGGTTTGGCCCCTGCGGCTGCTCCACCCAAGCCAACACAAATGCCTCCGAAGGATCGGCCGGAGGCAGGTTGCTGTAGAACTGCCGCTGGATCGCTTTGACCTTGTCGGCTTGCGGAGGTCGGTTGTTGTCGATGGGCATGGCGTATCCTGTTTATCACAGTCGCCTTCCCGGGTCACTTCTGCTGCGGTAGCGTCGCAGCCATGACGAAGAAGACGAAAATCTGGGAAGAGTATGGGGTCAGCGAGGCGGTTTGGAGAGCGACCGCAGGCGCCCCTCGAAGCCCAAGGTACGCCGACAAGCACCTCCACGTCATCGACATCGTCTGGGCCTCCGTTCTCTGCGAAGAAGCGCTGAGCGACCTCGAGTCGTTCCCGCGCCCAGAAGACCTCGACCATGCGATCGAGATGGGAGCGCAGTGCTTCGGATCCGATCGAGTGGCGATGAGGCGCATCGGCAGGGCCGTCGGCGTCTGGATGAAGAGCCTGCCGTTTGAAGAGTCATTCAACCAGATGACGTCATCGTATCCCCGTCTGTCGAGGATCGTGCTCGAGCAGGTCTTGAAGTTCGCGATGGATCTATCAGGAAACAAAGATTCCAAAAAACTCATCGAGCGAGCCATCGAGCTAAACAGGAAATACCGTGGCACTCCGGAAAGCTTGGAAGAGATGAGGGATCACATCCAGAGGATGCTCGCCCACCACGCTTACGTCGCAGATGATCATGAAAACTCTCAAATCAACGGAGAGCGATCGGTAGAGGATCAGCTCTACATCGACCGAAGCGCTGTTGCAGGGGCGCTCATTTTACTCGAGGTGCGATTCGGAGGTGGCCGAGACACGTCCATCAGCAACGCGGTCCAAGAGCTTGGAGAGGGCTACGCTATGGCCGAGGTGCACCCTCGCAACGCCTTCGAATGGGAAGACTTCGATGAGGCTCAGGAGTATTTCGAAAACGTGGTGATCCGAGAGATCGCCGCAGACGCGCTGAGCCTCCTGTAGGCGGCGCCGCTGTGATCTGAGACGCGAGACGGACAATGTTAACTGTTTTCGCCATCTTGTAGACCTGCATCGCTTTTCTGTTGCGCTGGGATACAAGACGGCGTAGAGCTGCATCATGGAGATTCAGGAAGGCGACATCATGAGCCTGCCCATCGGGCTTTCCAGGCGTTTGTGCGAAGCTATGGCGCCAGAGCTTATGCGGGAGTTCGTCGAAATCAGCACGACGCACGCTGACGGTCGGATCGACATGAGCACGATGTTGAGGTGGCGCCCAGAACATACGGCGCTGGTCTCCTCTTCCATCAAGGAGAACCTTTCTGGCAGAGCGGCCCTGACTCTTCGAGGCCAGCGGTGGGAAGACTTCCGGTCCGGTACCGCGAACGCGATCCTCGACTTCGACTTCAGCTTTGGAAAGATGCTCTGCCTGGAAGCGGCTGCCCTCTTCTGCGCTCTTCCGGAGGAAGTTGTGGGGGTGAACTCTCTCCGAGAGTTCCTCTCTGCGCGGTCGATCCCGAAAGACATGACGGATCGCGTTCGAGGTGTGAGAAAAGAAGGCGAACGAGATCTGTTCACTCTCGCCCATACAGTGTCGTACCTCTACGAGGTCAATACCAACAAGTACATGCGCGTCGCCCACTTCGCCGTCGTTTCTGGACTTTTGGATGCGGTCTCGATGGAAGCGGGGCGAGACGGCGTCGTCGACTCGCTCTGCTCTGCGGTCGATCCTGCGATCTCTGTCTACGTAGCCCTTCTCGAAAACGCTGGTCGAATCGCTAAGGGCGAGAATCCAGTTTAGACGTCATCCTCATCTTCGAAGGAGAAGTCATGTCCGATCAAACGAACAGCAGCGTCAAACACGCAAACGAGATCTGGTCGAAAGAAAAGCTCCTCGAGCTGAGCGAGTATGCAGAGGACATCACCGTCTCGACGATCAACATCATCTTCGACGAGAAAAAGCGCCTGTATCAAGCGACGGCCTGCGTCCGACGCGACACTTACAAGAGCCTCGGCGCCACTCCGGCTCTGGCCTTGCGTTCTGTGTGTTTGGTCGTCGAAGAGGCGCAAAGCCGGACCTTTCATCACGGCGCGTTCCGGGCCCTCAGGATCTCCATGCACGCCGTCGAGGCGTTCGTCTTGTGCAACGATGCTTCGAAGAAAGAAAACGCCACATGACCAGAGACTTCACCATGCGCCTCGATGATCGAGAAGACCTTTTCAAAGAGGCCAAGTACCAGGTCGACATCGACCTTCGCAGGCTTCCGGAGTACATTGCCTCTGGCTGCGGATGCGGAGATCCGTCGATGGTTGACGTCGACCCTGACTATCAACGCGGTCACGTCTGGACGATCTCGCAGAAGCGAGCGTTCATCGAGTATTTCCTTCGCGGAGGAGAGTCTGCGAAGGACATCATCTTCGCGTGCGACGCCGATGGGCCTTACAGCCAAAAGTGGCGCCTGTTGGATGGCAAGCAGCGCGTCGCCGCTGCGATCGAGTTCATGTCCAACAAGTTCGGCGTCTTCCCAGACAAAGATCGCCCGGAAGGGCACCTCGCGAGCCAGATCGAAGGCATGCGTCCGATGCGGCACACCTTCAGAATCCGCGTCATCGTCGCGGCCTCTCGAGCGGAGGAGCTTCAGATCTACCTGAACCTCAACAGCGGAGGGACGCCTCACTCGCGGGAAGAGATCGAGCGCGTGAAGTCGATGTTGGATGAGGAAAACAAGAAAGGGGCGTGATGATCCATGTTCGGAGCCTTTGAAAAAGAACACAAAGACATCGTCAAGGAATACGTGCGCGGAGCCACGGTGCTAGACCTCGGATCCGGCGACGGCGAACGCGCGAGCATCATGTACTCCATGAAGCCGAAGAAGATCGTCGCGGTGGACTACTCGTCCGCGCTTATGCCAATGCAGATACAAGGCTTCCTTTCTCTGAAGATGACGTTCGGCGAGCTCATCACGGAAAAGATGTCCTTGATCGATCAAGCCGACGTGGCGTACGTGTCTTGGCCTGCCAATCGTGGAGGCATGTTCTCAAATTCCATGGACGATCTGGTCAAGATCCTCGAGAGGATCCCTCTGGTGATCTACACCGGGTGCAACGTTGGAGGCACTGCCTGCGGATGGATAGAGCTCTTTGAGCACTTCCGGTGGCGGAGCGTGAAAGCCTATGCTCCGAGCAGGAGGAACACGCTCATCGTCTACGGGAAGATGACTGGCGTGAAGCGTCTGTTCATTCACCACGAAGAGTGGGCTGCGAGGAGAGGATTCGCGCCTCCGTACGAGATGGAGATGTACTCGGATACGCAAGACCTGTTCGAAGCGTGATTGAAACCAACTAGCAGAACATCCACAGGAGCAACGATGAGCAACCGAAGCGGATCGAACATCCCCGAGGACGAGCGGAAGACGAAGAGGGTTCAGACCCGGGTTCGAGAAGAAGTGAACAATCGGCTCCTGGATCGGCGAAACAAGATCGCCCGGAGCGCTTCCGATGTCTTGAGAGAAAGTATCGAGCGGTCTTGGTGGGCGATTCTCAGCGAGACGTCCATCTCCGAGACCGTCAAACCCAAGGTCGACAACGGCAAAGTCGACCTTGTCGCAACGGTTCAGTACAATAACCAAGCGGCGCTATACAAGGTGACCTTTCCGGAGATGAAGAAATTCATCTACTACGAGGAAAGCCACCCCGCTTTCTCCGAAGCGTTCCAGAAGAGGCGACCATCGCACGACGGTGATGTCGCCTTGGTATCTCTGGAGGAGGTGCCTGTCGCCTGCTCAGACGGGCTCGCGATCGACGGGAAATCGTTCGACGTTAAGCATCTTGAGCTGAAGAGCCGTGACGACATCTACGGTTTCATCGCGGCATGCGAAGACGGGAAAGGCGTTCATCTGCTGCGGCTCGTCAGCGATCTTCGAATGCTGATCAGCGGCGCTTATGAGGTCTACGGAGTGACTTGTTCGATGCAGGCGCTCGCTGTGCGCTGGCTCCGATGGAGGATCACCGAAGGTTGGGATCGGTCTTTTGGGTCTCGACTCTGCAAAGACCTCGACCATGCCTTCGACGAATCGGTTCGCACGATGGCAGCCTCCGTCTGCGAGATGTGGGACCGGCAGTACGCGGACAGGATCGCAGCGCTCGAAAGCACCTGATCGATCCGCCGGGGACCTCGCGAGGGTACGACGCTCCTTCGGTGTGGTACTGATCGGGGATGAGCAAGAAGACAGAGAGCCTCCCAGCCCTAGCGCTGCACGTCGCTGCAGCCTTCGCGAAGTCCATGGCAGCGAAGGCTGCGCTGCACGCCTACGAGCGGTCACCGAGGGCCGCGCAGCGTTGGATCAGCAGGGGAGCGAAGGCTGTCGATCTCGCCTCGAGGCTGCTCGACGGCAAGGGTCGCGGCTGGCCGCTGTAAAACGAACCGCTCGAGGCGATCTTGTTCGGCCTCCAGGGCTCAGTCGGCGTATGGTCGAGACCAGAGGAACGCAGACATGACGGTGATCGTTCAGAGCTATGGAGGCGGAGTGAATTCGCTCGCGCTTCTTCTTCGCGCCGTTGCGGAGGATCGCGCGCCAGACATCGTGGTCTTCGCAGACACGGGCGCCGAGTTCCCCCACACCTACGCCAGCATCGAAGAGGTCAAATCCTGGCTCGCGAAGGTCTCTCCGCGTACGGAGTGGATCACGACGCGGTGGATCCGGCGCACCGGCGAGTGGATCTCGCTCGAGGAGGCGTGCGTCACGCGCAAGGAGCTGCCGTCGAAGGCGTACGGATACAGCGGCTGCACCTCGAAGTGGAAGCAGCAGCCGATCGACCGCGTCGTCTACCACCACCCGAAGGTCGTCGCCGAGCTCGAGCGCGAAGGGATTCGTTTGAACCCGCGAAGTTAACAGCAGGAGAATTTAACGAGCCATGAAACTCTGTATCCACGTAAGACCGCGAGATGACAAGCAAGGATGGGCCGTCGACGTGTTCGACGG
>Ga0075163_10004607_pt1 | contig 18486 bp, 16 predicted proteins | sample JI1023141ADNA_FD_71478 | JGI IMG/M metagenome (GOLD analysis project Ga0075163, IMG submission 71478) | Wastewater effluent complex algal communities from Wisconsin, to seasonally profile nutrient transformation and Carbon sequestration -... | ecosystem: Engineered > WWTP > Effluent > Algae...
TCGAACGGTACTTGCACGCACAACGGGGCCTAGCCTGCGGCGTACGGGTTAAACGAGGAGCCGAAGGCTAGGTTGTGCAAGACGTGCAATGTTAGTTTGACTGTTCGCTCGCGTTGACTCACTGTCCGTCGCGCTGCCGCATAGGCCTAACGATACTTGCATGCACAACGGTTCCTAGCCTGCGGCGTACGGGTTAAACGAGGAGCCGAAGGCTAGGTTGTGCAAGACGTGCAATGTTAGTTTGACTGTTCGCTCGCGTTGACTCTGTTGTCCGTCGCGCTGCCGCATAGATCTAGCGGTACTTGCACGCACAACGGGGCCTAGCCTGCGGATCGTTTAACCCGTATGCCGAAGGCTAGGTTGCGCAAGACGTGCAATGTTAGTTTGACTGTTCGCTCGCGTTGATTCTTCTGTCCATAGCGCTGCCGCATAGATCGAACGGTACTTGCACGCACAACGGGGCCTAGCCTGCGGCGTACGGGTTAAACGATCCGCTCTCTGTCACAAGCTACGAGGCAATCAACCGGCCACCCAGGGATTGTTCGCAAGATTGAATGATGCGTTTTACACAATCATCCGCTTCTTGACTGGTCAACGTTCGGTCGTCACTTTGCAACGCGAACGAAAACAGAACTCGCTTCTTGCCTTCGCCATCTTTATTCGCATCGCGATATGTTTCGCGATATTGCAAATCTTTGAGCAACTCTCCACCAGCTGAGCGAACCGTTTCGAAAAGCTGATGCCAACGACAGGCTTCATCGAGTACTAAATTCAAATCGCGCACAACCGCTGGATATGGGCTAATCACTTTAGCTGTCGGGACGATGCGTGCTAACGCCAACAATCCATCGACTGAAATTTCCACGAAGGAACATGTGCCTTCTAGTTTCAGCTCTTTGCGTCCCGATTTCGAAAACGTACCAACGTATCCCAGCGTATCGCCATTGAGCTGTAGTTTGGTACCCTCGCCTGCTTCCAACAATTTGTTGGACCAATCAGCGAACTTCCAATTCTGAACTCCACAGACCGATTCCAGCAGCGATTCGAGAATCCCCTTCGATGTATTGAAGTTTGAACCGCTCACCCAACCCAATGTGCATTGTTCGCGTGGTAGTCCACCTTCCGCACTTGGAAGATAAATCTGAGCCACTTCGAATAAATCTGCATCACGTGCCGATTGAGCTTGGTTGTGCAATCGGCATGTCAGCAAACTAGGAATTAAGCTGCGTCGCAAGCGAGTTGCGCCTTCAAGCAAAGCGATGTCTGTCGATAACGCTGCGAGATCTGTCCACGGCGAAAGCATCTCATCACTAGCTTGCGTCACTACGGAAGGCGTTAACGCTTCATCTAGTCCCGCCGCAATCATCACTCCGCGAATGCGTTCCAAGACCACATCCTTCGGACGCTTGGCAGATGAGAACATGGGAACTGGAACATTTTCGGGGATCTGTTCGTATCCGTAGATGCGAGCTAGTTCCTCGATCATGTCGATTTCGCGGGTTAGATCGGCGCGCCAGGTCGGTGGCGTTATCAAATACTGGCCATTACCTTCGTCGACCAACTTGCAACCGAGGGCTGGAACGATGCGAGTGACTTCGGTAATAGGAATCGAGATCCCCAATACGCGTTCAATTTCCGAGCAGCGGAATGTGAATGGAGTTGGTGGTTCTATCGTTGTTGTTGCTGAATCCAAGATGCCATTTTGTATGGTGCCACCTGCTACTTGGACGATCAATTCGCAGCAACGGCGGCTCGCCCAATCGAGTTGTCGCGCGTCGATGCGACGTTCGAAGCGGAACGACGAAGGCGAATGCAGTTTGAGTGCGCGGGCGGTAGAGCGAATAACACGCGGTGCGAAGTCGGCCGCTTCAATGAGCAGATCGACCGTAGATCCCGACACTTCACTGTCAGCTCCACCCATGATGCCACCGAGAGCCAGCGCCCGTTGTGCATCGGCGATAACTACCATCGATGGATTAAGTTTGTATTGCTTGTGATCGATGGCGACAAGTTGTTCGCCTTCTTGGGCCATACGAACGACAACTTGGTTGCCCCGCACATGTCGCAAATCGAAGGCGTGTAGTGGTTGGCCCAATTCGAACATCACATAGTTTGTCACGTCGACGATGTTATTGACCGATTTGCAACCGATCGCTGCCAAGCGTTTGACAAGCCAAGCAGGACTTGGTCCCACTTTAACTCCGCGAATGATGCGGCCGGTGTAACGCGGACAGGCTGCCGGAGCCTCGACGCTGAGCTTCCATGATTTCGTGATGTCTTCGCCGCTGGTTGCAATCTTGGCTTCCGGCAAACAAAGTTGTTGCTGCGTAAGTACACCGATTTCTCGCGCGATACCGATGTGACACAAACAATCCGCACGATTGCTGGTCACTTCTAGATCCAGCACCGTATCGCCATCTACGGCTGTCGTCTCTTCATGATTTAAGCCTGAGAGGCTGAGACGATTCGCGATTTCATCAGGAGTGTTTTTGAGATAGACGTATTGGCTAAGCCATTCCCAGCTAACGAGCATGGATCGAAATCCTTAGAATTGTCTTAAGAAGCGAACGTCGTTGCGGTATAGATCACGAATATCGGTGACCTGATGCCGTCGCATGCAGAGTCTTTCGACTCCCAAGCCAAACGCGAAGCCTGTGTAAACTTCGGGATCATAACCGACTGCATTGAGAACGTTCGGGTCGACCATACCTGCACCGCCGAATTCGATCCAGCGGCCTGACCACCAAAAATCCACTTCCACACTGGGCTCAGTGAACGGGAAGAAGGATGGACGGAAGCGAATATTCACATCACCACCCAGATAACTTGTGGCGAACAATCGCAACACGCTTTTCAGTTGTGCCATCGTTACACCTCGATCGACCCATAAACCTTCCATCTGATGGAACATCGGGAAGTGGGTCGCATCCGCCTCGTCTGGTCGATAAACTCGTCCGAGCGAAATGATGCGGACTGGAGGTTGTCGTGATTCCATCACGCGGATTTGCACAGTACTCGTTTGACTGCGCAGCAGCCTAGTGGCTCCGGAGTTTTTCTCCGCCGTTTTGAGATAGAAGTTGTCGAGTGGATCGCGGGCTGGATGGTCATCGGGAATGTTTAGGGCTACGAAATTGTGCCATGGATCTTCTACCTCTGGGCCTTCGGTTACCGAAAAGCCCAAGCGTCCCATGATCTCCTTGAGGTGCTCGATCGTTTGTGTGATCGGATGCACGTGACCGAGTCGAATTCGCGCTCCAGGCAACGTGGGATCTGCCAGCGGGCCGGTCGATTTGGTGGCCTGCTGAGAAGCACGATTCTGAGCTTCGTCAAATGCCGCTTGAATCGCATTCTTGACTTCATTGAAGCGTTTGCCACCGGCAGGTCGATCGGTAGCTGCTAACGCTCCCATCGACTTTTGTACGTTTTTGAATTGGCCGCTTTTGGCACCCAAATACTTGATCCGAATTTCTTCGAGCGCAGTAGCATCTTGAATGCCGCTGAGTTCACCTACGGCTTGCTTTTCGAGTTCATCAAGTTGGTGAACGAATTCGTTGAGTTCCATGGAGAGTCGCCTGGGCAACTGATGTCGGGGTAACAAACATCGAGAAAGAAGAAATATGTGGTTGTAAACATAAAAAAGGGCCTTCTCGCGAAAGCCCTTCTCAAATGCTCAGGTTGTTTTCTGCGGATGTTATTTCAACCGCAAAGGTTGCATTAAGAGGCCAACGCCTTTTTCACTTGGGCGACGACCGCAGTAAAACCTGCTGGGTCGTGAATGGCCATTTCGGAAAGCTGCTTACGATCCAATTGGATGTTGGCTTTCTTCAATCCATAAATGAATTGGCTGTAACGCAATTCGTGTGTGTAGAGAGCACCGTTGATACGGGTGATCCAAAGGCGACGAAACTCACGTCGCTTCACTCGACGGTCACGATAGGCATAAGCGCCTGCTCGCAACAAAGATTCTTTCATGGTACGCAGCAAACGACCGCGTCCACCTACGAAGCCCTTGGCTCGTTTGAATAATCGGTTCTTACTTTGGCGCCGTGTAGCACCAGTCTTTGTACGCATCGTACAACCTAACTTTTGTCTGTGGCACTTCAGGTCACCGTTTCGCTTTCCATTCTGAACAATTTCTCAAGCGGGGCACATGCTTGAGATCATTCTCGCAAAACGGCCGTTTAACCCATCTGCCTGGTTTCGGCCCACTCTACATTTGAATCAATCGTGTTGGCAACAAACGAAATACTACTTGGAAATTAGTAGCTATTTCCGCACAACGCTTTGTGGATCATCGCCTGGTCGCACTTCGCCAATACGCGAGTACCACGCAAGTTTCGCTTACGCTTTTGGCTCATGCGAACCGCCAAGTGGCTCGTGCCAGCACCACGGTGCTTCACCTTGCCATTAGCTGTGATCCGAAAACGCTTTTTGGTTGCCTTGTGCGTCTTCATCTTGGGCATAAAAGCAGCCTTTTCCAAAAAATGGTCTTCAGTTTTCCCCCTGAAACAGCCCTATCGTCGAAAGGCTCTGCTGGGAGAACTCAGAAATGTAACAACGAAAGCTTTAGTCGCCAAGGCAAAATCGTCCAATCTGATAGGTTGCTTGAGCAATTTGTTCGTTCCAGTGAAGTTGGGGGATGATGCCTTTCTGTAGGGGCACCTAGAGTGGTGGGGGCGGTCAAGTTTCGTGCCATATTCTGACAAAACGGACCTTTGCTGTTCCGATTCGGTTCAATACCGCACGGCATGCTCAAAGGTGGGGTTTCTGGGCTCGGCAGCCTATTCAGCCGGATTGGCTATCGTTCACAATTGGGCATGGCGATAATATTTAAGCCTTGCCGATTTCGTGATTGGCCGGTATTTTTACAGATTCTCACTTTCCGGCTCCGCCCCCAACTCTGGGAAACGGTCCGTAAGGCGAGCAAAAATCGACACCCAAGATCGCAAATACATACTCAACACATCCATTATCTGGAGCTTAGGACAGACGATATGAGCACTTCGGCACCTCCACGACGCGGTAATCCTGGCAAGGGCAAAGGTCCTCGCAAACGTACGCGAGTTCGCGCCCGTTCCAAGAAGAAGGATCCGTTGTTCGTAGAAGGAAAACGTCCACGGCCAATGTATGTCGACTACAAAGACGTCGACTTGCTTCGCAAGCTGATCAATCGCCATGGCCGAATCGTAGGTCGTCGCAAGACGGGTTGCTCGGCAGTGAGCCAGCACGCTGTAACCTTGGCGATCAAGCGGGCTCGCTTTATGGCTCTCTTGCCATACACTGGCGAGTAATCTCCGATACGATTCATTCATCACTGAGTGATCGAATGAAGATCAAAGAATCACAGACGCCGCAGCGATAAGCTAGCGGCGTTTTTTATTGAGACACCTGATATCTCCATTGGCTCACTCGGGAAGTAGAATCGATGTCCCAGTTCTTTACCCATCACCGTCGTGTGGAGTTTGCTGAAACAGACGCCGCGGGGATCGTGCACTTCAGCGCATTCTTTCTGTACATGGAGCAAACCGAGCACGCGATGTGGAGGCACTTGGGGTTGAGTGTTTTTCCGATGCTTACCTCGGTGGGTGAGGTAAGTTGGCCACGCGTTGCAGCAAGTTGCCAATATCGAGGTCCGGTTCGTTTTGAGCAAACGCTTGAGATCCATTTGCGTATCGCTCGTCTGGGAGATAAGAGCATTACGTTTCAATATGAGATGTTTGTGAATGCCAATAAAGTGGCTGATGGTGAAACAACGACGGTTTGTTGTCGGATGTCGGAAGGGCACAAGATTGAGTCGGTCCGTATTCCTGATGAAGTCCGAGCAAAGCTGACTCCTTACGTGCGAGCGTGATGTTGTGGATAAAGATCTCACTTATCTCGAACGCTTAACATTAGCGTTGACCTATGGCGCTTCGCGACTGCCAGACGAAATCACGCAACGCCACGCGGGATTTGTTTTGTCGCAGCAGCGCCATGATGGTGGCTGGGCTGGCCGCGAAGGTGATAGCGATCTTTATTACACCAGCTTTGCCTTGCGAACCTTGGCGTTTCTCGGACTGTTAGAGGGCGAAGTGGCGCAGCGTAGTGCAGAATTTTTGCGCAACAAACTAAATACCTTTCAAACGATCGTCGATCTGTTGGCGTTAGTTTATAGCGTGAAGTTGCTCGAGGCGTCGATCGGCTTGGATGTGATGTCGGAGAGTCGCAGCGATTGGCAAACGCGGCTGGCCAGCTTGTTATCTCAATTGCGCAGGCAGGATGGCGGGTATGCCAAATCTCTGGAAGGTCAAGCAGGCAGTACGTACCAAACGTTCTTGGTTTTGCTCTGTCTGCAGTTGATCGATCAACCTATTGAAGACCCCGACAGCATCAAGCGATTTCTGTTGGGGCAAAAACAAGAGGATGGTGGTTTCTTGGAGATTCGTGTTGGCAAGCGGTCCGGTGTAAATCCCACTGCGGCTGCTATCGGCGCATTGTCTGTGCTTGGGGCGCTAGATGAGTCACTCGCGCAAGAGACGGGCGAGTTCTTAGCCGACATGCAAGGTGACGGAGGAGGTTTTCAAGCGAACTCGCGCATTCCACTGCCTGACGTCTTGAGTACATTCACAGCATGTGTGACGCTGCTCGACTTAAATCGTTTGCATTGGGTCGATATTGGTGCCGCGCAAAAGTACATATTGTCCATGTCGCGGAGTGGTGGAGGATTCGCCGGATTCGAACTCGATCCAGCGAAAGATATCGAATACACCTTCTATGGTTTAGGGGCATTGGCGTTGTTTCAGCTTGAGCCTGCGCAGGGCTCGTAAGTCACTGTCGGTTTAATCTGATTTTTCTTGGATCACAATTTCGTTTTTCTTGATGGCTTTGCCGCCCGATGCCAGAGCTTCCATTTCTTTGTCTACTGCTAAAGCGATGTTTTCGGCATAAAGTCGCATGCTATGATCCGATAGCAGGTCGAACTTTCCGAAGCCCAAGCCTTTCAAGAATCCGCGCCAACGATCGCGACTGCGCCACAAGCCAGTCAGGCGTTTGATGCGTCCATTGCGATCAATGTAGATTTCGTGGCCACCATGTCGATAGCCGAGCCATGTCGGTGGGACTCGAGTTACGATATCGTTGTTTTGAACCCAGCGATAGTGCTCGATCTTGGCATGGTTGATGTATTTTTTGCAGCCGACCCTGGGTGAGCCGAAGGTATGCAATTCGCGAGGGTTGGTCCAGATGGAAGAGACTTGGCAACGGTAAGCGCATATGGTGGCCATGGCAGCGCCGAGGGAGTGGCCACAGAACCATGCGGGGAGGCTATTATCTTCGAGCAGTTTTTCCATCAATGGCCAGATGTCGTTCACTTCTTGGTTGAAGCCACTGTGAACGCGACCGAAGGTGCTCACTAAAACCATCGATGCGCGAGCATCTGCGTGGAGATCATTCCACTCCGATGGTTCTGTTCCGCGGCAAGCGAAAATGACGTCGTGCTGGTTGCGGAACCGGTACGCTTGAGCACCGTTTTGGTCAAATAACTCACATTCAGAAAAGCCGATTGCATTGGCGGCTTGAGTTGCCTCGGCTTCGTCGTTGTATGCAATAACCGCTAATTCGGCTAAAATAAGCGACCGCCGCAAGAACGTCATCTCGGCCATAGGAATGGAGGCGTCTGAGTAAAGCACCAATGGGACTTCACCGTTATCGCGAATGATCTTTGGTTTAAGTTGGCTAATTGCGTTCAATTTCCAAGTCTCCAGTCGCATTGTGACGGATAGAGCGATTAAGGCAGCAGCTCCGAGCGGGAGTTTACGCGAAATCGCGTGTTTATGCACGCTGGTTGTCGGTTTTTGAGGCTGAACAATTTTCGCCTGTGGCGATTCGTTCCGGGCTCTTTCCGGGGCAAATTAGCAAAACAATGATATACTGGAATAATAGCGCTCCGGGTCAAGGATGTTTCAAAAGCTCAGGTACCGTCCATACATGTCATTGCAACAAGTTCTCGTTTTTGGCCATCGCAATCCAGATACCGATGCGATCTGCGCTGCGTTAGCCTACGCGGAATTTTTACGGCTTACATCGATTCCAGATGCAGTTGCGGCCTGCTGCGGTCCTCCCAATCAGCGGACGGAATTTGCACTTAAGACGGCCAAGCTGGACGCCCCACGAATTGTTATGGATGTTCGGCCCGAAGTAGGCGATATCTGTCGACATGAAGTTGTCACAGCTAAAGAAGACGATGTCTTCTATGAAGTTTATGAACGGCTCAAAGCTCACTCGTTGAGGTCGGCGCCCGTTGTTGGGAAAGACCACAACGTCGTTGGCATGATCAACTTGGTCGAGCTTCTGGAGGTTGTTTTTCAGGATGGCGACGATGCAGTTGGCTCGCGTCGAGTTAGCAGTTGCCTCAGTAAGATCTGTCGTGTGTTGGGTGGTGAGTTTCAACACGCCGTCAACGCAGACAAGACCGAAGAACTTCTGGTAATGGTAGGGGCGATGAGCGCTCATGGCTTTAAGGAGCGTCTCCATCGTTTCAAGGCCGAACAATTGTTGGTGGTGTGCGGAGATCGTCCGACCATTCAATTGCCAGCACTCGAACGCGGCGTGCGTGGCATGATCGTGACTGGGGGCTTTGATCTCTCGCCCGATTTGCTCGAGTTGGCTCAAGAGAAGAACGTTACCGTTATCAAAAGCCCATACGATACGGCGACGACCACCATCAAGATCAAGACTGCTCGTTCGATCATCAACGCGATTCAACGTAAGTTCGTCACTTTGATTTCGGAGCAACCCTTATCCGATGCTCGCCGCATTACGGAACGAGCGAGCCAGCCAATTTTTCCAGTAACGGATGAAACAGGAAAACTCGTTGGTATCGTTTCGAAGACGGATTTGTTGAGCCCACCTAAACGCAAGTTAGTGCTGGTTGATCACAACGAGATATCGCAAGCGGTTGATGGAGCTGAAGAGTCTGACATTCTCGAAGTTGTCGATCATCATCGATTGGGCGGTTCGCTCAAAACAACGCAGCCCATCAAATTGACCATGGATCCGGTCGGTTCCACTTGTACTATGGTCGCGCGGCAATTTCGAAACCATGGTTTAAAACCCTCGCGGGGAATCGCGATATGCATGGTGTCGGGAATCATCTCTGATACTCTGTTCTTGCGAAGCCCAACGACAACCGATGTGGATCGCGATATTCTGGCTTGGTTGGAACCATTCTGCGGTCTGGATCTCGAGGCTTATGCTCAAGAGTTTTTCGCTATTGGTTCAGCCTTGCGAACATGCACTCCATCTCAAGTGGTTCGCGAAGATTGCAAAGAGTTTACGGAGAGCAAGCATCGGTTTACGATTTCGCAAATCGAAGAAATTGGTTTCGAATTGTTTTGGAATCGTAAAGACGAGTTACAAGCTGCTCTAACCGAATTGTGTCAATCGCGTGGGTTGGAATTCTCTGCGTTGTTAGTGACCGACATTGTGACCAACAGCAGTTTGTTACTGATGTCGCAAGAGCCACCAGGTTGGGAAGCAATCAACTATCCACGCGTCGATCGTCGCCTTTATAAGCTGGACAACGTAGTGAGTCGCAAGAAGCAACTGCTACCATTGATCAGTCGACTATTAGAAACTGGCGGCAAGTAGGGTGTGTGACGCGGTCGATGCCCAAAACTATTAAGTCGGTTTTGTCATGATCGAAGGCGTAGACTTTATGCTTCGTTTGGTTGACCGCAAAACACACCGTGCGTTTGACTCGTTGTCGCGCACAGCCTTCTGCATAAATAGTCTCTGAAGTACATCGCGTGCTTGGTTCGACTGGCCATTTATTTGCGAACAAAAGCCCATTTCCTTTTTCGTGGCTTTCGTACTTTTCGTGGTTCCTGTCTCTTTTATCTGCTTGCCGCATTTCAGATAGACTTGCGCACAATACCTACGCTCTAATTTGGCTTCGCACCGCGTCCAAACATGTCTCGCCAAATCATCCGAGCGAGAAATCCAAAATTCTGCGCATATCGAGGTACTAAGCGTTTCGGTTCGCTGAGGGCTCGATACAACCACTCGAGTCCAGTCTTCTGGAAGAACTTCGGAGCGCGCTGCACTTTGCCGATGATGAAGTCAAAAGATGCTCCAACCTGAATCGTCATGGCAGCACCAATTTGACGATAATGATCCAATACCCACAATTCCCCTTTCGGTTGTCCCAATGCGACCAACACAATATCTGGCTGTGTATCGCGAATTTGCTGAACCATCGCGGCTTCCTCTTCGTCTGTTAGTTTTCGAAACGGAGGGGTGTAGCAACCTGCAATTTGTAGACCGGGGTACATTTGAGCGAGTCGCTCGCCCGCTTGTTGAGCAACGCCTTCAGCTGCTCCAAACAAGAAAACACGATATCCCCTTTGAGCGGACAGCTTAGCAAGGTCGTAAATCAAATCGGCCCCAGCCACGCGTTCGGGTAGCTTGCGACTTCCAAGCATTGAGCGCCACACAATCGGCATGCCATCGGCGATGATTAAGCTCGCTTCGCGAGTGACGTCAGCGATTCTCGGGTGTTCATGATGCAGCATAACGTAGTGCAAATTAGCGGTTACCGTATATCCACTTTTGACCCGATTTTGGCGATGGGCCCCGATCCAACGTTCGATAAAGTCAAGGCAGCCTTGCATCGTCACTGACGCGAAGGGAACGCCCCAAACCGGGACCGTTTCGACCTCAATTTTCTCAGTCGGTTCCGATATCTGTGGTTCACGAATTTCGGCCACCGCATTCTGCGTTACAATGGGGGCAACAAACGACCAGGAAGTTGTCTCACTGGTAGGTGGTAGAACGTTCACGGCTGAGCCACTTTCGTGCCAAGATAATTGAATCAAAATGCTGCCTTCTCAGAATGAAAAATCGAGATAGCAGCGTCGGTATTCCATGGGTTCTTACCTTACAGCGGCTGGCAATGCGGCGGGCGACGAGACCGTGAACGAGCGAAGGCTTGGAAAAGCAACAATGAGATATGCGGATTGTTCCGTATATGACGATTAGTCTGGAGTATGATGATGTCACGTCAGGTGGTGGTAATCGCAGTTGAGGGACTTGGTACTCAATTGCTTTCCCCCTATGGAAACAGCTGGGCAGGTACCACTTCCTTTGGTCGTTTGGCAACTGAGGCCATTGTTCTGGATAACTACTGGCTTAATGGTTTGAAACAAGCGGAGATCTATCGTCAACTCATCGCCCCGTGCAACGGCAACACGGCCACACTCCCACACTGGTGCGAAGAACCAGGGCTGCGTTCGAAATGGCTCACTGATGTGGCACACCAAAATGCAGATGAATTGATCGCTCCGATTCCATGGCAACGACACGTACCTAAACCGAATCGTGGCGATGAAATCCTTGATTCGACGATGGGCCAAATTTTCGAGCATGTCCTCAAGTGGTTTTCGACCGCTAGCGATGATTCGCCCGAACTCTTGTGGCTTCATAGCGGCGGCTTGACACACGCTTGGGATGCTCCGCTCGAACTTCGCAAGTCATTTTGCGAGGAAGACGATCCTCCACCTCCTGAGGAAAGTGAACCACCCGAGTTCTTCGTCCGAGACAACGACGATCTTGATCGTGTCACGGGTTGGACACAAGCCGCTGCCGCACAACTTGTGTTGTTGGATCAATGCCTTGGTGCAATCGATGTTGCCATTGAGGAAAGAGGTTGGCAAGAGTCGTGCTTGCTCATCGTGATGGGAACGGGTGGTTACTCCTTCGGCGAACACAGTTACGTCGGTTGGAAGGAACGTCAGCTCTGGAGCGAAACGGTTCAAGCACCTTTGATTTTACGTCCTGGAAAGCAAGTCCCCGTAACCTTGCATCGGCATGAGATCTTTCAGCCCGAGCAACTTCTGCCCGCTGTACGCTTTTGGCTTTCCGGGGCTTCATTAGGTGAACTAAATACGGAAGAAAAAAATACCAACGGATTCATGGATGACAGCGGACCTCAGTTGCCGCAAGACTGGCCAGCGGAACGTTCCATTGCTGTTTCGAAACATGATTCCCAGTGGCTTGTGCGCACACCTCAATGGCTTTTTCGACAGACTGCTGAAGAAGAGCCTTGGCAAATCTATATGCAACCCGACGATCGCTGGTGCATCAATGATATCGCCTCACGCGTCGCCGAAGTTCGGGAGGCATGGATGAGCTATTGGCCGCTACTGTTGGAACATTGGCAAAAGCCATTCAACACTCCGATTCCGCCTCTGCCCGATGAACTTGTTCAACGCAATTACTAACCCGAGACTCTCTATGCTCCGTTTGTTTCCAAACGTTTCCATTAAGCCATGTCGTGCGATTCGCGGAATGTCAGCGGTGTTGCTCCCCTTCACCGAAGAGGGCCGCATTCGCTGGAGTGAGTTTGAAACACATTTAGATCGAACGTTTCAAAATGGACTTGTGCCTGCCGTGAATATGGATACCGGCTTCGGCAACCTTTTGAACGAAGCCGACAAACGAGAAGTATTGCAACGCACCGTGACTATCGCGCAGGGACGCGATTTTGTGGCAGGCGTATTTATCGGAGATCAAGCTGGCGATCGGCTAGATTTAGCCGCCTATCTATCACGCATTGAAACCTTGCAAGAGTTTGGAGCTATTCCAATTCTGTTTCCATCTTATGGCGTTGCGACTAGCAGCGATCAAGAACTGCTGGCTTTCTTTCACGACATTGCTCGCCGTGCACCACGCTTTCTGGGATTTGAACTTGGTACCATGTTCGTTCCTTGCGGACGCATCTTTTCGTTGAAGCTGTTTGAAGAACTGCTTCATATTCCCGAATGTATCGGCTTAAAACACAGCTCTTTGGATCGGCAACAAGAATGGGATCGTTTGGCCATTCGCGATCGAGTGCGGCCTGACTTTATGGTGCTTACCGGAAATGATCTGGCTATTGACATGGTGATGTACGGGAGTGATTACTTACTTGGCTTGAGTACGTTTGCACCCGATTGGTTTGCTTTGCGCGATCATTTTTGGCAGCAGGGTGATCCACGTTTCATGACACTGAACGACTTGCTCCAATATCTGGGGCATTTCGCTTTTCGAAAACCAGTGCCTGCTTATAAACACTCTGCCGCTCAGTTCCTGCAAATTCGAGGCTGGATGTCGAGCGACTTGATTCACCCTCAAAGCCCTCGTCGGCCTGATTCGGACCGAGAAATTCTCTCCAAATTGAGGGACCAAATCGAAGAGTTTTTGCACAATAGCCAACCAAGAATGTAGAACATTAGCACATCTTGCAACACAACCTACCATAATAAGTAAGTACGGTCCGAGTTTGCCTCTCACGCCTACCTGAGATTTTGATGACCCTATCCGAAGAAAAAGCCCCCGTCGGCATGCGACGATATCTGATCGATATTCATCCGAAACGCATGACGCATTTCTTTACCGATGTGCTGATCATCGGTGGTGGCCTCGCAGGACTCCGTGCGGCGAATGAAATCTCCCCACATGTTTCTACGCTTGTGGTCACAAAAGACAAACTCGCTGAATCGAACAGTCAATACGCGCAAGGTGGTATTGCGACCGTTTGGGATCCAGAAGATCGATTTGAAGATCATGTGCAAGATACATTGACGGCAGGTGGCGCCCTGTGCGACCGAGAGATCGTGGAGATGGTGGTTCACGAAGCTCCACAACGCGTTGAAGAATTGATTCGCTGGGGGACCCGCTTCGATAGCCATAACGGCGAATTGCTTTTGGGACGTGAAGGGGGCCATAGCCACCAGAGAATTCTGCACGCTTTGGGTGATGCCACTGGTAAAGAAATCATGCGGGCAGTGATCGAACGCACGCGACAATTGCCCAACGTCACCATTTGGGAGCGAACCTTTACCATCGACCTGCTTACACATGAAGGGGTTTGCTGTGGTGCAGTGGTGGCCATTGATGGGCAACCGCCCACTCTGGTTTGGGCTAAGCAAACCATTTTATGTTCGGGTGGATGCGGCCAGGTTTATCGCGAATCCACCAACCCGCGAGTTGCTACCGGTGACGGACATGCGATTGCCTATCGGGCAGGCGCTGAAGTTCGAGATATGGAGTTCATGCAATTTCATCCTACCGTTTTGTATCTGGCGGGTAGCGCTCGAACCTTAATCACCGAAGCGATTCGCGGTGAAGGGGCCTACTTGGTTGATGCCAACGGCTATCGATTTATGGCCGATTACGATGCGAGATTGGAGCTGGCACCTCGCGATATCGTGAGTCAATCGATCGTAAGTCAGATGGAGAAAACGCAGCATCCATGCGTTTATCTTACGATGCAGCACTTGGACGCCACGTTTGTGCGGCAACGATTCCCAGGTATTGCCAAAACATGTGCCGACTTCGGAATCGATATCGCCAAAGATCGAATACCTGTTCGACCAGGTGCCCATTACATGGTTGGTGGCGTCACTGTCGATGCGCATGGCCGAACCTCGATCCCAGGCCTGTGGGCTGCTGGTGAAGTCACGTCAAGCGGTTTGCATGGCGCCAATCGTTTGGCCTCTAATAGTTTGCTCGAAGGGCTTGTATTTGGTGCCAAAGCGGGAAGCGGAGCCAGCTTGGTTGCTGAATCGATGCCCCACACGTTCCAAGTTTTGCCGATAACATACCGAGCGACAGATACACCCTTGGATCCGCTTGACGTAATCGACATTCGCAACTCGCTACAAAGCTTGATGTGGAGAAGCGTTGGTGTTCGCCGTTCGGGCCCTAAACTTGAAGAGGCTTGGCAAACGATTCATGCCTACGGGCGTTACGTATTAAGCCGTCAGTTCCATGATGTATCCGGATGGGAACTTCAAAACTTGCTTCTGGTATCGGGCTTAATCACACGAGCAGCGACGATTCGAACGGAATCGCGCGGCGTTCATCTTCGCACAGATTATCCTGAAGCGAACGATGCTCAGTGGATGAAGCACATTAACTTTCAGGTAGATACCTCGGCCGTTATTCTTACGGCCCGTGAATAGCGAAGGCTCACGCCATTTTGGAACCGCGAAAGGAACGAAAATCGCGAAAAGGATAACCAGATTTCTCCTCCACTTTTTCGCCTCTTTCGCAATTTACGCGGTTCCTGAAATCGCAACTCAGACCCAGGTCAAAACTCTTTTTCTTCCACTTTGGACGCGTTTATCGACCGCTTATGAAGTCCGCGCAAGACGACGCGTCCAACGCACGGTGTGTTCTGCGGTCGTTCAAACGTAGCGTGCAGTCCATGCCATCGCTCATAACTCACCCGATTTAGAAGTTATGGGCATCGACCGCGGCACACACCCTACAAAGAACCGTCAATCCGCTGGGCCAGCGAGTTCTTGAAGTAAGCCTGTTACCACATGTCGCAGTTTGGGAGCTGCAATCTCGCTCCAACTGATCACCTCGAGGTGGTTAGTCGACGTCGAATGGTCCGGCAAGGCGACGTTGGTCACAATCGAAAAAGCGAGAATGCGCATTCCCATTTCTGCAGCGCATAGTACCTCGGGTACAGTACTCATGCCGACAACATCAGCCCCGGTCTTGCGGAAGAAGCGATACTCGGATCGAGTTTCATACGTGGGACCAAGTGTTGCCAGATAGGTTCCTTGATGCAAAGCAAATCCGTTGCGGCGGGCGTGATCATGAGCTCGCTCGATTAAGCCGCGATGATAAATTTCACCATTGCGACTCAACGTTACATCTACATAATCAGGCCGCGATGGTTGGCCTAAAAAATTGATATGCTGATCGATGACCACCAGATCACCGCTGATATAACGCGGATTGAGTCCACCACTCGCATTAGACACAATGAGTGTTTGTGCTCCCAGTTGGTGCATGCACCGCAATGGAAAACAAACTTCGTCGGGTGAGAAGCCTTCATAACGATGGATGCGACCTTGCATGGCAACAACGGGCACACCCGCTAAGAAGCCCAACACCAGATTTCCCGCATGTCCTTGAGCCGATGTCACAGGGAAATACGGGATTTGGCTGTAGGGAATTTTAGTCGGATGTTCAATGGCATCCGCAAGTCCGCCCAAGCCACTTCCCAAAATGATCGCCACTTCGGGAAATAACATTCGTTCCTGGCGGATCTTGCGACACGCTTCTGCAACGCGATCCTTCATCATTGTCTAGGCTTTGCCCAATCGAGCTCGTTCATAATCCATAATGCCACTGACCAATGTTCGCAACTTAGGTTCTGCACCCTTAGCCGTTGCGATGATTTTGGCCACATCGGCAGCTTCCAAGGCATCAGGCAAGCACATATCCGTGATCACCGAAAAACCGATGACTCGCATTCCACTATGCACTGCCACAATCACTTCTGGAACGGTCGACATACCAACCGCATCGCTGCCGATGGCACGCAAGAAACGATACTCGGCTCGGGTTTCTAAGTTTGGGCCCGAGACGGCAACAAACACACCTTTATGAGCCACGATATCGTTCTTGCGAGCGAGTTCGAGAGCTTTGTCAACCAAATGCAAATCGTATGGTTCGCTCATATCGGGGAAACGTGGTCCGAGTCGATCGTCATTGATGCCAATCAGCGGGTTATCACCCAGCAGATTGATATGATCTTCGATCAACATAATGTCACCGCTCTTGAAGTACGGATTCATCCCGCCACAAGCATTGGAGACAACCAACAGTTGCGCACCCATGTGCTTCATCACTCGCACTGGGAGCGTAATCTTCTTCAGCGGATAGCCTTCGTACATGTGAAAGCGACCTTCCATCACCATCACAGGTAAACCACATAGTTTGCCGCACACCAAGCGGCCACGATGGCTAATCACCGTGGAACGAGGGAAGTGTGGGATTTGATCGTAGTCGATCATCGCTTCCACTTCGATTTGTTCTACAAGGCTTCCCAAGCCTGTGCCGAGAATAATCCCGGCGTGAGGATTGTGATTCCATTGCTGACGAATAAAGGCGCACGCTTCTTGAACTTGATCGTAGATTTCAAGCATGATGAATCAATCTATAATTGTGAATAAGGTCGTGGTAAGAGATCGAGTTTATGAATCTTCGAAACGGTGTTTTGATACTGCGGATCGCTGCTCAGTTTTTTCCAATCAGGATGAGCCACAAATCGCTTCCAAGCTGCGTCACGCGAAGCGGCATCATCATACACGGTCATATAAGTTAGATTAGGGGTCTTGTCACCGATAATCGCTTGACCAAAAAAGACCGGGCTGATTTCGCAATCCAAAAAAATCGGTACTTCGCCATTATTGAACATAGTCACCTTCTTGTTGCCCCGTTCTTCTGTGGCACTTTCATAGACGCGCAATTCAAAGAGGCGATCTTTCTTCTCCGCATGTTGTTTGGGAACTTTGATCTGTGGCCAACAATCGAAAGCGACCAATAATTCGCTGCGGACTCGGGCAAAGATCGGATTCTTCGGATCGACCGCCGAATGAGCTTCCGCAGCTTTCACATATTCAGCATCCTTCGCTAGGTCTGCAGCTAAGGTGGTGAGGTCCGTAGGTGACTTCAACGGAATAAAGAGATACACCGAAGTTTTTCCATCGACCGGATTCGCTTCCGAAAGCACACCGACCGGCGAATGTCCACGTCGATTCAACGCGGGAACCAGAGCCTTCTCTAGATACTGATCTAAGTCTCCCAACCGATTGACATCCACGCCTTGATATTGACGCACTTCATAATGTTGATTGGTTGGCGTCTGAGCCATAGCGATTCCAGCCACTGCAAATAAACTGGCAAGCAAAAATGAGAGCGATTGAAAGGTGAGAACATTAGGCGGGATACTCATGATCATTCCTCGAAGAGTTGGTGAACGAAAACGCGGGTACAACAAATTACCGTTCTCGCCCCATTCTAACAAATACCTACCCGCCCATCAGACACTGTACAGATAGTGAAAATCGCGAATCGCAACCGCTCCATAGGACCACGAAAAGCACGAAATAAACGAAAAGAGAGTAACTATGGCGATTGAAGGATTTCGGTTTCGTGCTATTCGTGAATTTCGTGGTTCCAGAACTGCCTTAGTGGACAATTCGCTCAAAGTGCAACTTGGGATGCGAGCAGAAATTGTTCAGGATTCCCAAGATGAAGGGAGTTGAGCCTGCGATGGTCATGGATAGGAACCGCGAAAGTTGCGAAAGAAGCGAAAAAGAAAAGAGGATTTCTGGTGGCGTATTTTCGCGGTTCCCTTTCGGCGAGATCGGGTGATTCGCTCGAAATGCAACTTGGGATGCGAGCAGAAATTGTTCAGGATTCCCAAGATGAAGGGAGTTGAGCCTGCGATGGTCATGGATAGTAACCGCGAAAGTTGCGAAAGAAGCGAAAAGGAAAAGAGGATTTCTGGTGGCGTATTTTCGCGGTTTTCGTTTATTTCGCGGTTTCCCTTTTGTCGTGAGCGGGTGACTCGCTCGAAGTGCAACTTGGGATGCGAACAGAAATTGATCAGGATCCCAAGATGAAGGGAGTTGAGCCTGCGATGGTCATGGATAGGAACCGCGA
>Ga0075163_10004608_pt1 | contig 18486 bp, 17 predicted proteins | sample JI1023141ADNA_FD_71478 | JGI IMG/M metagenome (GOLD analysis project Ga0075163, IMG submission 71478) | Wastewater effluent complex algal communities from Wisconsin, to seasonally profile nutrient transformation and Carbon sequestration -... | ecosystem: Engineered > WWTP > Effluent > Algae...
GTGAGCTGGGCAAGGAAGTGGCCATCGAACTCCAGCGTCTCGGAGTCGAGGTCATCGCCGTGGATCGCTATGAGAACGCGCCTGCCATGCAGGTGGCCCATCGCGGTCATGTGATCTCAATGCTCGATGGCGACGCGCTTCGAACAGTGGTCCTGGAAGAGAAGCCTGATTTCATCGTGCCCGAGATCGAGGCCATCGCGACCGACACGCTAGTCGAACTCGAAGGAGAAGGTTTCACAATCATTCCTACTGCACGCGCCACGAAGCTCACCATGAACCGCGAAGGCATTCGCCGCCTCGCCGCCGAGGAGCTTGGCCTGCGCACGTCGCCTTACATCTTCGCCGCCACGGAGGAAGAGTATCGGCGTGCCATTTTCGAGATCGGGATGCCGTGCGTCGTCAAGCCGATCATGAGTTCTTCTGGCAAAGGTCAAAGCGTAGTGCGTGTTGAAGCTGACATCGACAAGGCATGGAAATACGCACAGGAGGGAGGGCGTGCTGGAAAAGGAAAGGTCATCGTCGAAGGGCTCGTCGATTTCGATTACGAGATCACCATGCTCACGGTGCGGCACGTCGGCGGCACTTCGTTTTGTGCTCCAGTCGGCCATACCCAGATCAAGGGTGACTACCGCGAGTCTTGGCAGCCACATCCGATGTCGCAGAAGGCGATCGACGAATCGGAGCGCATCGCCGGTGCCATCACCGAGGCGCTCGGTGGTCGCGGCCTGTTCGGCGTCGAGCTTTTCATCAAAGGCGATGACGTCATCTTCAGTGAGGTTTCACCACGTCCGCACGACACCGGACTCGTCACGCTCATCTCGCAGGATTTGTCCGAGTTTGCGCTTCATGTCCGTGCCATCCTCGGCCTGCCGATTCCGAACATCCATCAGCACGGCCCATCCGCATCGTGCGCTGTGCTTGTCGAAGGCGAGTCGTCAGAAGTGCAGTTCGGCAATCTCGACAAAGCGCTTACCGAGCCCGACACCACCATCCGCCTGTTCGGCAAACCGAACGTTAGCGGGCAGCGTCGCATGGCTGTGACGCTCGCTCGTGGCAGCAGCATCGACGAAGCGAAATCCAAAGCCCATCGTGCGGCTCATGCGTTGGAGATACGTCTCTAAACAGACGCGCTAGCCTGCCATCAAGCTCTCGGCGTGCTTCCGCGCCGACTGTGCGCTGCCGCCTAGCATTCTCGCCAGCTCGTCGAGCCTGTCATCGCCCGTTACCCCGTGAATCGTTGAGCGCGTGCGCTTTCCCTCGATTTCCTTCGTCACGACGAAATGGCTCTTTGCCAGCGATGCTACCTGCGGCAAATGAGTGATCGCGATGACCTGATGCGTCTTGCCCAACTCGCTCATCTTGCGGCCGACGGCTTCCGCGATGTTGCCGCCCACATTGGCGTCGATCTCGTCAAACACGAGCAACGGCACTGCGTCCTGTCGAGCCAGAGCGCTCTTCACCGCAAGCAGCACACGTGACATCTCCCCGCTCGACGCGGTCAAGCGCAACGGCTTCAGTGGTTCGCCGGGATTTGGCGCAAAAAGAAAATCCACTACTTCGAAACCGTAACGCTGGGCTTCTCCGAGGGGTGCGAGCTGGGCTTCGAATACGGACCGCTTGAAGCCAAGATCGACGAGATGTGTTGCGACCTCTTTTGCCAGCTTCGGTGCCGCATCGGCGCGCTTCTTGGAGATGGCCTTGCCCACCTTGTCCATGTCTGCTTTGCGCTCCGACGCCAGCTTCTTCAGCCGTTCGATTTCCTCGCCCCGGCCCTCCATTTTCGCGAGCTTCGCCTCACACTCGGCTTGATAAGCAAGTACGCCGGCAATCGTCGGCGCATACTTGCGCTTCAGCATTTGCAGTGCCGCCATGCGATCCTCCAGTCGTGCGAACTCTTGAGGATCGAGCTCCAGCTCCTCCGCGTAATCGCGCACGCTGCTTTCGATCTCGCGCAGGGCGATCTGCGCCGACTCAAACTCCTCAAACAGCTTCGTGGACGCTGGATCGATCTTCTCCAGCTCGTGGACCATCTTGCCCACCTCGCGCAGAGCTTGCATCACACTCTGACTGCCTTCGCCGAGTCGTTCCGTGATGCCGCCACACAGCTCGGCAAGGCGCGCGCCGTTCGCGGCGATGCGATGCCTCGACTCGATCTCCTCGTCCTCTCCCGGCTTCGGGCTCGTGGCGGTAATCTCCTTGATCTGATGCCGCAGCATGTCGATCTGCTGCTGGCTTGCGCGCTCCGAGTTCTCGAGTTCATCCAGCTCCGCCACGGCGCTGCGCCACTGCCGCCACGCATCGGAGAACTTCGCCACCTGCTCCTCGATGCCCGCGTATTTATCCAGCATCTCGATCTGCCGCTCGCGCGAATTGAGTGACTGATGATCGTGCGGCCCGTGCAGATCCACGAGAAACTCGCCGATGCCCTTGAGAACATTAATCGTCACCGGCGAGCAGTTCACGAATTGCTTGTTCGCGCCGCTCGCGCTCACCACGCGCTTGATCAGCAGCTCCTTGTTCTCGCACTTTTCCAGTCCGGCCTCTTCCAGCACCGCATCCACCGCGCGCACATCCTTGAGCTGAAAGCTCGCCTCCACCGTGCAGGCGTCCTCACCCGTGCGAATGAGCGACCGATCCGCTCTCTCCCCGAGCACCAGCTTCAGCGCTCCCACGATGATCGACTTGCCCGCGCCCGTCTCACCCGTCACCCCGACCAAGCCCGGCGCGAGTTCCCAGGTCAAGTCATCGACCAGCGCGAGGTTTTTGATTTTCAGAAAGGAGAGCATGGGGTGGGAAATGCTGCGTGACTATGCGGACGAGCCCCGGCTTTTCAATGTGAGAAGCGCGCTCGCGAAAAGAAGCCGCATCTTTTCTGCTGGGGCGTTCAAAACAGCGCCGCCTGGGTCATCTCCGCCACGATTGCAGGCTCCGTTCTCCGGCTGAATCTCCGCGCCACCTCCAGCGTCTCGGTAGGCTGGTGCCGGCCGGCACAGCGGACCGTCACGCCGTCCACGTTCGCGCTCTTCAGCGCCTCATGCACACGGCGGACGGCCGTGTCGGGGTCGTTGCAATCGTCGCTCAGATGCCCGAGCACGATGTGGTTCAGATCCGTGTGCGCCACCGCTTCCACCAGTTCAGCCACTTGATCATTCGACAGATGGCCGTGACGCGAGCTGATGCGCTGTTTGGTCGCCCAGGGGCGTTTCGTGTCCGCCTCCAGAAGCCGTGCGTCGTAGTTAGCCTCGATGAAAAGCGAGTGAGAGCCACGCAGCCGGTCTTTGATCAGATTCGTGACGAATCCCACATCACTCAGCACGCCGAGGCGCGACTCTGGGTCTTCGATGACAAAACCCACCGGATCGACCGCATCATGCGGCACGGAAAAGCTCTCAATGCGCAAATCGCGGAACTGAAACGCCGAGCCCGTCTGCATGAGCTGCCAGCGCGGCGTTGACTTGAAAACGATGCTGCCCGCCAGCGACTCATGCGTCAGTGGCGTGCAGAGCAGCGGGATCGCCCGCTTTCGGCAGAGGATCTCCATGCCGCGCGTGTGGTCGCAGTGTTCGTGAGTCAGCAAGATGCCGTCCAAGCAGTCCAGGCTCAAGCCCGCCAGTTCCAGCCGCGCCACGATCTGCCGAGCGCTCAGCCCGGCGTCGATCAGGAGCGTCGTCTCCCCCGTGGAAACGACGGCGCAATTGCCAGAACTACCGCTGCCGAGAACCGTGAGCCGCAACATGAGGCGTATTGTTTACCGCCGCAGGTTCCGTGATCAAGCCTCAGTTTCCCGCTGCTGTCTCGCTCGCGGGTACGCAGGCCATCCGGCGATTGCATTCGTATCCTTCTTGTCGTAGATCACGACCCCCGATTTCCCTCCGCACATCATGAGCAAAGCCTCCGTCGAAGACATCAAACTCGCATCCCACGGCCTCCGCGGCGACATCGCCGAACAGTTCGCCGACCCATCGCTTAGCCACATTTCCGAGGACGCGAACATCCTGCTCAAGCACCACGGCTCCTACCAGCAGGACGACCGTGACCAGCGCACAAAGCTCACGAAGGAAGGCAAGGACAAGGCTTGGAGTTTCATGATCCGCAGCAAAATGCCCGGCGGCCGCATCACCTCCGAGCAATGGCTCATCCACGACCGTCTGTGCGAGAAGGCGATGGGCTCCATGCGACTGACAAACCGTCAGGGCATCCAGCTTCACGGCGTGCTCAAAGGCGGACTCAAGGAAGTCATCCACAATGTCTGCCACAGCGGCCTCTCGACGATGGGCGCATGCGGCGACGTCGTGCGCAACACGATGGGCCCCGCCGCACCGATCAAGGACAAAGTCCACGCCGACACGCAAAAGCTCACCGAAGAAATCAGCCAGCGCTTCCTCTGGCGCTCGAATGCGTATGCCGACATCTGGCTCGATGGCGAAAAGGTCGATCCCGAGTGGACCAAAGACCCCGAGGTGAGTCCAGCCGTGCGCGAGGCAACGAAAGCCCCCGAAGGCGACGACCCGATCTACGGCAAAGTTTATCTGCCGCGCAAATTCAAGATCGGCGTGGCCATTGAGCCGATCAACGACGCGGACATCTTCTCGCAAGACGTCGGCCTCGTGCCCCATGTCGTGAACGGCGAGGTCGAAGGCTACACCATCACCGTCGGCGGTGGCTTTGGCATGAGCCATGGTCAACTCAGCACGCGCCCCTTCCTCGGCCAGCCTTTGCTTTATGCGAAAAGAGAAAACGTCGTCGATGCCATCGAAGCCATCGTCACCACGCAGCGCGACCACGGCAACCGCACCGAGCGCAAGAACGCGCGCCTCAAATACACCGTGCAAACCATGGGCCTCGACGCCTTCCGAGCCGAGGTCGTGCGCCGCCTTCCCGGCATCGCCACCGAGCCGCCCAGAGAATTGAAGTTCGACACCGTCGAAGACAATCTAGGCTGGCACGAGCAGGGCGACGGCAAGCTTTACTGCGCCGTCCACATCAGCATGGGCCGCATCGTCGATGCCGCAGGCAAGCCGCAGTACCGCAGTGCTTTTCGCGAGATCGCCGAGACGATCCAGTGCCCCATCATCGTCACGCCGAACACGAATCTCATCCTCGCCGACCTCGCTCCTGAGCAAAGGCCTGCCGTCGATGCGATCCTCGCCAAGCACGGCGTCGTCCACGCTGACGGCATGACGCGCGCCCGCAAGGTCGCGCACGCCTGTGTCGCACTGCCGACTTGCGGTCTCTCACTCAGCGAATCCGAGCGCGTGCTGCCCGGCTTCATGGACAAGATCGACGAATCCCTCCGCGAGCTCGGCCTCGAAAACGAACCCATCCTATTCCGCATGACTGGCTGCCCGAACGGTTGTGGCCGTCCCTACAATGCCGACTTCGGATTCGTCGGTCGCGCGCCGAACAAGTACGCCGTGTTCGTCGGCGGCAGCATCCGTGGCAACAAACTCGCCGGGCTCGAATACAAAAGCGTCCTCGGTGAAGATATTCCCACGAAAGTCCGCGAGTTCCTCGTTGCCTTCAAAGCCGAGCGCAAGGAAGGCGAGATCTTTGCCGACTGGTTCGCAAGAACCCGCACCACGGGAGAGGCCCCACAGCCCGAGCAGTTTCACATCGAACTCGCCGAGCGCGCTGCGAAACTCGCGGGCCAGAAAGTCGGCGCTGCGGACTGACCGGAATCGACGGACACAGAGCAAGACAAGCCATTCCGATGAACGAGTGGCACGAACCGCTGTGCGAAATGCCGAAATTCGCAGTTGCCCTTTCCCTTCCCCGACGGCTAATCTCAGCACGCTATGGCCTCACTCAACAAAGTCATCCTCATCGGGAATCTCACCCGCGAACCTGAAATCCGTTACACTCCCAAAGGCAGCGCCGTGTGTGATCTCGGGCTGGCGGTGAATCGCCGCTACACGACGGAAAGCGGCGAGCGCCAGGAGGAAGTCACCTTTCTCGACGTGGTGCTCTGGGGGAAACAGGCGGAACTGGCGGGCCAGTATCTGCACAAGGGGCGGCCCGTCTTCATCGAAGGCCGCTTGCAGATGGACACTTGGGAAGACAAGGCCAGCGGACAAAAGCGCAGCAAGGTGAAGGTCGTGTGTGAAAACATGCAGTTCATCGACAGCAAGAGCGGCGGCGGTGGCCAGCGCGGTGGCGGCGAGCACGACGAAGAAGGCGGTGGTGGCGGCGGCGGTTATTCGCGTCCGCCTGCGCGTCCCGCGCAGCGCCCGGCTCCGTCAGGTGCGGCGTCCTCGCGTCCGCCCCAGCGCCAGCAGCCAGCGGGAGATGAATTCAGCGATGGCCCGATCACCGAGGGCATGGAAGAGGACGACATTCCGTTTTGATTCGCAACGGCTGCTCCTCACTCGATGAGCAGTCTGCCACTCGATGCACCAGCTCTTTACTGAAGAGGGCGGCGAGGAGTTTCTTCTGGATGAACTCCGTCGCGGCTGGCCCAGTGCGCACCACAAGATGGAGCGCCCCGGTTGGGTGAGCACAGATGCGCCGCTGACTTCCGGCGCAAATCCCGCTCTCATTGCTTTCGCGCGTCAGGCATTTCCAGACGGCGTCGTTTGTGAGGCACCGTCGATCAATCAATGGGCCGACCGGTTGGCGGAGGCCATCATCGCCTCGGTGCCGCCCGAGCAACCGTGGCGGCTGCACCTGTGGCCGGCGTATGGCGAGGGACGCGCTGGCATGAACCGCTGCGGCCTGATCCGTGATGCTTTGACTGAGAAACTGCGGAAGAAGCGCAGGCAATTGTTGAAGACGCTGGAGGAAACCAACGATCCCTTTGGGCATCAGACTTCGCTCGTGCAACTCGCGCTGCGCTCACCGGAGGAAGGCGTGCTGTCAGTCGCCGTAGCGCCGCTGCCTTGGCAGTGCCGCAGCATCGTGAGCGCATTCCCGGAAGGCTCCGTTCCCGTGGCGGTGGACAAGGGCGCGCCATCGCGTGCTTTTGCCAAGCTCGTCGAAGCCGAGCAGCGGCTCGGTCATTTAATCGGCAAAGGGGAAACGTGCGTCGATCTCGGTGCGTCGCCAGGAAGCTGGAGCTATGTGGCGCTGAGCCGTGGCGCGCGCGTCATCGCCGTTGATCGCGCCGAGCTGCGCACGGACTTGATGCGGAATCCCAAGCTTCACTTTCACTGCGGTGACGCCTTCAAGTTCCGCACCGAGGCGCGCGTGGACTGGATGCTGTGCGATGTCATCGCCGCGCCGCAGCGCAGCATCGATCTCTTGCTCGAGTGGCTGCGCGAGGGCCGCATGTCGGCCTTCATCGTGTCGATCAAATTCATCGGCAGCGCCGAGTATCCGCTGATCGACCAGCTCAAGAAGGACGCCGCGCCGCTGTGCCGCGAGTTTGGCCTGACCCGGCTGTCGGCAAACAAGAACGAAGTCTGCGCCTTTGGCGTCGCGTCGTAGAATGGGGTGGCGGATCAAGAACTACCTCTGGCTCGCCTTGATGCTGGCCGGGATCGGACTCGCAGTGCGGCTGGAGCGACAGCCGGAGCTGCGGCAGAGAGAGGCGGCGCGCGCGCCGAAGAAAGCGCAGAGCCAGTTTGTGACGCTCCACAACGCGAGACTCACGGAGCACCGCGACAACGATGGGGACAGCTTTCACATCACGCATGATGGCGGCGAGGAGCATGAGTTCCGGCTCTATTTCGTCGATGCGCCGGAGAAGCGGCTGCATCAGTTCAATGGAAAGCGCATCGACGAGCAGGGCCGCTACTTCGGTAAGCTCTCGACCGAACAAACCATCGGCATCGGGCTCGAAGCCAAGAGGCTGACGGATGAGTTGCTCAAGAGCCGCCGCTTCACCGTGCAGACGCGCTGGCAGCGCGTGTTCGACAGCGGGCGATATTTTGCCTTCGTATTCTTTGATGAAGGCGGAGGGAGGACGGAAGATCTGTCCGCGAAACTAGTGCGCGCTGGCTTGTGCCGCATCTACACCCAGGGCGCGAATCTGCCCGATGGCCGCCGCGAAAAGGAGTTCGAGCAGCACCTGAAGTCGCTGGAGCGAGAAGCGAAGGCAAGAAAGCAGGGAGCGTGGAGGTTTTAATGCGGCTGTGATGCAACAGAAGACAATCGGATGGATGATGCTGGCGCTGCTCGCGCCGCTGCCAGCGCGCGCGGCCGTCAGCTTCGTGCGCGATGTGGCCCCGATCTTGGTCGAGCAGTGCTTGGAGTGTCATCGCGCTGACAAATCCAAGGGCGCATATCGCGTGGATCATTTCGAGGTGCTGTTGAAGGCGGGAGACAGCGAGGCGGCACCCATTGTTCCAGGAAAGCCCGAGGCGAGCGAGCTCTTCCGTCTCATCGCGCTGCACGATGAAGACGATCGGATGCCGAAGAAGGGCGATCCCCTGCCCGACAAGCAGCAGGCCCTCGTGCGCCAGTGGATCGCCGAAGGAGCGAAATACGATGCAAAGGACCGGAGGGCAGCGCTCTCGACGTTGATCCCGGAAAAGCCGAGACCCAAGGCTCCGGAGATTTATCCTCGGCCCCTGCCCGTAACCGCACTGGCCGTGCGACCGGACGGAGAGCAGATCGCCGTGAGCGGCTACTATGAAGTGACGCTTTGGAATGCACGCACGGGCAAGCTCACGGGCCGCATCGGCAATATGCCAGAGAAGATCAATAGTCTGGCATGGATCGGCACCAGTGGCGTGCTGGCGGTCGGCGGCGGCAGCCCCATGCGCTCGGGCGAGCTGTGGCTCGTGGACACGAAGAAAGCCAATGCGCCGCGTCGTTTGTTTGTGACCAAGGACACGCTGCTCGCGCTCGCTAGCTCGTCTGATGGCTCGCTGCTGGCTGCGGGCGGAGCGGACAATCACGTGCGTCTTTTCGCGATGCCGGGGGGCAGGCAGCTCTGGGATGTGGAGCCTCATGCCGATTGGGTGATGGCGCTGGCGATCAGCCCGGACAAAAAACACATCGCCTCTGCCAGCCGCGACCGCACGGCGCGATTGCTCGATGCAGACAAGGGAAGCGTGGACGCTACGCACACCGGCCACGCGGTCACAGTCTCCAGCATCGCTTTCAAGCTAGACGGAAAGGAAATCTTCTCCGGCGATGCCGAGGGGCAGGTCCGCCGCTGGAATCTCGGCGGCGACGGCATCAAGGACACGACCCTGCGGCCAGCCCGCGTGGATGTGCTGCAAATTGGTTTCCTCGGCGCGGACGTGGCCGTTGCGCTGGCGAACGGTCAGGTTTCGTCGTTCGATCTGAAGTCGCGCAAGCTGAAGGGCAAACTCGTCCGCCATGATGATCGCGTGAATGAACTGGTGGTGACGGGCTTTCCCGAAAATCTGCGCATTGTCACCGGCTCGCACGATGGCGAGGTGCGTGTGTTTGATTTGAAGGAGAAGAAGGAGCTGCTGAAGTTCATCGCCTCGCCAGGCATCGCCACACCGCCATGAAGTACGAGTCGAAGCACGAGCCGATCGCCTCAACGCAGACCTTCACCAGCCGACTGGCGCTGCACTTCCTGGTGTCGTTGCTCATCGTGGCAGGCTCTCTCGGCATCGGCGTTGCCGGCTATCACTTCATCGCGGGCCTGTCATGGGTGGACTCTCTCCTGAACGCCTCCATGATCCTGGGCGGGATGGGCCCGGTGGATCCACTGACATCGGATGGAGCCAAGCTCTTCGCGTCGGCGTATGCGCTTTACAGCGGCATGGCGTTCATCGGCGTGTCAGCCATTCTGTTTGCGCCAGTGGTGCATCGGGTGCTGCACGCATTTCACATAGATGAGGACACAGACAGAAAATCATGAGCACAAAAACTTCCGAACGAGTGGCCATCATCGGCGCCAGTGACAACCCCGAACGCTACTCCTACCGCGCGCTCGTAATGCTGCGGCAGCACGGACATGAAGCGATCCCCGTGCATCCGAAGCTATCCATGATTGAAGGCGTGCCTGTCGTGCCAGACCTCTCATTGATCCACGGTTCTGTGGACACCGTCACGATGTACGTCGGCCCGCAAATCTCAGCCGGTCTCGCCGACAAGCTGATCCAACTGCGCCCGCGTCGCGTCATCTTCAACCCCGGTGCCGAGAACGCGGAACTCGCGGCGAAGCTCAGCGCGGCAGGCATCGCTTGTGAGGATGCCTGCACGCTGGTCCTGCTGAGCACGGGCGCTTTTTAGCGTCCGGTCGGCTACTCGGCCTCGCCGACAAACACGACGGCGTGCTTTTCATACACGGGCTTGCCGCCCGCAATTCGCGCGAGGTAGTCGATCACATCGGTCAGCGGAATGTTGGCCAGGCTCAGGGTCAACATCTTCTTTCCCATGTCTGGATTCTTCACGATGAAGTTCGGCGTCACCTTGCCGGCGGACGCATTCTTCGACATCACCCCGAGCGCTTGCAGCGCTTCGGACAGCGTCACCTCGTTGAACTCGACCTTCGGGATGGTCACACCGCCGTACGTTTTCTTCAACGACGTGTCCGTCTTCGAATAGGCATTGATCTGGGCCAGCAGCGCCTTGGTCTCGAAGTGATTCGGGCTCACGGTCGCCACTTGTGCGAGCAGCGACTTGGCGGTCTCCATGTCGCCTTTATAAAACGCGGCACGACCCTGCTGAAACACGGTATTGATGTCTTTAACATCCGCACCCTGGAGGGACGCGGCCAATAAAAAAGCGGCCATCGCAAAGAGGGCCGCCCGTGACATGCAACGTAGCTGGTTTGTTTTCATGGTGTGAACAGGCGGAATTGCCTTTTGCCAGATTACACCAAAAAGCCGGAACGAAGTCAATCCTCCAGCACGTCACCTGATTCGGCCCGATTGTCGCCATCAGGCCGACCAACGAACCACTCATCATGAACCGCGCACTTGTCTTTCTGTCGGCATTCGTCCTGCTACAGCCGGTGTTCTCGGCACCGACCAATGTCGTCTTCATCCTCACAGACAACCAGGGAGCCTGGACGCTGGGCTGCTACGGCAACCCGGACATCCGCACTCCGAACATCGACAAACTCGCGGCGAACGGTCTTCGTTTCACCCGCGCACTGAGCAGCAATCCGGTGTGCTCGCCGACGCGGGCAACGTTTCTCACGGGCTTGATTCCGTCGCAGCACGGCGTGCATTCGTTTCTCGATCCCAAGTTCATGATGGGACCGCAGGCTTACAATACGCTGAAGGAGTTCACTTCCATCGGCGAGGTGCTGCGTGATGCGGGCTACGCTTGCGGCCTGAGTGGCAAGTGGCATCTCGGCGACAACCTGAACCCATCGGAAGGCTTCACCTCATGGATCACCAAGCCTGACGGCAGCACGCGCGAGTTCTACGACCAGCAGATCATCGAGAATGGAAAGGTGCGCGTCGAAGCTGGCTACACGACGGATCTCTGGACGCGCAAGGGCATCGAGTTCATCGAGCAGAACAAGGCGCGGCCCTTCTTTCTCTTCCTCGCCTACAATGGGCCCTATTCACTCGGGAACCTGATGCTGAACCCAGCCCGCAACCGCCATGCGGCGGCCTACAAGGGGCATCACTTCACCAGCTTTCCGGTCGATGCGATGCATCCGTGGCAGCATCACAACAAGCAGTTTCACAACAAGCAGGTCGCGATGGAGCGCGAGGCGGCGGAGACGAGCGGAGTCGATGACGGTGTCGGCGAGATCATGGCGACGCTCGACCGGCTGGGACTCACCGAGAACACGCTCGTCATTTACACCGCCGACCAAGGTTGGATGGGCGGACAAAACGGCATCTGGGGCATGGGTGACCACACTCGGCCCATCGGCGCGCATGAGCTGATGATGCAGATACCGTTCATCTTCCATCAGCCAGGCCGCATCGCTGCAGGTCGGACGAGCGACATTCTCGTGAGCAACTATGACTTCATGCCCAGCGTGCTCGGCTACCTCGGGCTTGGCGACAAGATGCCGCAGAAGCCGAAGTCACCGGGCCGCGATTTCTCCCCTGTGCTGCGCGGAGAGCCGGTCGAGTGGTACAATGCAGTCTTCTATGAAATGGAAACCTGCCGCGCCATCCGCACGGATGCGTGGAAGCTCGTGATGCGCCACCCCGATGGCCCGCACGAACTCTATGACATGAAGACGAATGCGCAGGAGCGCTTCAATCTCTTTGGCCAGTCCGGCACGGAGCCGCAACGCGCCGCATTGCAGCAGAAGCTCGACGCTTTCTTCAACCGCCACGCAGACCCGCAATACGACATCTGGAAAGGCGGACGCTCAAAGGCCAAACGCGTGAGTGCCGAGTGAGGGCTACGGCGTGTAGAGGTACCGCACCTTCGCGTACCTCGACGTCCGCGCAGGCACGAAGACCACGTCCTCCACGACGACCGCCTCATGCGTGGCGCTGGTGGCGATCACGGTGGGCGTCGCCGTCGCATTGCTCCAGCCCGATAGATTATCGCTGAACTGCACCGTGGCCGAGACGGTCGAGTCACCGAGCTTGCGGAGATACACGATCCGGAGACGGCGCTGATCACCCGCGCCGGCGACGGTCACCTCTGGCAGGCCAGTTTGCGTGATCGTGGCACCGGAGAGAGCGACCGTTTGCATCGCGCCCGACTGTGGATTTAGGCCGCACTCGTACTCCAGCAGGTTCTTGAGGCCGTCCGCATCCGGGTCCGCATCCCGCAGGGCGGATGGGCCGGCGAGCGAGTTCGCGCTGGCCCAGGCGGCGAAGGGATCATTGATGACCGAGATCGCCGTCGGCACTCCAGCAGGCAGCGGCGTCATGCCTTCCCAGCCATAGGAGCTGACTTTGTCTGGATTCGCTGTCGTGTTGATCACGCTGATGCCCCAGCGGCACGAGCCCACCGGACTGCCCGCAGGGATGTTCAGGGTCATGCGATAGACGCCATTGGAGATTGTGCCACTGAACCGGCTGACCGGGGCAGTGGCGAGCACGGTGTTCGTCGGCGTGTAGAGCGTCATGGTTCCCGATTCGAAATCCGGGGAAGCTCCCGCCATCGACACATCCGCAGTCACGGTCACTGCACTGGCCACGTTTGCGATGCTGGGTGTGAAAGTTGCCGCAGTCACCCTGAAGTAATTCGAGCCACTGAGGCTGGCTCCTTTGAGCATCACGGTGCCATGCACCGCCGTCCGGCTGGCCACGGCGATGCGGTACGTCACGTCTTTTGCAGCAAAGAATCGGATCCGGCTGTTGGTGCCATCTGAGGTGATCGCGATGTTGTCGTCGTTCACATGAACGAGGGCGAGCGGGGTGGAATAATTGGTTCCAGTCCAGAGTGACATCACAGTGTTGATGGCGCTCCCTGTGGTTTCCAGTTCGTACCAAGCTCCCGAAAAATTGATCGTATTCGGCGTCCACTCCCACCACACCGTGTTTCGGTAGCTTCCGGCGGAATATCCAGCAGGAAACGGCTCCGAGCCTTCCATCGTTGCCTCGACCGTTGTGCTAGACTCAGCCGACGTATCGATGGCATGAAGAATGGGGGCACCGACTAGGTTGTCATTCACCGGCGGAGCCGAGAGGAGCGGCATCGTCTGGCACCAGACCAAGGCGATGGCAGCGAGGGTCCTAAGTTGGGCGGGAATGAGCATGCCAGTTCGACAAAGGAAGAGTGGAAACGCTCACGTCAGAGCGGAGACCGCCATTGTGTGCGATCCGGCCCGGAAGTCCATCGCAGACTCGGGAAGCCAGATCGCATCAAGTGGAAGGGGCAACGCAGTTCCAGAATCCGGCCGAGGTGAAATGGCGGCTGCATGTTAGCCTTGCCACGAGCCCTCTGCGCGGCAGTAGATGGTCGCATGAAACGCATCCTCCTCGCCCTAGCCCTGCTACCTGCGCCCCTCATGGCGCAGGCCGACAAGAAACCCGATCCCGTCAACGAACTCGCCGCCAAGCTCGAGCCGTCACGCAAGGTGGTTTACAAAACCACTCCCACTCGCCCGCTGAACCTGCACATCTTCGAGCCAGAGGGATTCAAGTCCACGGACAAGCGGCCGGTGTTTTTGGCCATCCACGGCGGTGGATGGGTCGGCATGGGGCCGCAGCGGTTTTATCCCTTTGCCGCGCACTTTGCGAAGCTGGGGATGCTCGGCATCAGCATCGAGTACCGGCTCGCATCGAAGAAGGCCGGCGAGGGCACGACGGTGTTCGAGTGCGTCAAGGATGCACGCTCGGCCATCCGCTACATCCGCAGCCACGCCACGGAGCTGGGCGCTGATCCCGATCGCGTCGTCGCCTGTGGCGGCTCGGCAGGCGGGCACCTCACCGTCGCCACCGCGCTCTTTGATCAGGTTAACGAGGCCGGTGAAGACACCACCGTTTCCTGCATCCCGAACGCGCTCATACCACTCTTTCCCGTGATCGACACGTCGAAGGAAGGCTACGGCAACGTGCTGCTCGGCGACCGCTGGCAGGAACTCGATCCGCTCCATCACATCCGCAAAGGTCTGCCGCCCACGATCATCTTCCACGGCACCGGCGACACCACCACGCCCTTCAAAGGCGCCAAGGCTTTCCACGAAGCCATGCTCGCCGCCGGCAACGACTGCGAACTCATCGTCAACGAAGGCGGCAAGCACGGCTACCTCATGTTCGACAAGAAGCTCTTCGACGAGACCCTGACGCGCATCGAGCAATTCCTCCGGCAGAAGAAAATGCTGCAGTAGTCGGCATTCGTCATTAGGGCTTGGTCATTCGTCATTTTCCAAGCCCCCGCGCCCTTGCCACTCCCGGCCCCATGCGCCATGCTCCGCGCCCCATGCTATCCGTCCCTGAACAGCTCGAAATCCTAAAGCGCGGCACCGTCACGATCCACAGCGAGAAGGAACTCGCCGACAAGCTCGCGCGTGGCAAACCACTCCGCATCAAGCTCGGCGTCGATCCGACGTCGCCGGATATCCATCTTGGTCATGCGGTCGGTCTGCGGAAGCTGAAGCAGTTTCAAGAGCTGGGGCATCACATCGTCCTCATCATTGGCGATTTCACGGCGATGATCGGCGATCCGAGCGGCCGCTCGTCCACGCGGCCGGCGCTCACTTACGATCAGGTGATGGCGAATGCGGACACCTACACCGAGCAGGCTTTCCTGGTGCTCGACAAAGCGAAGACCGAGGTGGTTTACAACGGCTCGTGGTTCAAGGAGATGAACTTCCTTGATGTCATCAAGCTCAACTCGCGCGTCACGCTGAACCAGATGATGCAGCGCGAAGATTTCAAGAATCGCTTCGGCCAGGGACACGAGATTCGGCTGCACGAGTTGCAATACCCGATCATGCAGGGCTGGGATTCGGTGGTCGTGCGCGCGGATGTCGAGATCGGCGGCAGCGATCAGCTCTTCAACATCCTCGTCGGTCGCGATTTGCAAAAAGAAGAAAACATGGAGCCGCAGGTCTGCATGACCTTGCCGCTGCTCGAAGGACTCGACGGCGTGAAGAAGATGTCGAAGTCACTCGGCAACTACGTCGGCCTGACCGACGCGCCGAAGGAGATGTTCGGCAAGCTCATGAGCATCGCCGACGAGATGATGGCGAAGTACTATCTGCTCGTGCTCGGCGAGACGATGGACGCGACGATGCATCCGATGGAAGCGAAGAAGCAGCTCGCCGCGAAGTGCGTGGCCGTTTATCACGGCGAAGCCGCCGCCAAAGAATGCCGCGACGACTGGGATCTCCGGTTCAGCAAGCGCGATCTCGCCAGCGCCGAACTCCCCGAGGTGGCCATACCCGAACGCAAAGACGTGCTAGGCGTCGTCCTCCACGCCTTCACCACACTCGAATCTCCGATCAGCGGAGGCGATGCACGCCGCCTCATCCAGCAAGGCTCCATCCAGCTCAATGGCGAGAAACTCACCGATCCAAAAGCCGAGCCTGGGTGGAAAACCGACGACATCCTGAAGCTCGACAAGAAGCGGACGGTGCGACTGCGCTAATGTGATCAATCCGCCATTCTTGGCGCCTTGCGCCCCGTCTTGTGAATCTTTTCAAACGCATCGAAGTCATCATTCTCCTCGTCCTCGCTGCTGGCGGGGCGGTTTGGGTTTTGTCGAACAGCGGGTCGTCGGACGAGGAGCGGGACGTGGAATCCGCAGCAAGCAGCGGTGTGGAGAACAACGAAGTGCCGGGCACGACCAAGCTGCACCGTTGCACCGTTGAGCGCGATTACGGCAATGCGCGGTTGGACATCGAAGTGCGATTTGCCAATCGCGGCGCGAAGAAGCTCGTGATGCAACCGCCGCAGGTGAAGCTGATCACCGATGCGGGGCGCGAGGTGCCGCCTTTCTTCCTGCCGTTCGACCCGGTGCCGGAGATTCCGGCGAGCACCACGCAGGATGTGCGGCTGCGCTATTGGCTGGAGAAGGCGGATTTGCAGGGCGGCCTGAAGCTCGTGATCGGCGACGAACGCATCGAGGTGAAGTCGGCATCGGCGTTTGATCTGGAGAAGCTGAAGAACAAGGAGCCAAAGGTGTTCCTGGATGCGAACTGGAACCTGTGAGATGAAAGCCGACTACCTGCTCATCGATGTTGGCAATGGTCGCACCAAGTTGGCGCTCGCCTCGCGCGAGGCCATTTTGGAAAGGCGCGAGCTGGCCACCACCGATGTCGGGGGCGAGACGTTGGAGCGTGTGCTGGATGGATGGGACTACTCCCGCGTCGTCGCGTGCTCCGTGGTACCAAAGACGACGGCGATCCTGCGTTCTGCCTTCGGCGCTGATTTTGTGGAACTCACGCACCGCACGCCGATGGGCATTGGCATTCGCTATCCGAAGCCCGAGTCCATCGGGCCGGACCGCTTGGCGAATGCGGTCGCGCTCGTGCATTTGCACGGAGCACCAGGCATTGTGATCGATTTCGGCACGGCGGTGACCTTTGACATCCTTTCGGCCGACCGGCATTACATCGGCGGCGTGATCGCCCCCGGTCTCCGCCTGATGACTGACTACCTCCACGAGCGCACCGCGCTGCTTCCGCAAGTGGAACTCCACGAGCCAGCCTCCGCCATCGGCCAGTCAACGGAGGAGGCAATCCTCGCTGGTGCCGCCATCGGCTACCGCGGCATGATCCACGGGATTCTCGGTGCCTTGAAGAAGGAGCTGCCCGGCGGAGAAGCTCATATCGTAGCCACGGGCGGCGATGCGGAGTGGATCATCGCCGGAATGGAAGAGAAGGTCGTCGTGGACCCGGATTTGACCTTGCATGGATTGCGATTGGTGGGAAATCTCCAGCCCCCCTGACGCAGGTAGCGGGGCCAATCCATTTTTCATGCAAGACTCCACCCTCACCTCCATCGGCATCGACTTCGGCGGCACGTCAGTCAAACTCGGCGTCTGTCGGGGTGGCGATCTTCTTTGCACCGATGAGCCGATTCCGACCGCCAACTTCGCCGGTCCACAGGCCCTCATCAGCGAGATGGCGAGCCGCGTGGCCAAGTTGCGGCAGAAATACGGTGACATCTCGGCCATCGGCGTGGGCGTGCCGGGGCTAGTGGATTTCGAGCGCGGAATTGTACATGAACTCACCAATGTGCCTGGCTGGAAACACATCCCGCTCAAGACCATACTCGGCGAGAAAACTGGGCTGCCCACCATCGTGGAGAACGACGCCAACGCGATGTGCTACGCTGAGTTCCGGTACGGTGCGGCGCGGGGTTTGAAAAACGTCGTCGCGCTCACCATGGGCACCGGCATCGGCGGCGGACTCGTGCTGGACGGGAAAATGTATCGCGGCAGCAGTTTTGTGGCGGGTGAGATCGGCCAGATGAGCATCGACTTCGACGGCAAGGCCGGACACTACGGCAATCTCGGCGCGCTGGAGAAATACACCGGCAACCAACAGATTGCCGAGCATGCCGTGCAACGCTACGCCGAAGCTGGCATCGAGAAAGACATCGCCGCCTGCACACCGAAGGCCATCGCTGATGCAGCCGAGGCGGGAGATGTCATCGCCCTACAAATTTGGGGCGAGGTAGCTGATTGGCTCGGCACCGCACTCTCCGCCATCGCGTGGTTGCTGAATCCTGACGCCTTCGTCATCGGGGGTGGCGTGGCACAGGCCGGCGATCTGATTTTCAATCCGCTGAAGCGCAAAGTGCAGTCGATGCTCTCCACCGTCGTGTGGGAGAGACTGCAAATCCTCCCAGCCAAGTTCAGCAACGAAGCCGGCATCATCGGCAACGCGGCGCTCGCGGCGGATGAGGCTAGAGCCTGAGCCTGTGGAGGGCGACCGAGTCGAGGGCATCCGCGCGTGCGTGATACCTCAGGTTTCTGTTCTTGTATCTCGGAACGCAACCTGATTTAATCGGGTCAATTCAAACGCGAAACCCGGTCAGGCGAAATTCTCGGCCCCGCCCAGGCTCGCGTTCCAACCCGCCGCTTTTGCCATGTCCTCGCTTCTCCGCCTCGTCGCTCAGTGTGGTTTCCTGCTTGCCGTCTCGATGCCCATCGCCGCGAACGCGGCCTTCCCGACCACCTACTTGAAACCCGTGGTGCTCAAGCAGCTCCACTCGCCGACCACCATTACCTATGCCCCGGACG
>Ga0075163_10004610_pt1 | contig 18481 bp, 13 predicted proteins | sample JI1023141ADNA_FD_71478 | JGI IMG/M metagenome (GOLD analysis project Ga0075163, IMG submission 71478) | Wastewater effluent complex algal communities from Wisconsin, to seasonally profile nutrient transformation and Carbon sequestration -... | ecosystem: Engineered > WWTP > Effluent > Algae...
GCACGGGCAAGATGACCGACGAAGCGTTGGCCAAGTGGCTCTCGGGCGAACTCCTGGCGATTCCCTACTCGCCCGAGTCCACGCGCGAGGCCTACGAGTACCTGCGCGCCGAGCGCGAGAAGGCCGGCATCGCCGAAGGTGCGTTGCTCGAATCCGCCGACAAGGGCGAGACGATCTTGCGCGGCCTCGCGCACGTGATCCTGAGCCTTCCGGAAGCCCAGCTGAACTGAACCGACACGCGCACGGCACACGCCGTTCGCAAGCGAGACATCCATGGAACATCGACAACAGGGCATCGACCGTCGCAGCCTGCTCGTGGGCGGCGTCACCGTGTTCGGCGGGCTGTATCTGCTGAACCAGAAGGCGCGCGCGGCGGAGCGCGGCGAGGACGGCGGCAAGAAGGACGGCGCGATCCCGCGCACGCTCCTGATCGTCGAGCTGAGTGGCGGCAACGACGGCCTGTCGTGCGTCGTGCCCCACGGCGACGACGCGCTGCACCGCTCGCGCGAGCGCGTGGGTCTCACGCAGGGCGACCTGCTCAAGATCGACGACTACCGCGCGTTCCACCCGAACCTCAAGAAGCTGCGCGGCGTGTGGGGCGACGGGAAGATGGCGATCATCGAGGGTGCGGGCTATCCGAACCCCAACCACTCGCACTTCACCTCGCAGGACATCTGGCACACCGCGCGTCCGGACGGCCGCGCTTCGGGCGACGGTTGGATCGGGCGCACGATCGCCGCGATGTACGCCTCCGACACGCAGACGCCGCACGCGGTGCACGTGGGGCAGACGCTGCCGTACTCGCTCAAGAGCTCGACGCACCCCGTCGTGTGCTTCGACGAACCGCCCGCGTACCGCTGGGCGGCGAACTCGAACTCGATCGTGGAAGCCAGCGCGCCCACGTCGGGCCCGGGTGGTTCGCCGCTGACGCGGATCCGCTCGGTCGTGCGCAACGCCAAGCAGAGTTCCGAGGAAGTGCGCAAGGCGGCCGGCACGTACAAGCCGCGCGTCGAGTACCCCAACGACGCGATCGGACAGGACCTGCGCACCGCGGCCGCGCTGCTGCAGGGACAGATCGGTTGCCGTGTACTGTCCGTGACGCAGGGCGGCTACGACACGCACGAAGACCAGAAGCGTCGTCACGACAAGCTGATGCTGGAGCTCGACCGCGGTCTCGCGGCGTTCCTCGAGGACATGCGCGGCACGCCGGTCGGCGACAACTGCCTCGTCCTCGTGTTCAGCGAATTCGGCCGCCGCGTGGCCGACAACGCCTCGATGGGCACGGATCACGGCACGGCCGGACCCATGTTCCTGCTGGGCACTCCCGTCGTCGGTGGTCTGTACGGGAAGCACCCGTCGCTGACCGACCTGTTCGAGGGCGATTTGATCCACACGACCGACTTCCGCTCGGTCTACGCCTCGGTGCTCGAGTCGTGGCTCGGCTTGCCGAGCGAGCCGATCCTGGGCGCCAAGTACACGCCGATCCGCGGCTGCATCGCGTGAGGTCCTGCTCCATGCGCCAACTCGTGAACTCGTCCCTCGCGGTCGCTCTGCCCTGTTTCGTCGCGTTCGGGTGCGCCGCCACGGCGCCGCAGAAGAACGCCGTCGCGTCCGCCACGGCGCCGCTCGCGGTGGTCGAGTCGGCCGCGCCCGCGACCCTCGGCGAGCGCAAGCACGTCGAGACGTACACGGACGGAACCGTGTTGCGCGAGCAAGAGCAGCGCGAGACCGCCCCGGGAACGTGGATCCCTTCGGGTCGCACCGTCGTGTTCTATCCCGACGGCAAGAAGGACTCGGAAGGTGCCTTCCTCGACGGCAAGAAGAACGGGCCGTGGTCCTACTGGTTCATGAACGGCAACCGCGAGGCCGAAGGCGCGTACGTCTCGGGCGTCCTCGACGGCGAATGGAAGTTCTGGCGCGAGAGCGGACGACTGGCGCAAGTCGGCTCGTTCGCCCGCGGCAAGGCCACCGGCGAGTGGAAGTACTTCTCGGGCCCCAAGGAGACCGTGCGCGCCCAAGGTGCGTTCGCCGACGGCGAGTTGACCGGTGCGTGGGTCTACTTCGACGAAGAAGGCGTACGCAGCGAGGAAGGTTCGTTCGAGCGCGGGCTCGAGACCGGCACGTGGACCGCGTGGCACAAGAACGGTCGCAAGGCCAGCTCGGGTCCGTACCTGGCGGGTCACCGCGAGGGCGAATGGTCGTTCTGGCACGAGGACGGGAGCCTCGCCAAGAAGGGCGTCTACGCCGGCGATCGCGAGCAAGGCGAGTGGATCTACCAGTACCCCGACGGCAAGCCGATGCAGCGCGGCTCGTTCGAGCGCGGGCTGGAGCAGGGCACGTGGACCTTCTGGCATCCGACAGGCCAGAAGTCCGAGGAGGGCGGCTACGTGGCCGGCCTGGCCGACGGCGCGTGGACGACCTGGAACAGCGAAGGCAAGAAGCTCTCGCAGGGCTCCTACAAGAACGGCAAGGCCGAGGGCACCTGGATCTACTTCGACGTCGACGGTCGCGAGCGCTCGCGCGTCGAGTACAGCGCCGGTCGCGTCGCGCGCCGCTGAGGTTCGTGCCGAGCCGACGCTCGCTCGGAATCCGGGTCCCCGCGAGCTCGAGGTGCGCACGACGCGTACGCGTACGTGCACCCTGCTCCAGTACCGAGCACCCTCGCCATCGAGCGATCGAGCCCTTCGATCGCCCGACGTTGCGCGGACGATCCGATGCACGGGACCTCGTGCGGGGTGGCGGAACCGCACGATTTCCCGGGGCGATCTCGCTCCCTGTCGCTTGGAAGGTCCTAGCGGCACGGTTAACGTGGTCCTCCTAGTTCGGTCGAGGCTCCACGGACTCCGAGCTCCGCGTCCACAAGCTCGAGAGTCCCCATCGTCCCGAGCCGTACCCCACAGCCATGGACCAGATTCCCGTCGACGGCGCGCAGACCGCGGCAGCACCCGACGTGCCGCGCGACGCGCCGACCTCCGTCGGCACGAGCAGCCTCTCGCCGAGCGGCCCGATGCGCGACGCCCGTCGCGTATTCGTGGTCGTGGTACTCGCGACGATCGCGTTCGCGGGGCTCCTGGCCTGGGTCGTCCGTGATGCGGCGGACCAACGCTCGCGACGCCGCGTGGACCGCGCACTGAACGCGGCGATGGAGTCGATGAACTCCGACGTGTACGCCACGATCGCTTCGGGGGCTTCGGTGTCGACGATCCCGTTCGACAACGCACGGCGCGAATTCGGTTCGACGAAGAGTGCGCTGGTCGACGTCGGTGCGATCTACACGGTCGGCGTGCGTGGCGACGACCTGGTGTTGCTGGTCGATTCGGAAGGCCGAGCGCAGCTGACCGATCCCTCGATCGAGCAGGCGATCCGAACTGCGTTGGCCGAGTCGTCGGTCGTCGTCGCCGAGACGCGTGCCCGCCCCGACGGCTCCGTCGTCAGCGCGTTCCAACCCGTGCACGGCGCCGGACCCGGTCAGGCGGGCGTCGTGGGAGTCGACTTCCGATTCGATCCGTTCGAGGACGGGCGCCGCTCGTCGACGCTGATCCTCGGCTGCGGAGCGCTGTTCGCGTTGCTGTCGGCGTCGCTCGCCGCCTGGTTCACGTATCGCAGCAAGTTCGCCGAAGCGGAGCGCATGGCCGACCTGTCGCAGCGCATCGCGGAGCTCAAGTCGCGCGCCTACGACGGCCGCAGCGCCTCCGATCAAGCCGGTTCCATGCTGGCCACGATGAGCCACGAACTGCGCACGCCGTTGACCGCGATCCTGGGATTCACCGACTTGCTGCTGGATCCCAGCGACGACATCACGGTGTTGCGCTCGCACGCTCAGACGATCCGCCGGAACTGCCAGCACCTCTTGCACGTGCTGAACGACGTGCTCGACATCTCGCGCATCGACGCGGGGATGATCCGTATCGACCGCAAGTCGTGCGATCCGTCGTTGGTGGTGCGGGAGATCGTGGACCTGCTCGAACCGCGTGCGATCGAGAAGCGCATACGCCTCGAGTTGCAGCGCGCTCCCAACGTGCCGAACCTGGTCGCGCTCGACGTCTTCCGCGTGCGCCAGATCCTCTTGAACCTCGTCGGCAACGGAGTGAAGTTCACCGAGGAAGGCGGCGTCTCGGTGAAGCTCTCCTACGACGCCGATCGCCGCGAGATCGAGTTCGAGGTCGTCGACAGCGGTCCGGGCATCGAACCCGCGCACATGGAATCGCTGTTCACGCCGTTCCACCGCGCCGACGGAGGCGCCGGCCGCCGTTTCAAGGGCACGGGCCTCGGCTTGGCGATCAGCAAGCGCCTGGCGCAGCGCATGGGCGGCGACATCTGGGTTCAGAGTCGCGTGGGCTACGGGTCGAGGTTCACGCTGCGCATTCCGGCCGAAGTGGCCGAACCGCGTGAACCCGTCTCGGTCGTGGGGGCGCGAGAGGACCTCGAGAACTGGGTGCCGAGCCCCAGTTGGCGCATCCTGGTCGTCGAGGACACGCTCGAACACCAGAAGCTCATCTACTCGTGCCTGCGTCGATCCGGACACTCGGTCGAGGTGTGCGACAACGGCGAGCGCGCCGTGCACCGCGTACGCGAGTCGGAGTACCTGCGCGAGCCGTACACGATCGTGCTGCTCGACTTGTACCTGCCGGGCAACGACGGTCTCACGACGACAGCGTTGATGCGCCAGCACGGTTACCGTGGGCCGATCCTGGCCGTGACGGCCGACTCCACGCCGGAAACGCGCGAGCGCTGTCTGGCCGCGGGTTGCGACGACGTCTACGTCAAGCCGATCGAGCGCGCTTCGTTGCTCACTTTGCTGTCGGCCCTCGTCCGTGGGGCGCCTTCGGCGGGGGCTGCTTGAGCGCCGCCGCGACCTTCGCGTCGAGTTGATGCAACACGCGCGTCGCTTGCTGCTGCGCCGAGTTGCTCGTGTCGCGAGCGATCGACTTCAAGTGCGCGATCGCCTCCTCGCGCAGCTCCGAACCGGCGGGGAAGCGCTGCTGGAACGCCTTCACGCGGCGTTGGAATCGGCTCGCGAGCACGAACCCGACCGTGACCAGGTACACGAACGTCCACGGGATCATGATCCCGAACAACACGGCGATCGACGGCGCCCCGCGCAACGCGAGCGACAGGAGGAGCCACGGCAAGACGGGCAAGAAGTACAGGAGGCAGCCCGCGCGCCCGAGTTTCTGCGTCCGTCCCAGGTCCTGCAGGAGGAGCGTCGTCTCCGATCGCGCGCGCTGCGACGCGGTCATCTCGAGGCCGCCGCGCGTCTCGGCTGCCGGCGTCGGCGACGTCGAACGTTCCGTCTGCGCGCCGCCGCCCGAAGACGGCTTCGAGTGCATGTCACGTCGCGTCGTCGACGGTTGGTCGTCGTTCGCGCGCTCGGACGCGCTCCGCGCACCGGTCGTTCCGGACTTCGCACCCGACGGTCGTGACCCGTCCGCGCTCGAGGGGTTCGCGCCGCTCCTCGACGGGCCCGGTGTCGGCGGCGCAGTCGTCCGCGGTGTCGCGGGCGGCGTGAGCAACGGCGCGCGCGACGCCGGCGCACCGACCGTGCCCGCGGCGAATTGGATGGTGCCGCCGTCGGGCAGCTTCGTCCCCGTGCGTTGGGCCAAGTTCTCGAGCCACTTGCGGTCGAACCGGAACAGATGGATCTCGGAGACGATCAGGTCGAGCGTGCCTTGCGCGTTCCGCGCGAACCCCATGTCGTCGGCCGACGCTCCGAGGTCCTTGCGTCGCACCACGACGTTCGCGCGCACTTCGGTCGGGCGTCCGATCCAGTCGTCGAGCGGCACGGGATCGGCGTGCACCTCGACGTTCTTGAGCCCCATGTCCGAGAGCGCTCGCTGCAGGTCGCGCTCGGAACGGATCTCCGTCGGGATCTTGCGGTAACGGGGCATCGAGGTACGCGAAGGCGGGGCTCCGACGCGCACCGGACCATATCGCATCGCCCCGCCCGCGGCGAGGGCCGAGTCCGGAGGCTCGCGACTCGCCGGCTCGTCGCGCACCCGCGGGAGCTTCCGGCGCGTCCTCGGGCGACGCGTGCCGTCAACGCACGCGGCGCCGACGGTTCTTGACGTAGTCGACGAGCACGAACGAACCGAGTTCGTCGAGGTCGGAGTAGTAGGCACGACCGTGGTTGGCGCGCGTGAACCGATCCACGAAGTCCATCAACGTCGGATCGTTCGTGAGCATGAACGTCGTGATCGGGATGCCGACGCGTCGGCAGGCGTCGGCGGCTTCCAACGTCTTGTTCACCACGCGTCGGTCGAGGCCGAACGGGTTCTTGTAGATCTCGCCGTCGCGCTCGGTCAGCGCCGACGGCTTGCCGTCGGTCAGCATGATGATCTGGCGGTTGGCCTGCTTCTTCCTGCGCAGCAGGTCGCGCGCGAGTTCCAAGCCCGCGCGCGTGTTCGTGTGGTACGGACCCGCCGTCAGGTAGGGGATCTGCTCCGGAGGGACCTGCCACGCCGTGTCGCCGAACAGCACGACGTCGAGCGAGTCCTTCGGATAGCGCGTCGTGACGAGCTCGCAGAGCGCCAGCGCGACGCGGCGCGCTGGCGTGATGCGATCCTCGCCGTACAAGACCATGCTGTGCGAGACGTCGATCATGAGCACCGTGGCGCACGATGACAGGTGTTCGGTCTCGTGGACGCGCAAGTCGTCCTCTTCGATCGACAGGTCGTCGATCCCGCCACGACGCACCGCGTTCGAGAGCGTCTCCATCGGATCGATCGAGTGCAGGGCGTCTCCGAATCGCCACGGGCGCGTCTCGGGGAGCCGCTCGAGGCCCACGCCCGAGGCCGCGATGCGGTGGTCGCCGGCCGCGTCCTTCTGCAGGTCGCCGAACACTTGATCGAGGGTCGTGGCCCGCAGACCTTGCTCGCCCTTGCGCGTCAGCGTGGCCTCGCCCTCCGCGTTGCGCGTGATCTGGTTCTGCTGCTCGAGCCAACGCTTGAAGTCGTCGATCGACAGCTTCTCGTTGAAGAAGCCGTGGCGCTTGCCCAGCTGCGCCAGGATCTCCAGCGCGCGGTCCGCGTCGCCGCCCACGTGCAACAGGAGTTGCTGGAAGATCGACAAGAGCTGCTTCAACAGCTTGTCGAGCCCCTGCAGCCACGGATCGTACTGGGAGTAGCGGAAGTCCACGTCAGGTGTCCTGGTCGTGCGTCGCGGTCGTGCGTCGCGGTCGTGACCGTTCCGGTGGTCCTGGTGTCGGTGTTCTTGGAGGACGTCGCGGGTGCGAGGTGCGTTCGCTCGTCGCGCTCGCCGGGCCCGAGTCAGGACCCGCGTGACTTGGGCTTGCTCGGCGGCTGACCGAGGCCCTTGACCATGTCCTCGAACATGTCGCGGAACGTGCGGCCGCCCACGATCTCGTCCTTCGCGAGGAGCGACGCTTGGTGCAGACCTTCCAACACGAGCTCCATGCCCGACGCCAATTCGCCCGTGCTCTGCGTGTTCAGGTACTTGCGCGTCAACGCTTCGAGGGACGGGATCGCCGAGAGCTTCTTCACCAGGTCGGCGTCGCTCGCTTCGTCCGACACGTCGAGCACGCGGCCGTTCTGGAACCAGTCGAGCACGGGTTTGAACTCCTCCGAGCCCTTGCCCTCGCCCAACACGTACGCGTCGGGGAAGTGTCGGTCGAACACGGCCTTGATCGCCTTGCCGATCAAGGCGCGGCCGACCGCGTGCACACCCTCGCGCTCGCCTTCGTAGACGAGCTCGATCTTGCCCGTGAGCGCCGGACCCGCGGCCAACAGGTCCGAGGCGCGCGCCGTCGTGCGTTCGTCACCCGCGCGGATCGCGCGTCGCTCCGCGTTCGAGATCGTGTTCTCGTACAGCGAGATGGTCACGCGCGCACTGACGCCCGACGATTGGTCGACGAGCTCACTCTTGCGCGCCTGGAAGGCCACTTCCTCGACCGCGACCTTCAACCAGTCGGGCACGTCGACCTTCACCGGCGATCCGCGCTCGATCCACGCTTCCTGCGCCGTGATCGTGCGGGCCTCCTCGATCGTGCGCGGGTAGTGCGTCAGGATCTGCGAGCTGATGCGGTCGCGCAGCGGCGTGATGATGCTGCCGCGGTTCGTGTAGTCCTCGGGGTTGGCGCTGAACACGAGGCAGATGTCGAGCGGCAGCCGCAGCGGGAATCCGCGGATCTGGATGTCGCCTTCCTCCAGGATGTTGAGGAGTCCGACTTGGATGCGCGCCGACAAGTCCGGTAGCTCGTTGATCGCGAAGATGCCGCGGTTGGCGCGCGGCACGATTCCGTAGTGCACGACCTCGGGGTCGGCGAACGTCAGTTTGCGCGTGGCCGCCTTGATCGGGTCGACGTCGCCGATCAAGTCGGCGATCGTCACGTCGGGCGTCGCGAGTTTCTCTTGGTAGCGCTGCGCACGCGGCCACCATTCGATCGGCAGAGCGTCGCCCATCTCCGCCGCGCGCGCGCGCCACGGGGCGCTGATCGGCGCGAACGGATCCTCGTTCATCTCCGATCCCGCGATCACCGGTACTTCCTCGTCGAGCAACGTCGGAAGGCTGCGCAGGATGCGCGTCTTCGCCTGTCCGCGCAGCCCGAGCAGGATGAAGTCGTGTCCTGAGAGGATCGCGTTGACCACCTGCGGCACGACCGTGTTCTCGTACCCGACGACACCCTCGAAGATCGGACGGTTCTCGCGCAGGCGCAGGATCAGGTTCTCGCGCATCTCGGTCTTGACCGAGCGCGGGCGCCAGCCGCTCTTCTTCAACTCGCCGAGGGTCTTGGGTCGTGCCATGGGATGCCGTCGTCCGTGGTTCGCGTCTCGATGCGGGAGCCGCCATCTTGGGCCACGTCCCGCGTTCCTGCTACCCGCCGAATCCCCGCCCGATCGTCAACCGAGGCGGCGTGCCAGCGCGGCGAGCTCGTCGTCGGACGTCGGCGTACCGGGCAGCGGCGGAAACTCGCCGTCCGCGTTCGTGGGCACGAGGTGGACGTGCGCGTGGCGCACCTGCCAACCGATCACGGCCACGCACACGCGTTCGCACGGCAGGCGCTCGCGGATGCGCACGGCCGTGATTCGAGCGAACTCCATCAGCGCGGCGTAATCCGGTTGCGAGAGATCGAACAGGTAACCGACCACGCGCTTCGGGATCACGATCACGTGTCCGGGACGAATCGGGCTCGGGTTCAGGAACGCGAGGTGGTGTTCGTCCTCCGCGATGCGGTGGACGGCGCGTTCGCCGCGGACGACGTCTTCGAAGGTGCGCATGCGTGGGGACGGCGCGGGCGCCGTGGACGCAGTGTCGCCGGAAACGTCTTCCCACGGAAGCACGTGGTTCGAGTCGTTCCTCGTCGTCCGCGAACGACTCACCGACAGTCCTCGCCCGCCGCGGGACGACATACGGTGCATGACCACGTCCCTCGACAGCCGCTGTCGCCGCTGCGGTCGGGCACACGCCGCCGACGAGGTCGCGTGCTCGATGTGCGGCGAGCTGTTCCGCCGCGCGACCGACGCGGGTGGCGTTCACGGTCGACGACGCGACGGCGAGCCGTCGTCGCCCTTCAGGACCGCGCCCGCGACGTCGAGTCCGGCGCTGCGTCCGTCGACGACTCCGCGTACGCCATCGTCGTCGGCCGCGACACGGAACGTCGTCGCGTCGACGAGCACGCCGTCGATCGAGGGGCGGCCGCGTGAGCGAGACGCGGAGTCCCACGCTCCGTGGCGACCCTGGTTGCACTGGGGCGTCGGCGCCGCGGCCAGCGTCGCGTTCCTGTGGATTCCGTTCACGGCGTGGATGGGTTGGTTCCTCGCGTCGCTCGTCCACGAGATGGGGCACGCCGCGTGCGCCTGGTTCTTCGGCATGCCGGCCATTCCGGTGATCTCGCTCGCGGGCGAAGCGGCGGCCGTGCACCAGGATCAGTCGACGTTCCTCGTGGCGTGCGTCACGGTGGCGCTGGTGGTCCTCGCGTGGCGGTTCCTCGAAGGACGCACGCGTTGGATCACGATCGCGTGCGTCGTGCCGACGTACCTCGCGTTGGCCTTCACCGACGGCAAGGAACTCCTGCACTTGTCGGCCGGGCACGGAAGCGAGCTCGTGTTCGCGGGCGTGTGCTTGTTCCGCGCGCTCGACGGCGGCTTCACCGAATCCGCGGCGGAGCGCGTGACCTACGCCATGCTGGGCTGGGCGATCTGGGCCAGGAACGTGAGCCTGTGCTTCGGACTGGCGACCAGCGCGGACGCGCGCGCCCAGTACGAGGGTTCGGGCTCCTTCGGGCTCACGAACGACTACCTGCGCATCGCGCACGACGTGACGAACACGTCCGTCTCGACCGTGGCGGTCGTGATGCTGCTCGCCGCGGCGTGCGTCGCACCGGCGGCCGTCGGGGTCTGGCGGCTGCGCTCGCGCTAGCCGCCGGGCTCGCGGGTGCGTGCGGCCGTTCGGGGGCGGTTTCCGCGGACAGGTTCTCGCGGACCGTGGCGCCACCGTGCGCCGCACTTCACGCGCCGCACTTCGCGTGGAGCACGGCTCTGGTTATGCTCTCCGCCCCATGCCCGCGCCGCCCCCTGACGCACGTTCCCTCTCCGGCGAAACGATCTCGGTCACGCGCTGCGGCGACGACGGCGTCGTGCTGCGCCTGCGCGTCGACGCCCAGTTGCCGCCGCTGCGCGCCGCGCGCTTCTTCATGCTGCGCCGCGAGGATCGTCTCTCGCCCGCGATCCCGCGGCCGTTCTCGCTCTATCGCCAAACCGGCAACGAGCTCGAGTTCCTGATCAAGGTCATGGGCCAAGGCACGTCGGCGCTGGCGCAGTGCCAGAAGGGCACGAAGCTGCGCGTGATCGGGCCGTTGGGCAACGGTTGGCCCACGATAGACGGCGACGGAGCTCCGTGGGTCATGCTCGCGGGCGGAATCGGATCGGCGCCGTTCTACATGGGCATCCAACAAGCGTTGGCCGGCATGGACGGTCGACGCGCCGCGCGTCCCGATCAGCTCGTCTACTTGTACGGTGCGGCGCGCAAGGGACTCTTGTACGACCTCGAGGCGTTCCAGAAGTTGGGCGTGCGCGTCGAGACGTGCACCGACGACGGCAGCGCCGGCGCGAAGGGCAACGTGCTGCAACTGCTCGAGAGCCTGTGGAAGAAGGGCTCGCTCCCGCGCGACGTGCGTCTGCTCGCGTGCGGTCCGGAGCGCATGCTGGAAGCGGTGGAGAACTTGGCTCGCGAGCGCAACCTGCCGTGTTGGTTGTCGCTCGAGACGTTGATGGGTTGCGGCGTCGGCATCTGCAACGGATGTCCCGTCCCGACGCTCGAGAGCGGACCGATGGGCGCGTGGCCCAACGCCAAGTGCTGCGTCGAAGGTCCCGTCTTCTCGACCGAAGCCGTCACGATCTGCCACGCGCACTGATCCGCGGCGCGTTCAGGGCCGCAGCAGTCGCACGGTCGTCGCCCGCGGCCCACCGTCGCTCCACCCGACGATCTCGGGCAAGCCGCTGACGTCCTGCGGCGCCTCCATGTCCTCGACGGAGATCGAGTACGTGCCCGGCGCGAGCATCAACGTCACGACGCCGTTCGCGTCGGTCGAGCCGTGCACGAGGAACTCGTCCGGACCGGCTCCCGCGCCGATGTGCAGGACGACGTCGGCGAGCGGACGGCCCGTGTGCGCGTCGAGGCACGTGAGGTTCGCCTCGACGATGGGGACCGCGAACTCGAGTTCGCTCGACGTGTTCGCCGGCACGAGGAGTTCCGACGGCGGCGACCAGGCCCACGAACCGTCCGGCGGCACGAGTCGCACCTTCCATCGACCCGGCGCGAGCGGCCCGAGCACGCACGTCCCGCGACGCACGTCGCACAAGATCGTGCTCGTCGTCAGCGCCGTCGACGTCGGCTCGGCGACCAAGCGCAAGGTCGAACGCGTCAACTCGCGCGCTCGCGATTGCGTCAACCCCGGAAACACGAACTTGAGCTTCACCGAACTCGGGAAGCCATCGGTCAGGTCGAAGTCCTTCACCACCGCGTCGCCCGCGGTCACGATTACCTCTCCCAACTGGATGCGCGACGCGCCGGTGCTCGCGCGTCGGTCCAACACCTCGAGCGACATGCGGTGTCTGCCCGTCGCCGCGGGGCCGATGCGGTAGGAGCCGTCCTCGTCGAACAAGCACGCGATGCTGTCCTCGTAGCGGCCGTCGATCATCATGCCGGGCGTCTCGGGTGGATCCGTGCGCTCCAGGACCATCCGCAGGTCGCGCAGGTCCGCGCTTCGCGGCGCACGCAACGTGCCACGCACGCCGCCCCACTCGGGCAACACGACGTCGAGCCCCGCGCGCAACTCGCCCACGGCCAACACCTGCGGTGCCGTCGCCTTCACGACGAGAGGCCCGAGCTCGCAGCGCACGACGTACGTGCCGGCCTCGAGTCCGGTGAAGCGGAACGAACCGTCCTCGGTCGTCGAACACCACGTGAGCAACTGTCGATGTCGCGGGTACCACTCGCTCGTCCCGCGCCATTGCCCGAACTCCGACGTCGGCGAGTCCTCGTCGTTCGCCGGCGTGAACAGGCCCACGTAGGCGCCTTCGACGCCCGCTCCCGAGGTGGGCGAGCGGACTCGACCGCCCAACGTGCAACCCGAAGGACCCGAGCGCACCTCTCGCGCCGGCACGGCCCCCACGACGGGTGCGATCGTCGCGACGTCCGCGACCGTGGCCGCGTCGTTGCCGAGTGGAACGCGCACGCCTTCCAGCGCGAGAGTGGGATCCGCGGGCGCGACGTGTCCCACGTCGGTCGGTCCGGCGACGCGCGAACGCGTCGCGACGAAGGCGACGACGACCACGACCACCGCGAGAACCGGCAGCGCGAGCGCGACGAGGGGGCGTTTCATGGATCCGCGCACGAGTGCGCGCGTCGCCCGGAGTCTCGCCGGTCTCAGGGAGGCGTGTCGAGCTCCGCGAGACGTGCCTTGAGGGACGAGACGTACGTCGGCATCTCCGGCGCGCTCGTCACGTGGGCTTCGGCGATCTTGAGGGCCTGCGTCAGATAGACACGCGCCCCGGTCCGGTCACCCATGTCCTTCAGGAGCATCCCCGTCGATTCCTGCGCCTGCAGGCTCTCCGGCATGACCTCCACGGCCCGTTTCCACGCCGCGAGGGCGCCCGCGAGATCGCCCTTCTTCTTGAGCATTGCGCCCTTCAGGTACAGGGCCGGTCCGTGGTCGGGGCGCATCTCGAACGCGCGCGCCAGCCAACCCAAGGCCGCGTCCGGGTCTCCGCGGTCCGCGTCGACCGCCGCGAGGGCCAGGAACGTGTCCGGCGATTGGATCGGGAGCTTGCCCAGCGCGTCGCGCAGCGCGTCACCCGTCGCGTCGCGGTCGCGCAGCTCGTAGGCGCGCGTGAGGTACGACATCGCCGGGGCGAGACCCTCGGTCTGCAGCGTGAGGATGCCCGCGTTGTAGTGCGCCGTGAAGCTCTTGTGCGCGAACTGACACGCCATCTGGAACGCACGCGCCGCGCCGTGCGACTCCTGTTTCACGGCCAGCACCTTGCCCTTCTCGATCCACGCGTCGGCGAACGTCGGGGACAAGGCCAAGGCGTCGTCGAACCGCGCCAGGGCCGCGTCGAGTCGGCCGCCGCGTGCTTCCAACGCGCCGAGTTGGAACACCGGACGCGGATCGCGCGGCGCCAACGCTCTCGCGCGTTCGATCGCCGCGCGGGCCGCGGCCTCGTCGCCGCGCGCCAAGTGCGTGCCGGCCAGCTGCACCAGGTAGCCCACGTCGTCGGGACGCAGTCGCAACGCCGTCTCGAACGACGCGCGCGCCTTGTCGAAGTCGCCGCGACGTCGCCACAGCTGTCCCAACGCGCTGTGCGCTTCGACGAAGCGACTGTCGACGACCAGGGCTCGCTCCAGCGCCGCTTGCGCACCGTCGAGGTCGCCCTTGAGCGTGCGCGCGACGCCGAGCCCCGTCCACGCTTCCGCGCTGGCCGGGTAGCGGTTCGTCGTCAACTTGAAGACGGTCGCGGCCTCGTCGTAGCCGTAGTCGGTGGCTTCGCCCTCGTACATGAGCGACCAACCCAGACCCACGTTGGCCTGCACGAAGTCCTCGCTCACCGCGAACACCGATTCGTCGCCGCGTTGCGCCCGCGCGCCCAAGTCGAGCGCCGTCTGGAACGATTCGTGCGCGGCGCGCAGCACGTCCGGATCGTTCGACACGCGGTACGCCTCGAGCTGCGCGCGGCCCAAGACGCGGTGCGCGTAGGCCGATTCGGGTGCTTCCTTCGCGGCCGTGCCGAGCAAGGTCGTGTCGTCGGCCCACACCTTCGAGCGATCGTGCGTGCGCCAACCGAGCACGAGCGCCACGGCGGAGAGCGCCACGACCGCCACCGCGCGCGGCAGCGTCCGCCACGCGATCCACGCCGCCGCGGTGCCCGCGCCGAACACGGCGACGTACAGGTAGCGCTCCGAGAGCGGGAAGATGCCCAGCGCCTCGACGCGACCCAACATGGGCACGATCGAGAGGGGAGCGAAGGCCGCGATCGCCGCGGCCGTGCCGGCGCGACGCTTCCACAGCAGAACCACGAGTCCGAACCAGCCCACGACGGCCGCCAGGGACGGCAACAGCATCGACAGCGTGATCCCCGGACGGAACGGGTGGAAGACGCGCTGTGGATGGGGCCACACGAGAAGTCGCAATCCGTCGCCCAAGATCTGCACGCGCAACGAGACGCGTCGCGCCGTGTCGACGCCGAAGTCGGTCGTCGTGCGGTCGAATCCGGCCAACGGGCCGGAGAACACGCCGACGCGCGCGGCGTACCACGCGATCACGACGACCACGAACGGGGCGTAGGCGCGCACGGCGTTCGGCACGAACGGCCCGCTGCCCCGGCTCACGCGCCGTCCCACGTCGATCGCGATCGCCAACGGCACGACCGCGACCGCCAATTCCTTCGACAGGATCGCGAGCGACATCCACAGGCCCGCGAGCCAGGGCGAGCTCGCCCGAGCGTGCGCGCGGGTCGTGCCGGACGCGCCGGACGACTCGCGATCCCGCCACGCTACGAACGCGTCGAGCGCCGACAACACGAAGAGTCCGCACAAGGGTTCGTTGATCGCGCTGATCCAGGCGACGGCTTCCACGTGCACGGGATGCAGGCCGAAGATCGCGGCCGCGAAGAAGGCCACGACCACGTCGCCGGTCAGTCGGCGCGCGAGGCGGAACGCGACCCAAGTCGCGGCCAGGTGCAACGCGATCGACAGCGCGTGGAACGCCCACGGCTTTCCTCCGCCCAAGGCGTGTCCGATCCAGAGCGCGATCGATGCGAGCGGTCGCCAGTACCCGACCGCGGCCGTGTTGTCGGGGCCCGTGAAGTCCCACATGGGCTTCGCGAGCGACGCCACGAGCTCGCCTCCGTCGACGACCGCCGGGTTGCGTTCGACCGTCAGCCGGTCGTCGTAGACGAACTCGCCGCTCAGCGACCGCGCGTAGACGAGCGCCGTGACGAGCAGCAACGCCAGCACGAGCCACGGAGTGCGCGGGCTCGTCGCGGGCTCGGCGTGCGTCGTCGTCATGGGGGAGAGGCGGTGGCGCGTCGGTGCGGCTCGGCGTGGGCTCGGCGCGAGCGGCGAGCGGCTGGTGTATCCGGTCCCGGCGAAGCAAGCAACGCGCCGACCGGTCCCGCGCGCCGTGGCGGTGCGCGGCGCGACACTCCGTGCGACTTCGCGCGCGCACGGCGCGAAAGTGCGCGAGGGAGGTCCGTCGCCGGAACCTCCCTCGCCTGCGTGTCGTCGCGACTCGTCGCGCCCTGCGGCCATGTCGCCGCCGCGCTCCCCGCGGCCATGTCGCCGCCGCGTTTCCCGCGGCCATGTCGCCGCCGCGTTTCCCGCGGCCTAGCGGCTCACGGGCAGAAGTCGACGCTCAAGCCGTCGGTCAAGTTGAAGAACGCTCCACCGGCCGCCGTGTCGCGGAACCAGAACTGGAACTTCCACGTGGTGCCCGGAAGGATCACGCCCGCGGCCACGCCGGCATTCACGTTCAGGTTGTAGCTCGCGTCGCCGAAGATGCTCGTCTGCACGATCGGCAAGCGCCGCGTCGATCCGCCCACGCAACGGAAGCCGTTGCCGAAGGGCACGAACACCTCGTTCGGACCGAAGTAGAACAGACCCGCGCTCAACGGCGGGCAGCTGTAGGCGGTCAGGACGAAGTTGTTCTGCGAGATGAACTGCGTGCCCACCGAGCCGATGATCGCGCCGTTCGGATCGGCCGAGTTGCCCGACGGGAAGCAGAAGTTCACCGGCGACGGGCACGTCGGCGTCGTGCCGGGCGTGAACGGCCACGCGTTCGAGAGCGACGCGTTGCCCGAGCCCGACGTTTTCACCAGTACGTCACCGGGACCCGCGTTCGCGGGAACGGTGGCCGTGATGGACGTGCCGCCGCCCGTGGACGCCAAGTTCGTGACCGTGACGCTGGTCAGGTTGCCGGGCGTGCCTTGCGTGAACCACACTTGGTTCCCCGTGGCGGTGAAGCCCGTGCCCGTGATCGTCACCGATCCCAAGGACGCGGCCACACCGGTGATCACGGGCTTGGTGGCCGAGGCGACCGCGTAGATCGACTGGACGCCCGAGATGTCGTCGGCCGCGATCGAGCGACCCGACACGCCGGTGCCGTTGATCGCCGGTTCCATCGTCGAACCCACGACACCCGTGTGGTCGAGGCCCAGCGCGTGACCGAACTCGTGCGTGGCGACCCCTTGGATGTCGATCTGGTTCGCGGGGATGTTCGTCAGCGGACCGTCGGCCCACGTCCATCCCGAGTAGAAGCGCATGCGCCAGCCGTTGAAGCCCACCAGGTTGAACTCGGTGAACGCCAGCGTGCCGCCCGAGGAACCCGCGAGCTCCGAGCAGATGTTGTCGCCGATGCCGCCGACGCCCAACGCGTTGCCCATGAAGTAGAAGTCGAAGTTCGCGCCGCCCGAACCCAACCCGCCGACCTGCGACGGGTCGCCGTTGCCGTTGCCGTGCAGGCGGCTGCCCCATTCGACGCCGCCCTTCCAGATCGCCATCTCGACCCCGGTGTAGCCCGGGAAGTTCGTGTCGGGCGTGACGTTGTCGTTGGCCGACGCGTCCGTGAAGTTGTCGTAGATGCGGAAGTGGCGCAGGTTCGTGGAGAGCGACGTACCGAGGACGGTGAACGCGTCCGTGGACGACGGGACGAGGAGCGTGGCGGCCGTGCCGATCGCGGCGATCGGCAGGACGAGGCGGAAGAGGTTCATCGCGCTTGCTCCTTCGACTTGGCCAACGTCGCGATCTGCTTCGTGAGTTCTTCGAGGCGCACGTTGGCCGGGACGGCGTAGCCTTCGCCGCGGCCCTGGACGATCGTGTCGCCCTTGCGCTCGAACGTGCGGTACAGACCGCCGTGCCAGGTCAGGATCTCGTTGCAGGCGAAGCCGCCGCCCAAGTTCGCGTTCTTCTGGAAGAAGCAGACGACGTCGTTGCCGACGCGCGTGTCGTCGGCCGAGGGCGCTTCCGAGTTGAACGAGCCGTGCTCCGCGTCGACGAAACCGCCGGCGAAGGACACGTCCACGGTGAGGGGCTTGCCCGTCTCGAGCGAGCGGCCTTCGATCGTGAGCGTCGTGAAGTACAGCTCGGGACCGTCGACCGGGTGATCGATGCGGATCACGTGGCGCGCGGCGATCTTGCCGCGGACGGTGTCCGTGGTGCGCGCGATCATCTGCGACAGGTCGAGTCGCAGGATCTGCGCGGTGCCCAGCGCCGCGAGGGCCACCACGGCCAACGCGGAGACCAGGAAGCCAGTGGGAGAGAGCTTCATGAGAGAGAGATTCCTTGAGGGTCGCCTGCGGTGCGCGCCCACCCTCCGAGAGAGGTGAAGAGCGACGCGCGCCGGCCGGACGGGCATCGGTGCCTCGGCGCCGAGACATGGGACGCGACCTCCACGACGAAGGTTCCCATTCGGCCGGCGACGGGGCTCCCGGGTGCCGATCCCGGTTCACCTACTGCTAACCAATCGTGCAAGACCCCGAAAGGTCGAAAACGGGTTCCGGGAGGCCCGTGAGGGCCTTCCGAGACGTCGACACTCCGGTTCGGAAGCCTACCCCGGGTTCGGGCCCGCGGTCGGACGTCGTGGGGCGGGGAGCATCGGGGGGGGCTCCCCGCCTCGACGCCCCTGCGAGCGCTCAGTGAGCGTGCTCGGGTTGGTACGTGGTCGGCGCGGGAGGCGGCTGGCCGTCGAAACAGGCCTTCATCTCCTCGTCCTTGGGGTCGCCGCTCAACAACTCGCCCGCCAGGCGCGGACCTTCGGGGTCACCCGCACGGGACAAGGCCAACGCCAGACGACGACGCAACATGCGGTTGTCGGGCGCCAACTCGCTCGCACCACGGAAGGCGCCCGCGGCGGCACGTGCGTCGCCCAGGAGCTCGAGCGCTTGCCCCAGCGTGAACCACGCTCCCAAGTTGTCGCGCTCGCGTTGCACGATCGGCTTCAGTCGTTCGGCGGCGGCCTGAGGATCGAGGCCTT
>Ga0075163_10004611_pt1 | contig 18477 bp, 13 predicted proteins | sample JI1023141ADNA_FD_71478 | JGI IMG/M metagenome (GOLD analysis project Ga0075163, IMG submission 71478) | Wastewater effluent complex algal communities from Wisconsin, to seasonally profile nutrient transformation and Carbon sequestration -... | ecosystem: Engineered > WWTP > Effluent > Algae...
GGGCAGACACGCGGCACGCCAGCAGCCTTGCAGAGCTGCTTCATGCGATGGCGCAGCGCGTGGCGAGTGCGCAGTGGTTCGCCTGGAGGCCCGAGGAGCGGCGCATCGGTAGGCTTTCCGGCGGAATGCTTGAGGAGAATCTCGCGCAGTACCTCGGGCACTTGGAGACGGCGCCGGGCATTGGCGGTCTTGCCGAACGGCACCCACAGCACCCGGCCCTCATCATCCAGGTCGCGAACGATGCGGATCATCGCTTCGGTTGGACGAAGCCCGAGGAAGATCTGCATCAGCGCCGCTGTGGCCCCCACGTCAAAGAGCTGCGCCCGCTCGATGGCGAAAGGTACGAAGCGCCGCGCCTCGTCGATGCGCAGCTGGAGCTTGCCTCGGCGCGCACGGCCGATCGGGCGGACCTCTGCAAACGGGTTGCGCTCGACATAGCGGCGCGACACGGCCCACTTGTAGAAGTGCTTGATGCGGCGGAGCAACAGGTGATGGGAATCGGCCGCGAGAGGTTCGCCGTTGGCTTTGATTCGTCGCGTTTCGTGTAGGTACATCTCTTCGGCCCGCCCCGCGGAGATGGCGCTCAGCGGTTCATCGAGCGGAAGGAATTGCCGCATCATGCGGCGAATCCCGGCGATGGTGTCACGCTGAAGGCCGCGGTTTCCGAGATCCGCCAGGTAGTCAGCGAGCGCTTCGTCAAAGGTACGAGAGGCGTGCGCCTTGAGCTTGTAGAGCAGATCATCGCGCAGCTTGAGCGCGGCCTCATGGGTGTCGGCAACCAGGGCCTTGCGGGACGTGCCGTCGAGAAGCACTAGACGCCATTTCTCTCCGTTCGCATAGGGACCGAGGACACGCGCTCCAGACTTCGGCGGCGTGTCCTGATCTTCGCAGGCCGGCGGTGAGATGGGCAGCGGCTCGGGCACCGGCAAGGCTCGACGCTGGCGCCGACGACGGCGGACAGACTTGGTGATGGCATCAAGTGTGGCGGGAGAGTGAGTTTGGTTCATGTGGACCTCCTGTATGTGAAGGGCAGCCGACGGGCAGCGTCGGCGAGAGGGGCAGGTTCATCCCTGACCGGTCGGGCGGGGGTAGCCTCGACGGGCCATCGCCTCAATGAGTTTTCGGCGATTGGATGCAGTGAGGCCGTGGCGGTTGGTCTCGACGTTCCGAATTGTGGAGTCTGCCACCGTCGAGATCGCAGCGAGCTCGGCACGGGTCAGCTCGGCGTATTCCCGCGTCCGCCGGAGCGCCAAGCCAAACTCCGCGGTCCTCCTGGGCCAACAGTCCTCGGGCGGCCCTGGCGGGAGCGGTTCCGACGGCTCAGGCTCATCGTAGGCCGGTGAGGCATCCGGCTCTGGGGCCTCAATCGGTGCGGGGAGCTGAACCGTGCCCTCAACGCGAAGGCTGATAACAACCGTTCGAGGTGGCGGCTTGTCGATAGGCGGCGAAGGTACGTCGCTTGACTCGGACGACGGCTTGTCGATGGGCGGCGGCGAAGGCTCGGCGCTGAGATGGGACAACGGCTCGTCGCTGGGCTGCGGTGAAGTCTCATCGCTGGGATGGGGCTCGTCGCTATCCTTCTTGCGGCGCAGGCCCAAGAGGCGCCGAGCCGCCGAGTCGAGCGCAGCCTTTGAGCGAGCTTGCAGCGCAGCCTGATGTTCGTAGACTTCCGACGCTGTCCTCATCGAGAGCGGCCGAGAGATGATGCTGCCGCAGCGCGGACAGCGCCGACTCTCGATTAGGTTCCCGCGTTCGTCGTGCTGCATTCCGTCGAAAGCCAGCGAGGCCCAGAGGGCATCGTCGGACTTGATGGTATCGTGGGCCGACTCGGCGTCAGCGCCGGGGCCATGGGATAGAGGCTCTTGCATGGCGTGCCTCTAGGCGCTGCGTCCGGCAGTACAATTGAGGCGTCCGGTGGGCTCGTCGTCGAAGTGTTCGGGCAAGGATGTCGAGCCCAAAGACGGTGTGAACGCAGGCACCTCCAGCGCTTCGACTCGGCCCTTGCCCTTCGCCTTGGCCCGACGCATCGCCTGCTCGGCCACTTCAAGGAGTGAAGACCGCTGGCGATGATCAGCCGCTCGCGTCCAAGCAACGCCGATCGACGCTGAGATGTGATCGCGAAGCAGAGTGCAGAGGATGTGCTGGGCGACGGTATCACTGTAAAGGGAATCGTCGCCGAAAAGGAGAACAGCAAATTCGTCTCCCGCCGTGTTCAGCCGGAAGATCGGATCGACGCCTCGGCGGCAGGCTTGGCGAAGCAGAGCGGCAGCGCGGGTGATGTAGCGGTCGCCGTCGCGGCGGCCGTGGCGGTCGTTATGCAGCTTGAGGTGATCGAGGTCGATAAAGAGAACCGCCAGCGGCAGCGAGCTGCGCACCGCCGCCGGCCAGCGCTCGGCTTCGAACAGCAAACCGTTGGGCAAGCCGGTCAGCGGGTCGAGCGTGCTGACACGGGCAATGGCATGGATCTGCCCCCGCAGGCGCCAACACCAGGCGCCGAGGAGCAGCGACGAACAAACAGCAGGACACAGACAGAGTGCAGACGACAGCATACCAGCCTCTCAGTGCGCAGACTTTGCGTAGAGCAGACCCCGTGGTACGCTGCGCTCGTTCACGGGGGCCAGGACCCTCGGGAACACGGCCTCCGTCGTGGTGGAACACGGCGGAGGCCACTTGAACCGCCCTCGTGGTGGAACACGACGGTGGTCACTCGACTTTCAAAGAGCGACGATGGTACGTCCGCAAGCGCTCCGCGCCCGCTGCTTGTCGGCAACGGAAGGTTGTGCGATGGTGCGCTTGAATAAGAGGCGACCTTTGAGAAGAGAGCCTCTCAAAGAATCTAAAATAGATTTTTTATCGGGGCCGCAAGATGTCAATAGAAAAAGCGCTCATATTCGGTCGTCAGCTTGTCGCAGCGAGAGGACTGCTCGCCATGAGTCAATCCGACCTGGCCGACGCTGTCGGTCTCAGCCAGCCACATCTGGCAAAGATCGAGCTTGGAAAAGTGGTGCCTCACGAGAGCACCGTCGTCCGGCTGCGAGAGGCGATTGAGCAGCGAGGGGTCGAGTTCACCAACGGCAACAACCCCGGCGTCAGGCTGAAAGGCGAGCAGACGCTCAGCTCCACCTAACGGCTCGCCCTCTCGCCACCTTTCGACTAACACAGCCTCAGACAGGCTCCTGTGATACGGTGCCGCGCATTCGAGGGCGTTTTGTGAACCGAGACGCCCATCTCAACAGCAATGCGCGTGGAGTTTGTGATGTGGCCGTCTCGTCCTCGGACTTCTTGGCTCGCTCTCTGGCTCTTCTCGGTCTTCTTCAGCGCGCTCACCTGGTCGCGGCCGGTCGCTGCGCAGCGAGCACTCCCTGACGCTGCGCCTCTCAACAACTTCAATCCGCTCTGCGATAGCAGCCTCGTTCACTGCCTGGACATCGACCATTTTGCCGGGCATGCATACGGCCACCTTCAGGTCTTGCCTGCGACCAGTCGCCGGGGTGCTGCCGCCGTCTTTCCGTTTGGGGCTACGCTGGGGCTTTTCGAGCGCGTCGCAGGAGGCATCTCAACTGCCTACGCTTTCTGGAAAGAAGGGGATGCAACGTTTCAGCAGCTCGGCCCGCTGCGGCTTAGCTTGAGCGGTCGACTGCTACCTCTTTTATCATCGGATGGAAACGCTGAGGACGCAACGGACCACGGCTTTCAGCTCGGTCTCGCGTATGAACACGAGGTCCGCGTTGGTCCTTTCAATGGCGCTAACTCGCTCGGCCTGCTGTCGGATCTGGCCTCGTTTCACGTCGTCGGGAGCAAGTGGCTGGGACCGTTTCAGATCTCGGGCAGCGTCGGTGGCCTGTTCGATTGGAAAGGGAGCTTTGCGACGGGAACAGTCGCCGGGCAGCTTGGCTGGCTGATCCCTGGCTTCAAACAGTTGAAGGTATTTCTCGCCGCCATGGGACGGGGCTTCCCGGCGTATGTCAAAAGGGATCCGCTGCTGCTTGCGGATGCGCCCTTTCCGATACACCCCCAAGGACTCGCCAGCTTGGGGCTCGCGTTCCGCGCACATCGCCGCGTGGATCTCAGCGTTGAGGTAGAGCGGGGGTTCGGAGACGGGATCGCACCGTGGGCTATCCTGATCAACTTCCTGGTCTTGAGCGCCGGCAAGGAGCACGAGGGTCACGCCGCCACGCCGCTCGCACAGCTGGCCGCGGATGTCACACGAGAGTTCGTGAGTTGGGCCGTCGAGAAGCTACAGACCATCGATCCTTATCTCAAGAAGGACTGCGTCCTTTACGACGATAATCACCAGCCGATGATGAAGCTGGGAGAGCTCTCGCCAGACGAAGCAGCCTGCATCTACCAGGGGCTTCGCGTGCCCATCGGCCCGCACTTCTGGAAGAACCAGGGCGAGACCCGGGTTTGCTACGATAGAGCGGCGACCGACTGCTTCCTGACGCGCACGAGCCACACGGATCCGTGGGAGCCGGTTCACCCGCTGCTCGTTCACAGCGACTGCTTCGCCTATCTGAACGGGCAGCCCTGGATGCGTGTCGGCAAGCTCAGCACCGATAGGCAGCGCTGCGAGAACCAGGGCCAGTCGATCCGGGTAGGACAGACGCTCAAGCCCGACCATGCGCTGACGGGTGGATGGTACTGCTACGACGAATCCAGCCAGGAACATCCCAAGCAGTCGCATCACTGGTGCATTGAGCGTCCCCAGAGCCCAGTGAGCGATGCCGGATACGTGGGCCGTCGCTTCGTGGGTCGCGGTGAAGAAGACATCAAGAGCATTGGAAAGACGACGAAGCAGGCTGTTGATGAGGTGGCCAGCGGAACGCCGCTGCACGCGACGACGCCGGTAAAAGAGGCGGAGGCTGCTGGCCGTGCAGCCCTGGCCGCAGTGCAGAACGCCAAACCTGAAGATGCCGAGCGCATCTACCAAGGTGTCGTAGAAGCTGCAAAGGAGTGGTGGGGCAAGCCCCAGCGCGAGAAGCTGGCTGATGTGGCGGAGACCGGAGCCGATATCGCCACCGATCCGTTGACCTATCTCCCCGGCGTCGGTGCGCTTGGAAAAGGCGGCCGATTGACCGTGGAAGCTGTCGAAGTGGCCGCGGACGCATCCAAGGCGGGCACGAAGACTGCCCAGGCCGTCAAGGCGACCGAGCGCGTCTGGACAAAGAGCGCGCGGATGAACGCCGCCCAGCTGCCGCATCGCGGCGGCAAGGTCCGATACGTGCCGCCCAAGAGCTGGCACCCCTCAGAGCCTTTGCCTCGCGGCCGAAGTCATGGCTTCATGGATCGGTTTGGCAACGAATGGACCAAAGGCCCCTCGCGCACAGCCGGCGAACCGTTTGAATGGGACGTGCAGCTCCCCGACGGGAAACACTGGAACGTATCCATGCAAGGCCACATCACACACTGAGACCTGAACGGACAAGAGCCATGCTTCAGAAGATGTTTGTCAGAGCGTTCGCGCAAGCCTCAGCCACCGCCGCAGCCGAGCTGGCCGAGCGTCTGCGACAGCACCTGGCGGCGGCGGCTGCACAAGTGCAGGTCAGGAGCACGCAGCCGTATTGGAAGATCGAGGGCTACCAGGAGATCTGCCTGGATGTGCAGTTCTTTGAAAATGGGACGCGCGGATTCGCTGCGATTATCGATCGACTGGGGACGGGCTGGATGCAGCAGCGTCCCGGCGAAGCAATCTGGAATGCGGGGGGAAGTGCAACCTTTGCAGAGCCCGCGGTTCGGTGGGCACAAGCGGAACTCCAGGAGCTGTGAGACTGTAAGGAGCTGTCCGGCGATCCATCCGCATCCTGATTCCCGACGGCTCCATATCTTTGCGGACTCAAAATCAAGCGCTTGCTCGTGTCGAGAATGCAGAGCGTACGGCTGCATCGATGACGAGCCCCGACACAGACATTGCGCAATCTTGCGGTCATAAAATTGATTTTCTCGAGCACACCGTTGAAGCACCATTATCGGAGATGATGGAAATATTTAACCGCCATGTACGCAAAGATAGCTTCCTGGCCCAAATTCTCAAATTGTTAATCTACATAGCCTATGAAGCGAATTGGTCACGTTGCTATACTTCTTCGTCGACCAGTACTTCAGGATTAGAGGGTTGCTGCTCCTGGCCGATGAGTTCGTGCAGGACTTGCTGAGCTGCGACTCGAAGTTCATGAGGAACATGAGATAGTTCCTTCAAGGAGTTCAAGAGCAGTACATCTAGAGCCAACCTTAATGGCTGCCAGCGCTCACTCAGCCGAAGATGCGCATTGTCATCGATTAGCTTCGCCAAGGGTGCTACTTGTCCCGCGCGCAGCAGCCGTTGCACCAGCAGTAAGAGACTGCGCTGCATGGGCTCGAAGGTAGCGCTGTTGAGGAGATGCAGCGCTTTCTGGAGCGCTTGGAGCGCTGCATCAGGGAGCTCGGACTGCGCCGAGATCCAAGCAGATAGTAGCCAGCCCATGGGCAGTTCTGGCGCAGACTGCATGAGCGGATTCAGAGTTTCCCGGGCCGCCTCGAGCTGCCCGCACAAGAATTGTGCCCATGCGAGCAAGAGCTGAATCTTTGCGGAGCTCGGGTGCTGTATCAAGGCCATGCTTGCCAGAAGCAGGGCATCCTGACCTTGCGATTGAGTTAGATAGGCGTTAAGCAAGGCTTCCCATCGCTGTTCACTGCCACCGGCCGGATCCGCCGCCAGACCTTTTTTGAATGCCTCCCATGCGTCATTGAGACGTCCCTGACTGAGATAGCTGGTAGCCAAATTATATGCGGCATGCTCATGCTTGGGATTGCTCTGCACGGCCCGTTCAAAAGCGGTCGTTGCTTGTGCGGTCGCTCCCTGATTAGCACATAGAACACCGTAGTTGTTGTATATATCTGCCTGATTACCGATTCCAAGATTTAAAAGACGCTTTAGCTCTTCCTCAACTACTACATAATCGTTAGTAGCTAGAAGGTTCTTGATGAACCGTAGCCAAACCCTTAAGTCCTGCGGCGCTTGCTTCAAAATGCTTCGTAGCGCATCCGCTGCCTCTAGGGGCAGACGCTGGGCTTCCGCTGCCGTTGCCAGGTTTGACAACACCGCTGGGTTGTCCGGCGCGAGCGCCACTATTCGGCGATGCGCAGTCAGCGCAAGAGGCCACGCCGGGCACGCTGGCGGGGCTCAAGGCGGCGGTAAACGGCCTGCTGCGGCCGTCCGTGATTCTCGATATCCTTGCTCACTTCACGCTGTTCGCGACCGACAAGAAGAAGCGGCGCATCAAGATCGTCTGCCGCTACCAGCAGTACGAAGCGGTGAACCTCATCGTGCAGCGGGTGCTCGCGGGCAAGCCGAAGAAGGGGCTCATCTGGCACTTTCAGGGATCGGGCAAGTCGCTGCTGATGGTGTTCGCGGCGCAGAAGCTGCGGCTACAGACTGCGCTCGGAAATCCGGCGGTGCTCATCGTCGTCGATCGCATTGACCTCGATGCGCAGATCAGCTCGACGTTCCATGCTTCGGACGTACCGAATCTGGTGAAGGCTGAGACGCGCGAGGAGCTTCAGCGCCTGCTCAAGCAGGACACGCGCAAGATCATCATCACGACCATCTTCAAGTTCGGCGAGGCCGAGGGCGTACTCAACGAGCGCGCCAACATCGTTGCGCTCGTCGATGAGGCGCATCGGACACAAGAGGGTGACCTGGGCATCAAGATGCGGACGGCGCTGCCGAACGCGTTCCTGTTCGGCCTGACCGGCACTCCCATCAACCGCCGCGACCGCAACACATTCTACGCCTTCGGTGCCGAGGAAGACACACGCGGGTACATGAGCCGCTATGGCTTCGAGGAGTCGATCCGCGACGGTGCCACGCTGAAGCTCCATTTCGAGCCGCGTCTTATCGATCTGCACATCGATAAGGCCGCCATCGATCAGGCATACCAGGCGCTCACCGGGGAGCTGTCAGACCTCGACAAGGACAACCTCGCGAAAGCTGCGTCGAAGATGGCCGTGCTCGTGAAGGTGCCCGAGCGCGTTGAGAAGATCTGCGAGGACATCGCGAAGCACTACCAGGAAGCTGTCGCGCCCAACGGATTTAAGGGCATGGTCGTCACTTTCGATCAGGAGTGCTGCCTGCTCTACAAAGCCGCGCTCGACAAGCGGCTGCCGCCTGAGGCCACCGAGATCGTCATCTCGGCAACGGGAAATGAGGAGCGGTTCAAGCCCTACTCCCGTTCGCGCGACGAAGAGGAGAAGCTCCTCGATCGCTTCCGCGATGCGAACGACCCGCTGAAGCTGCTCATCGTCACGGCGAAGCTGCTCACTGGCTTCGACGCGCCGATCTTGCAGGCGATGTACCTGGACAAGCCGCTGCGCGATCACACGCTTCTTCAGGCCATCTGCCGCACGAACCGCACCTACGGCGACAAGAAGACGCACGGCCTGATCGTCGACTACCTCGGCGTGTTCGACGACGTAGCCAAGGCGCTTGAGTTTGACGAAAAAGGCTTCCGCAGCGTTGTCGGCAACATCGCGGGCCTGAAGGATCAGCTGCCCAAGGCGATGCAGAAGTGCCTGGCGTTCTTCCCCGGCGTGGACCGCACCCAGGCTGGTTACGAGGGGCTGATGGCGGCGCAGGACTGCCTGCCGAACAATGACGTGCGGGACGCGTTTGCGGCGGAGTATTCGGTGCTCGGCAAGCTCTGGGAGGCAATCTCCCCAGACCCGATGCTGGCAGAGCATGATGTCGACTATCGCTGGCTCACGCAGGTCTATATCTCAGTCCAGCCGACGAGCGGAACCGGGAAGCTCATCTGGCACGCGCTGGGCGCAAAGACCATCGAGCTGATTCACCAGAATGTCCACGTCGATGCCGTGCGCGATGATTTCGAGACGCTAATCGTCGATGCGGAGCTGCTCGAAGCTGTCATGGGCTCGCCCGACCCGAAAAAGCGCGCCAAAGACTTCGAGGCGAAGCTGACGGCGAGACTGCGCAAGCACATGGGCACTCCGAAGTATCGGCAGTTGTCGGAGCGCCTGGAGGCACTCAAGGAGCGGCACGAGCGCGGCATGATGAACAGCGTCGAGTTCCTGAAGCACCTGCTTGAGATCGCCCGCGAGCTCGTCGCAACCGAAAAGGAGACACCGCCTGCCGAGGATGAGGATCGCGGCAAGGCCGCGCTCACCGAGCTATTTCAGCAGGTTAAGAGCGCCAAGACGCCAGTCATCGTAGAGCGCGTAGTCGCCGACATCGACGAGATCGTGCGCCTCGTGCGCTTTCCAGGCTGGCAGCAGACAGCTGCCGGCGAGCGGGAAGTGAAGAAGGCGCTGCGCAAGAGCTTGCTCAAGTACCAGCTGCACCAAGACGCGGATCTGTTCGAACGCGCATACGGCTACATACGGCAGTACTACTGATCACGTAGGCCCACAAAAGCGGCATCGGCCTCTAAGGTCGTTACATGTGAATACATTGCTGTCGTGGCTGTGACGGGTCGAAACGGCTGGATCAGTCTTCCCGTGACAGCTATGATCTCTGTGCAGCTAAAGGAGTATGACGATGGGGGCCGTCGTCCTGCGAGCACAGACATGTCTCATGTGCGGAGGTCCGCTGCCGGAAAAGGGCCGCGTGGATCGCCGCTACTGCAAGGGAGCTTGCCGAACGCTCGCTTATCGCGTGCGCCGTCGAATCAACGCGGTGCGTCCACCGGGACCACTGGAGCCCGATTGGGCCGAGCCCAACGCTGTTGTCAAGACGATGCTGACTTCGCTAGCGCAGATTCAGGCGCGCGTTCTCGACTTCGCACATCAGCTCGAACACGAAGAGTTATATGCACGACTCCCTGTAAAAAACTCGCTGGATGGAACGAATGAGAGCGAAGCTGCACGGCTTGCAGACCGGTCAGATCCCGCGCTTGATGACCTGCCACCCTTCTGGGAGGAAGAAGAAGCCAGTGCGCTGGACAGCGAGCAGACGAACGATCGGGTAATTGATGAATTGAGAATCGCGCTCCAGCAAGCCAAAGAGGACGCGGCGGAGGCCGAAGAACGGGCGGCCCTCGCGGAGAGTCAGGAAGGAACGTCAGCTCACGATTTTGCAGCACAGCGTGACCAGTTGTTGACAGAGCTCAGGACAGAGCGCGAACGAGCAGGACATCTTGATGCCCAGGTTACGAGTCTGCATAAGCAAGCCACAGACATCATCAGCAACCTGCAATCCCAGTACGACTACGCCCTTCGCGAAAACCGACAGCTCGCGGCCAAGATTCGAGAACTGGAAGCGCAGCTCACGCATGCGCAGGAGTCGTTAGAGACGTGGGAAAAGGTTGGCGATCAGGCTCAGCAGCTCGCGGCCCGCAATAACACGCTGGCCGCAGAGAATGCCTCCTTGAAAGCCGAGCTTCAGCGACTGCGTCCACCGTCTGAGCATGCAGATCCACTGACCCGCTTGATGATAGACCGCGTTAAGGCGCTGCACTGGCTGGCCGTTTACGACGCGCGCATAGGCAACAAGACAACTGGCCAGCGCTTGCCGAGCTATGACGCGCCGCACATTCTGGCAGCGGCGCAACATCAAGCCTTTGCGGCGCGACGCGACTATTACTTTCGAGTGCGTGGCTACATGGAGCCCAAGCCACGATGGGTGAGTGAAGATCGACTGCTCGACGAACAAAGCGAGAAGAAAATCTATGACGATGAGCAGTTCAAAAGTAACTATATCTTCAGCCGCATGGGCTCTGCACGCCGGAAGGCCGGCGAGAACCCCTGAGCACATAGGTATGTGTAGAGCGAGCGCAGAAAGCGGCCAGGCAGAGTCTGGTCGACATAGCTTCGTCCAATCAGGCGAGCCTTCGCTCCGAGTAACCCAGGCATTAACGAGCACACAACTCGAATTCTACCTGTCTAACTTTCCCCAATTCTGACAGGAGGACAGCGGCAAACAGTTGCTGGCCAGATTGCTGCCAGTCCAACCAGGCCCGAGCTTTGTTCTACACGAGAGAATAGTGCGCAGTTGATCGCACCTAGTCAGCTGAGGTATGAAGACCGTCGCAACGCGACGGAAAGCCATCCAGTCCTAATCTGGTCTCGATTCTCAAAAAGAATTTCAGAATTGATGAACAGGGTGAGCAATAGCTCATACCAAGGCGCTCTAGGAAGAATGAGAATTCAGCCGTATTTTTTGAGGCGACTGATAAGAAACGTAAAAGAGATGGCTTCTAGTCTGCTGTACGGACGACACGGAATCCCACGTCCTTACTTATGGTATCTGGAGCAGCTTGGCTCCGCACGGCCACCCGCAGCCCGGGCGCGGTATCCTCAAAGTTACCGCCGCGCAGCACGGCATCTTGATAAAAGGTCATGCTCCCCCGCGGATCCGTCACGTCGCCGACGCCCCCGTAATCGGCCCTATATGGATCCTCGACCCACTCATCCATATTACCGCTTAAATCATAGATGCACAAGGTATTCGGGAGTCGGCTCTTGACAGGGGTGGGCGCGCCGGACGAGTTCGACTTATAGGTGGCCACTACATCGGCATTGTCACTGCCCGAATAGGCTGTGAACTGTCCCCCGCGGGCCGCCATCTCCCACTCGGCCTCGGTAGGCAGGCGGTAGCCCGAGCAACTCTTATTGACCGAAATAGTCCACAGACCAGTCACGCTATCAATATAAATTAAATAGCAACGAGTACGACCTTCTCGATCGGAAAGTTGATTACTATAAAGTGCTGCTTCGAGCCACTGGACATTATGAACTGGTAAAGAATCACCGACAAAACTAGTACGGATGTAACCACGAACGTTATTGAATTGTAACTGAGTAATCTCGGTCTCGGCCATATAGTACGATTTCGTGATCGTAACGAGGTGCTGGGGCTCGTCTGCTCGATGGTTGGGATCCAGCGTCGAGCTTCCCATGAGGAAGGTGGCGGCGCTGACACGCATCAAGGCTGGGCGATAGGCGGTGGCCGCCGCGACTTGTATACATGCGCTCGTCGGCGACAGATCTGATGGCACGGAGCTGTCGCTTGAGGGAAGCCGTAAGTCATAGCTCTGTGCAAAATCCGGCGGCAGCTCGGCACTCGTATGAAGGTCCATCGTGCCCGGGTCCGTAGCTGCCATATCTTCGGTCGGGACAGTGGCCGACCGATTGGTGTCGGGAACCGAGATACAGTGGACAAAGCCCCCCAGCGAAAAGAAAGCGGCAAGGCGAGCGTAGCGAACAAGGTAATGGTCGAACATCATAGTTTTCTCCCTGATTGGGCGTGCTTATTGTGATTAGGCAGAGTCAGCGAAAGCACCATACCCACCAAAGTTACGCCTGCTACGCCAAATGCAATTCCGTATTGCGGGTAAAGCCGGAAGTAGCAGGGCGGCATAGGACACATATTATCTGGATCGGATAAGTGGTATTTATCGGTGTTATCGATAATCGCAAGCGCGATGCCGGTGCCTAGGGCGATACCAAAGCTGACACCGAGCCAGGTCGCCAGTACTTTGCGCTGCGTGGAGAGCGGCGGGCGTGGCGCCACGACCGCCGTCAGTTCCGACGAGGCATTCAGCTGAGTAATCGCTGGCGGCTCCGGCATACGCTCCAGCTTCAGGCTGATGCCCCGGGTCTCGTAGGTGATAAAGTGGTCTTCCTCGATGGTTCGATATCCAGGAGATTGCGCCGTGAAGCGATGGCGGCCGGGACGGAGCATAACACCCGTGATGGGAGTGAAGCCGCGGTCTGCTTCATCAATCGTGACGGCTGCACCCGGCGGCTCCGAAGTGATGGATACGCTCCGCACCAGCTCGCGGGCACCGCCGGCCGAATGCGCGTTCGGCAGACGCTGCGATTGCTGTCGGGTCGGAGCCACTGGGAACTGTTTTGGCAGCGGTGGCTTCACGTGTACAGGCGCGGTCACCGGGAATCTGGGCGCCGCGGGCAGAGGCTTGGGCACCACCGGTTTTGGGGAAGCATTCACAGGAGCACAAGGCTCCATCATGTTTTGCTTCTGCAAACACCCGCTATCCCAACAAGTCACGCAGTGCTGAGCCTGCGCACGGCTGGTCAGGCCCGCGCTAAAGAATAATAGCGCCCTCAGCCAAGCGGCGGCACCGGATAGACTGCCTAGCGATTTAATCGGGTAGAGCAAGCGCACACCGAAAGCCGATAGACGCGCTGGCCTTGTCGGGGTTCCAAGGTAGACAGCCGGCCAGCTCCGCTTCGCTCTTGCTGAGGGCGTTGCCTCCACAGGTCAAGCCTGTCGGCTTCCCGGGCGGCACCGCCGTATCATCCGCCATCCATTCCGCAACATTTCCAAACAGGTGAGAGATGCCATGGTAACTCTGCGCATTGGGCTGGCTATCCACATCGACGAGTGGATGCAGATCAGTGGCCTGGCGCTGGAAGTTGACGCGGCCCACCTGAAAGGCCGAGCGCCACAAATAATAGCGACCCGGCTGGCCATTCCGGGCGGCGAACTCCCACTCACTGCGGTAGGGGAGTCGGCCGCGGCGCTCGGGGTTACCGGGGAGCTGGATGCTCGCACAGTACGCGGCGGCCTGGGCGCGGGTGACCTGATTGACCGGCGTGTGGATGATCTGTTCGTAGTTCTCAACCCCGGTCCACGGGTACGGCGGTGGTAGGTGAGCAGCCTCAGCGAAGGCGCGGTATTCCTGAAAACTCACTTCGTACCGTCCGAGCGCAAAGTGCGGCACGCTCACCGGTAGCGCGGTGCCGCTGCGTGAAGGCAGCGCAGCCGGACCGGCCGGTAGCGGGGGCAACTTCCCCGGACCAAGCTCCACCATTTTTTCCGGAAGGGTCCATCGTTTTGAAGCACGCCCGGACTGCGCATTCCCGCTCGGCGGCGCCGATTTTTCGCTTCCCTGCGCTGCCACTGCACTCCGCCCCGTTGGCGCCAAATCGGTCGCCGCAGGAGCGAATGGCCGGCCAAACGGTAGGTGTGCCCGCGCGAGCCAGACGACTCCCAAAGTTAGCGCTAGCCCGCCGGTCGCGATCAGGTTCCCTACGGGGCGCCGCATAAGGCTGCGCGATACGCTTGACAAGTCGTGCAAAGATAGCCAGATCGACTTGGCTGGCTTCGGCGCATTGGCTGAAGGGAGTGGGGCAACCGGCAATGCCTCGCGCGCCGGGCGCACCACTGGTGCATACACTGGCCGCGGCGTTGGCAGCGTGCTCGATTCCCACTCAGACACGGTGGCAACGGAGGGTACCGCTGGGGATAGCGCCGGTTGGGACTGGCTCGCCTTCAGGGTCGTGTCTAGACAGCGGGCCAGTGCCTCACTTACCGCCTGCGCGCTCGGCGGTCGATCTTCGCGCGCCTTGGCCAATAGATGGCGAATCAAATCGTTGAGCGCGCGCGGCAGCGTCACCCGCTCACAAGCCTCAGGCGCAGGGGAAAACAGGTGCGCCTGCATCCAGTCAAATACCGACCGCGCCTGAAACGGGAACTCTCCGGTGACACAGCGAAAGAGGATAACCCCAAGGCTGTAAAGATCGGCTCGCCCATCGAGATCGGGAACGCAGCGCCACTGCTCGGGCGACATATAGGCTGGCGTTCCGAGAATAACTCCCGTCTTGGTCAGTCGATCATCTTCGACCACCTTAGCGACGCCAAAGTCGAGTAGCTTGACGAAGTCTGGGTTGTTTTGCCTTTCTACGAGAAAGATATTATCCGGCTTGAGGTCGCGGTGGATGATACGCGCACGGTGGGCGGCGGCCAGTGCGCTGGCGACCTGAGAGCCGATGTGTACCACGCGCTCTGGCGATAGTGGACCTGAGTCGAGCACCTTCGTCAGCGAGCGGCCACGCAGCAGTTCCATCGCGACAAAACAGGTGCCGCTCGGGTCGGTTCCACCATCGAAGATCTGCACAATGTGCTCGTGATCGGCGCGGCTGGCGGCGTTGGCCTCATTGATGAACCGACGACGCAGTTCGATCTGCCGCGACAACTGGGGGTGCAGCAGCTTCACCGCAGCCCGGCGGTCAGATAGCTCTACATGCTGGGCTTCATAGACCGCACCAAAGCCGCCTTCTCCGAGTAGCTGGCCCAGACGCCAGTTCCCAAGGACGCGCCCATGCTCATCTGGCCGATCTAGGCCCATACAATAGTTTATCACGGATAAAAATAGACCCGCTACCCTCTACGCGCATCTTTGCGGGAGTCGAGGAGCAAGCGAACTTAGACTTTCGAACCCTCCCAAGATTAGAAGCCGGGCTCAGCTACAGAGCATCGTAGCGACAGTGCAGTCCGCTCACTCTAGGAGAGTTGAGCCGATGGATAAGCGGAGCTAGCGACGATTATAGACAGTCCTCAACAATTTCCTGACAATATCTTTGTGTGGTGGCGAGTAGGTAGAGCCAGCCGTCAATCTGTACTTCTGCGTTTCCCAACTCCATGCCGCACATATTCTCAGCAATTCCCACTGAACGCGATAACACGCCGTCCTAAGTGAAGCCGTACTGCAAGCGTATGCTCCGCCCATAGCCGAGCGAAATAAAGAACACAGTCTCAGTCCCCTCGGAAGTCCGCTCCGCCATTTTCCCCGGGGTGCTGGGCAAGTGGTATCCTCTGAGCTATTGCAGCTTTGAGAAAAGGCACGGGATGAGGCGCTCACGGTTTGTATTTTCCTTGGGACTGGTCGCACTCCTCGCGGAGGGCGCAAGGATGCCGTCCAGCGCACCAGAGGACCGCTGGCTTCTTGAGCGGCGAGCAGCTGCGGCAGTGGACCCGTTCGCGCCGCAGCCCATGCAGGGTCCATTTCCCAGCTTGGAACACTGGTGTGATGGGCAGCTCACCAAGAATACCTGTGCCAAGAACCACGGGGCCGGTCCCGAAGGCGAAGGGGCGCACTATCACTCCCTGTCTCGTCACTGCCGGATCGACGAAGCGGCCTACCGGCTCCAACCTGACAAGCTAGCCGCCCCGTATCGAGATGTCCGCGTCGTGAGCTTCTCTGACAGCGGAGAGCTTGGCTCCATGGCTCACCAGTTTGAAAACTTCTATCTGGCCGTGCAGCTGTCACAAGGCTTCTGGGTGAGCTCAACGCTTCATGAGAGCCACAGCACCAAGCGGATGCAGGATGAGGTGTCACGGGTGACGCTGGAGCTGGGCGCTCTTGGTCCGGGCGGGGCGCGCATGGTCGTTCTCAAACTTGCGTCCAAGCATGGCTTCCAGGACATAAACGGGGACGAGAGCGAGGCACTGGTGCTCGCGGGCGTCGGCCCTTCCGGAAGACCGCGCGCCACGCCGCCCCTCCTGCTCAAGCTGATGTCTTGGACCGATGCCCCGCCGTGGAACGCGAAGCGCGGAGACCGCCAAGTCCGCATGGATGGTGCTGAACTCGACTTCCGCTTTCTTCCGGACGGCACCCTGGAGCTCACGGAGCCGACCCACCAAATCGGAGCGGGAATTCCTAAAGAGGCTCTGCGCGGGCTCCCAGGAAAGCACGGGCTGCGCTTCCCATAAATTCTCTTCTACTGGAGCGCTCCAGCCAGGAAGAGCGCGCGCTGAAGGATGTACTTCCCACCTTCGGCCAGCCATTCATCATACTGTTTTCCGATTTCGAGATCGATTCGCGCCTGGTTAAACTGGGCCTTGGGCACCTGAACCTGCCCTTGTCGATTGACGAGCGTGTTCTGCTCATTCATGTAGACGGTCACGAAGCCGAACTTGCTGACGCCGGCTGCTTTAGCCTGAGGCGGGCTACCCTCCAGGTTATACAGGCCCTGGCTATCTCCAGAGACACCTAGAGAGACGCCATTCGTTTGAGCATTGATTGTAGCGACAGACATTCCCCGATTGGCCTTTGAATCGCTGCTGTTCCGGACCCGATCGTTGTAGGTATCCGGGTCCGGGGAATCCCCGTCCGGGAACTGGAGTTGATGCCTCATGACGAGGTGCCCCTTCTCAACCAGGGGCCGGCGCACTCCGTCTGCCCCTGGGGGACCGAGCCTCACGCCTGAAGATTCCAGATAGTCCGCTTGATGCTGCGTCAGCTTGTCGATCGGAATGCGTGCGGGAGCGTTGTCGCACGTCCTCACGCAGGAGTGGATGTCTCTGAACGGAGCGTTGTGCTTCTCCTCTCCCTTGAATGCACCCGTGCGTGGCCAGCCCGTGCCGATGTTATCCACGTTGCCTTGTCCACCGGCCGTGTGCCCCTTGGCGTCGATCTGGTAGGCGCTTGTCAGGCTGTTGTCGGTATCAACGCTCAGGCTCTGCTGCTGAGGCGTCACCACGACAACCGCGCCATATCCTTCGATCCGCCACTGTTTGGGCACTCCCTTCTGCTCAACCTCGGTCTCTTTCGTGCCGGGGATCGGCAGTGTGTGGGTGGCCGCTGGGATGACTGTGTGGCGGCCAGAGCGCTGCGGGCCGAGGTCGAAGCTCTCTTTTTCATCGGTGAGAAGATGGCTAGAGGGCGTCGTACGACCAGGTGCTGCTTTCGCCATCGGCCCGGCCGCGCCGCCTTCCGCCAAGTGGGCGAGAACAGATGCTGCCGCCGCCGCCGTTGCGCCCGGCTGCGGTCCCATTGCGAAGCGCTGATCAGGAGGGAGGGACGAGCTGGGCGTCCGCTCAGAAGTGGAGGGAGCCGTTGCAAACAGGTCGGGAAGAGCAAGTCGCGAGCGCTCGGAATCGGTGGAGTTTTTGCTATCCAATGCGAAATTCTCGGTAAGCGAGCCGCGACAGGGTGGCCGGCAGCGTTCGTTCCATTATCGCTCAATATCAAAGTTTGTTGCGAAGATGTCGTGGAGGCAAGGCGATGTGGAGCAGCGTTAGCGCTGCCTGACTCGGCGCTGTCACAAGTCGCGTAGCATAGAGAGCGGATGAATCTTGTCTTTGGGTTGCTGGCCTGCAAGGAAACCTACCCCACCCCATAACTCACACATCGCGCCTGCCTGTCCAGCTGGGAGCGGCAGAAATAGGATGAACCGGCTTTAGAAGCGGTCTCGAATCGGCAGCAAGCAGTCCCAGTAGCAAGACGCAGCGAGTGCGTGAGCGGAGCGGAGCGGATGGCTTTCGTCCGTTTGGTCAGAATTCATGCCTGCTCAGCGGCTGAGCAGGGTCAACGGCTTGGCCTACCTACCAGGCAGCAGGCTTTCGCTGATGCGCGCCGCAGGACGGGACGGTGGCCACAGCTGCGCAAGGGGGCTCGCGCAAAACGTGGTGCGCTCTACAGGCCGCTGAGGATCACGCCGAGTTCCTGAATGTAGGGCTGGCGATGTTGGCCTAAAGTTACGCAGAATCTCGCTGGCAGGCTTGGGAGCCAGACTCTGCCGACCCAGATCCGGAGCTGGAGAGGGCTCGTTGGCTAACGCTACCGGACGTGCTGTCTTCACCATTGGCCTTCACCGCTCCGTTGGTGCAGCGCTCCGGATACTAAGGCACCGTAAATTAATAAAAGGTTATTTTATGAGGTGCGGGCGGAGGGTGTAGTTCCAATCGTGGCCGTGGAATCTGGCGGGTTGCAAGTTCAAAGATTGCATCTGCTCGTCTGT
>Ga0075163_10004612_pt1 | contig 18476 bp, 21 predicted proteins | sample JI1023141ADNA_FD_71478 | JGI IMG/M metagenome (GOLD analysis project Ga0075163, IMG submission 71478) | Wastewater effluent complex algal communities from Wisconsin, to seasonally profile nutrient transformation and Carbon sequestration -... | ecosystem: Engineered > WWTP > Effluent > Algae...
CAAGCCACGGGTCCTCCCCGTGCATAGAACGTATGCGGGGGGCAAAGCCGCGCCACTTTTTTAGCGACAGCCTAAAAATCCGGGTTCGCAGTTCGCACTCGGTTCGCACCTTGAGAGCATCCATGACCGATCTTTCCATCACCGACTACTCTGTCGAGAAGCTGATTCCATACGTGCGTAATGCGCGCACGCATTCGGATGAACAGATCGCACAGATCATGGCATCGATTGCGGAGTTCGGTTTCGTGAATCCGATCCTGATTGATCAGCATCAGGGTATCATCGCAGGGCATGGCAGGTTGCTAGCAGCGCAGCGCCTCGGCATGAAAGAAGTCCCCGCCATCATGCTCGCGCATTTAAGCGAGACACAAAAGCGTGCGCTTATCATCGCCGATAACCGCATCGCCATGAATGCCGGATGGGATGAAGAAATGCTGCGGCTGGAACTTACCGACCTGCAGGCGGAAGATTTTAACCTCGATATCATGGGCTTCAGCGATGACGAGTTGGATAAGCTGCTCGCCCCCATGACGGAAGTTGGCGAGACAGAAGATGATGCCGTACCAGAGGTCGAAGCCGTTGCCATCAGCAAGCCCGGAGATCTGTGGCTGCTGGGTTCGCACCGCTTGCTCTGCGGTGATTCTACCAAGCTGGATGCGGTGGAGCGTGTGCTGTGCGGCAGCCTTGCCGACATGGTATTTACCGATCCGCCCTACAATGTGAATTACGGTGCCACCGCCAAAGACAAAATGCGTGGTAACAAACGCACCATCAAAAACGATAATCTCGGTGCGGAGTTTGAAGAGTTTCTGCTGGAGGCCTGCACCAATTTTGTTGCCGTGTGCAAGGGTGCGATTTACATCTGCATGTCATCTTCGGAGTTGGATACGCTACAAAGCGCCTTCCGCAAGGCAGGTGGGCATTGGTCAACCTTCATCATCTGGGCGAAGAACACCTTCACCATTGGCCGCGCCGATTACCAGCGCCAGTACGAGCCGATTCTCTATGGCTGGAAAGAAGGCAGTGACCATTTCTGGTGCGGCGCGCGCAACCAGGGCGATGTGTGGTTCTTCAACAAGCCTGTGTCCAACGACCTCCACCCCACCATGAAGCCGGTGGAGCTGGTGCAGCGCGCGGTGGAAAATTCAAGCAAGAGCCGTGATATCGTCCTCGACCCGTTCGGTGGCTCTGGCTCGACGCTCATCGCCTGTGAAAAAACTGGCCGCTCTGCCTGCCTCATCGAGCTCGACCGGAAATATTGCGATGTCATCATTCGACGCTGGCAGGAATTTACCGGCAAAGAAGCAACGCTTGAGGAAACAGGACAGCCGTTTAGAGTGCTGGCAGAGGAGAGATAATTGCCCAGCACAAAAGGCTGGGCAATCTATCGTCAGGCAAGATGGTCAATCGCATCCATGATTTTCTGCAGGGCGCGGGATTGCTTTTCGCTGTAGTTGCAGTCACCGTCCATTGCCTTATCGCGTAGTTTTTCAAGCTGTTCGCGTAATTCGTTATCGGTAAGCATACCTCCTCCTTTACGCGATTTTGTAGGTGCGTTCGCCGTCGCGGTTCTTGCCCGACTCAATGGTAAGGCCGAGCTTCTTTTTCAGCACGCCCGCCATCGCACCATGCACCGAGTGTTTCTGCCACCCTGTGGCGGCGACCAGTTGGTGCAACGTTGCTCCTTCCTCGCGCTTCAGCAGGTCAATCATAATCTGCTGCTTGGATTGCTTGGGCGCATCGCTCACTACCTTCTCGGTGGTCTTAGTCTCCGGTGCTTCGCCAGCGGCTTTGCCAATGGCAGCGTAACCCATGTCGCTGACCAGGGTGAGCTTGCCGCCATCTTCATCAGTGCGGATTTCAAGCAGACCACGCTTCAGCATCCCCTTGATGATGTTTTCGCGGATGGGTGGCCCAAGCCGCTTAAGGGCTTCGAGTTCGCGTACATCGTTATATTTGGTCTGCGTTGCCTCTTCGATGATGGCGCGCTGGTTGTCGGTGAGTTGGATAATCATACATGCTCCTTTGCGGTTTCGGTTAATGTCCATGCGGACAAGTGCATGAATGCTTCGAATGCGAAGGATAGCAACGCTTATAAGCACTTAATCGCATTATAAATCAATGCGCTAACCAGTTAATCATGTTGACTTCAGCCGCCCCCTATGGATGCCAAACCCCTTCGCTATCTGTCGGTCTGTTCCGGCATTGAGGAAGCGACGGTGGCGTGGCATCCGCTCGGATTTGAGGCGGCGGGATTTTCTGAGATCGAACCCTTCGCCCGCGCAGTGCTTTCGCATCATTACCCGGAGGTGCCACTGCATGGCGATTTCACGGCATTGAAAGAAAGTGACTATGGAGCAATTGACCTTCTGGTCGGAGGAACCCCTTGCCAGTCCTTCAGCATCGCAGGACTTCGCAAGGGATTTGCTGACGACCGGGGCAACCTCGCACTCGGATTTATTCGCCTTGCTCAAAGCGCAAAGCCACGATGGGTGGTTTGGGAAAATGTCCCCGGTGTGCTGTCAATTGACGCAGGACGGACATTTGGCACCTTCCTCGGCGCGCTGGCGGAATGCGGGTATGGGTTTGCCTACCGCGTTCTTGACGCTCAGTATTTCGGAGTGCCACAGCGACGCAGGCGTGTGTTCGTTATCGGATATTTTGGAGACTGGCGACCTGCCGCAGCGGTATTATTTGAGCGCGAAAGCCTGCAGCGGGATATTACGCCGTGCCGAGAAACGCGGCAAGAAGTTGCCGGAACATTTAAGAGCCGCGCTTCAAGCGGTGGCTGGGGAGCTGATGTCGACCTTGCCAGCAGTGGATACATGCGGCCCGTCGCTAAAACATTGATGTCGCGTTACAATAAGCACGATGCGGAGCTGGAAACCTATGTGGTGGACAAGCAAAAGCAGTGGCCAGCGGATGTCGCCTGCACGCTCAACGCCCAATATGGCGATAAAATGGGACTGGAGGATCAGCATGCGCTTGCTGGTGCGCCATTATTCGTTCCCGCGCGCGCTTATAACGTCACTTATTGCGATGCCAATGGCAGACGTAAAGACCGCCCGAACGGCGGCATGTATGTGACGGAAACCGACCAATCCAAAACCGTCACCGCTGGTGGCGACCGCTCCACCTATATTGCCTTCGAGCCTGGCAGCATCGCACGAAACGCAGGGCCGAGCGATTTACGGGAAACCTGCTCGACGCTGCGTGCAGAAATGGGAGACAACCAGCCTGCGGTATTGACGCAGATGGCAGTGCGGCGGCTCACGCCGCGTGAGTGTGAGCGACTGCAGGGATTTCCTGATGATTATACGCTGATTCCGTATCGCGGAAAACCTGCCGCAGACGGGCCGCGCTACAAAGCGCTGGGCAACAGCATGCACACTGGCACGATGCGCTGGCTTGGCCAGCGCATCAAGATGGTTAATAACAATCAAACCATTTGCGGCAGGTAACCAGCAGATGGTTGTAATCGCCGTTGGAGGCTTCGTCCATAAAGGCTTTGATATCCTCGGCTGGCACATGCGCTCGTTTCGCAGCGCGTTGGCAAAGTCCAAGGATGTTGAAGGCATTGCCATTTTCTCCTGTGAGGCGGACATGCACATCGGGGAATTTGATAACCATCTCAGGCGGCACTTCCAGCCCGACATAGCGTCCATAGCTGCTGCCTTCTGGGTTAACATAAAGCGTTGGACGGTCTGGCGCGTTGACAGCAACCGCCTGATGGATGCGATTCACCACGCCGCCTTTGCCTGCAAGCCATGCGTAATCGCGCATGAAGTTACGGGTGAAAGTGTCGTACTCGCTGGTGGTTAAAGTAACGGTATCGGTGATGGCGGTGTCGAAGGCATATCCGCTGCGGTCTTTCGCAGCGGATTTTACCTCGTCAAGGTCGTAGGGCTTACGGGAGTATCTAACAGTGACGCGGTTGCTCATGTTACGCTCCCTTCCGGCTGGCTCTGCCCGCTGCATAGGCAGCTTCGAGCGCGGCTTTGACGTTCAGCACCCCGACATCCTTAAAATCAAGGCTGTCGGATTTGCGTTCTTCAAGCGTTTCAAAATTGAGATGCTCCTGCGCGATGGCGGTCAGTATCTCCGCTTTGCTTTTAGTCGAGGTGTAGGGAATCAGCTTCCCCATTTCCTCGCGGATGGCTTTTTCAAAATGCCTGCGCCAACCTTTATCAGCGTTGCGCTTTTCAAGGTGGGTAGTGATTGCTGTGGCGGTTGCCGGCCCACCGTTGATGAAGCTCAAATCGTCGGCAAGGTGGCGACCGAAACGTGCATCCAAAAGCGTGCGGGTTTCTTCGGGCGTAAGGTTAAAGGTTTTGGCAAAAAAGCGGCTGGCGGTATCCCATGTGAGTGCAGCATCATAGCCGTTGCTGACGCTGGTTCCCCAAAAGCCCCATTCTTCGTTGTTGGTGGGTAGCGGTTCGTTTTTCATGTGCATTCTCCTTGGTTTGTTGGCGTCCCCTGTGGACACAACCATGAATGCTTCGAACTGCATCTTAATCAACCAGAAAAAGCAGTAATTCGCATTATATATCAATATAATAACCGTCTATTTCGCTTGACTGGAGGTGTGTCTTGAACATGGCCGATTTATGGGGTTTGGGAGGCTGATATGGGCATGTCGATTCGTGCCTATGGTCGCCATCGCGGGGTCAGCGATGCGGCGGTGAGAAAGGCCATAAAAACAGGCCGCATCCGTCTCGAAGCAGATGGCAGTATCGATGCGGGCAAAGCCGATGCGCTGTGGAAAATAAACACCGATGCCGCCCAGCAACGTGGATCACAAACGGTGAAGCCCGTGCCGGATGCGGCGCTCGATGCCGTGCGCGATACGCTCAAAGAAAATGGCGCACCCGTGGGTGGCGGCACCACCTACATGCAGGCGCGCACAGCGAATGAAGTGCTCAAGGCGCAAACCAACCGCGTGCGGCTGCAGAAACTGAAGGGCGAGCTCATCGACAGGGCGAAAGTTATGGCACATGTTTTTAAGCTGGGACGGCAGGAACGCGATGCATGGCTTAACTGGCCTGCACGCGTCTCCGCACAGATGGCGGCAGAGCTGGGTGCTGATCCCCACACCATGCATGTGACGCTGGAAACCTATGTCAGACAGCACCTCTCAGAGCTTGCCGAGTTCCGCGCAAGTCTCGACTGAGTTTTATGAGGGTGCGGATGCGGTCGAACAGCAATGGCGCAGTGGATTAACGCCCGAATCCTTCCTCGCCGTCTCGCAGTGGGCAGATCGCTACCGGATGCTGTCTTCTAAATCTGCCGCCGAGCCAGGGCGTTGGCGCACCAGCCGCACGCCGTACCTTCAGGAGATCATGGATCATCTCTCGCCGCACTCGTCGGTGCAGCGGATTGTGTTCATGAAGGGCGCGCAGATTGGCGGCACGGAATGCGGCAATAACTGGATCGGCTACGTCATCCATATGGCACCGGGGCCGATGATGGCGGTGTCGCCCACGGTAGAACTGGCAAAACGTAACTCGAAACAGCGCATTGATCCGCAGATTGATGAGACGCCGGAGCTGCGCGATCTGGTCAAACCCGCCCGCGCGCGTGATTCGGGTAATACCATCCTGAGCAAGGAGTTTCGGGGCGGCATTCTGGTGATGACCGGCGCCAACTCGGCGGTGGGACTCCGCTCCATGCCAGCGCGGTATTTGTTTATGGATGAGGTCGATGGTTATCCGGGCGATGTGGAAGGTGAAGGTGATCCAATCCTGCTCGCCGAACGCCGCTCGGCTACGTTTCAGAAACGGCGGAAGATTTTTCTGGTGAGTACGCCCACCACCAAAGGCATCTCGCGCATCCAGCGTGAATTTGAAGGCAGCGACCAGCGGTACTTCCATGTGCCATGTCCGCATTGCGATCATTTTCAGCCGCTGCGGTTTACGCAACTGCGCTGGCAAGAAGGCAAACCGCAGGAAGCACAGTATGCCTGTGAGGAATGCGGCACTCTGATCGACGAGCATCACAAAACACAGATGCTGGCGCGCGGGCGCTGGGTGGCGACCGCCGAAACCGATGGCCGCACGATTGGCTATCATTTGTCCTCGCTGTATAGCCCCGTGGGCTGGTTCTCGTGGGGCGATGCAGCAGAGATGTTCGAAAACGCGCAGGCCAACCCTGAGCTGATGAAGGGTTTTGTCAATACGGTGCTGGGCGAGCCGTATGAGGAAGAATATGAAGCGCCCGAATGGAAACGGCTCTATGAACGCCGCGAGCCTTACCCAATGGGCATGGTGCCGGAGGGCGGGCTTTTCCTTACCGCCGGTGCGGACGTACAGAAAGACCGCATCGAATGCGAAGTGGTGGCATGGGGGCGGCAAAAAGAAAGCTGGTCGATCGATTACCATGTGCTCATGGGCGACACCGCCATGCCGGAGGTATGGGAAAAGCTCGAAGCATTGCTACGGCGGGATTTTCACCATGCGGGTGGCGGCACACTCCCCATCCGCGTGTTGGCGGTCGATAGCGGCTATGCCACACAGGATGTGTATGCGTGGGTCAAAACCCATCCGCAGGCGAGCTGGGGTGGTTCGGGTGCGCGCGCATCAACGCCGCGCACGGCGGTGGCGGTCAAAGGCCGTGATACGGAAACTGCGCTGATACTCAGCGTATCCAAGGCGGATGTTGGCAGCAAAAAGCGTGGCCTCCGTGTATGGAATGTCAGCGGGCCAGTTGCCAAAATGGAGCTGTATCGCTGGCTGAAGCTCGACCGCCCGACCAAGGAAGATGAACCGTTCCCACCAGGGACGTGCCATTTTCCTGAATATGCGGAGGAGTATTTTAAGCAGCTCACCGCTGAAAAGCGTGTGATCAAGCTGCATAAAGGCTTCCCCCGCGCTTCGTGGGAGAAAGACCCGTCTCGTAATAACGAAGCACTCGATTGCCGTGTCTATGCGCGCGCCGCTGCAAGCATTTACGGACTGGATCGTTTCACCGACCGGCAGTGGCAGCAAATGGAAGCGGCGCTCGGTAAGCAGCGCAGCATTCCTTACGCCGATACTTACGCCGCCACTCAGGAACCACAGGCCACAGCGCCCACGCAACCACGCAGCAGCACGATCAGCCAACGCAACGTCATCGCTGCCGACGACCCGTATCTTTGAGGATAAAACATGACCGATTTAGCTACCCTGCAAACCCGCCTTACCGAGGCGGAGACGGCGTACCACCAGCTTATGACGGGCGCGAAGGAAGTAAGCGTGTCCATCGGTGGCTACGGTGCCACCACCTACGCGCAGGCGGACAGCGGCAGGCTCGAACAATATATCCAGAAACTTAAAATTGAGATCAATCGCTTAAGCGGTGGTGCGCGCCGTGGCGTGATCAAGGTGGTGTTCGATGAGTGATACCTCGCACCGCGCCGCATCGCTTACTGCCCGTGAGCTCTCCAGCTGGCTGCCCGGAAACGGCTCGGCAGATGGCGATCTGCTGGGTGAATTGCCGACACTCGTGGGGCGTTCGCGTGATCTCACGCGCAATCACGGCGTGGCTTCGGGCGCGGCGCAGACGATGGTGGATAATGTCGTCGGCACAGGCCTCCGGCTCTCTGCCTTGCCCGATTACCGCGCGCTGGGGCGCAAGAAAGAATGGGCGGATGATTGGGCGCGTGATGTAGAATCCCTCTGGCGCGGCTGGGCGGAGGGGTTTGAGTGCGATGCTGCGCTGTCGCTTAATTTCGCGGGGCTGACCACGCAGGTATTTCGCTCCGGTTTCATTAACGGCGAAGCGTTGGCATTGCCGCTGTGGCTTCCTGAGCGCGGCAGTGCATTCGCCACCACCATCCAGCTGGTGGAGCCGGATCGTTTGAGCAACCCCAGCGGCAAGCCGGATGATAAAACACTGCGTGGTGGCATTGAGATTGATGATTACGGTGCGCCGCTCGCGTACCATATTCGCAGAACCCATCCAGGCGATGTGTTTTTACCTTTCGCATCCTCAGCGGATGAATGGCAGCGCATTCCATCGCGCACCCCGTTTGGCCGCAGGCGCGTGTTGCATATCCATGATAAGGAACGCACCGGCCAGAACCGTGGCAAGCCTGCGCTCACTTCCATCATGCCGATGTTTAAAATGCTCGATCACTACGAGCGCTCGGAACTGCAGGCAGCGGTGGTGAATGCCATGATTGCGGCATTCATTGAAACGCCGCTGGATGCCGAAACGGTCGTCGAAATGTTTGGCGGCAGCTTTGAGGATTATGACAGCAAACGCCGGGAATGGCGCGCCAAGCTCGCAGGCGGTTCGATCATCACCACATTCCCCGGCGACAAGCTCTCGCCCTTCACACCAAGCCGCCCGAATTCTGCTTACGGTGCGTTTGTCGAAAATATCCTGCGTCATATTGGCACAGGGCTAAACCTGCCCTTTGAACTGTTAATGAAGGATTTCTCGAAGACCAATTATTCCTCGGCGCGTGCCGCATTGCTCGAAGCATGGCGGTTCTTCTCAGGGCGCAGGCAGTGGCTCGCCACCTATTGGGCAAAGCCCGTCTACGAGCTGTGGCTGGAAGAAGCGATTAACAGCGGCAAGATTGAGGCACCCGATTTTTACACGAACCGCGCTGCATGGTCGCGCTGCAAATGGATCGGCCCTGGTCGTGGTTGGGTTGATCCCGTCAAAGAGGCGCAAGCCTCGCAGATTCGCATGGAGGCAGGACTTTCCACGCTCGAAGATGAATGCGCCATGCAGGGGCTGGATTGGGAAGAAGTGCTGGAGCAACGCGCGCGTGAAAAAGCCAAGATGCAGGAGCTGGGTTTGGGTGATCTCACCCCCAGCATCGCCGTCAAATCACTGCCCGGACAAGGCAAAGACAGCAAACAAAACACTGACGATGAGGAGGATGACAATGCGAGCATGGAACAAAGCGACCAGTGAGCCGTGGGCAATCACGCAGCCTGCGCTCGAGACGATTCTAGAAATTGCCGAGCGCGAGAACGAAAAACCCGAAGCGGTGGCAGCTCGGCTGGGGCGTGAGCTGCAGAACACCCATACGGTGATCGAGCGTGATGGTGTAGCGGTCATTCCTGTCACCGGCCCGTTGTTTCGCTATGCCAATCTCTTCACGGCGATCAGCGGTGCTACCTCTTATGAGATTCTGGCGCAGGATTTTACCGTCGCACTCGATAATCCCGACATCAACGCCATCATCCTCAATATCGATTCGCCCGGCGGCGAGGTGAATGGCTGCGCCGAATTGGCAAACATGATTTTTTCGGCACGCGGCAAAAAACCGATCATCGCCTATGCCTCCGGTGACGCAGCATCGGGTGCATATTGGATAGCAAGCGCTGCCGATGAAGTGGTTGCCTCGGAAACATCCGGCCTCGGCTCGATTGGGGTGGTCGCGGTCTATCGCAGTGCCAAGCCGGATAAAAATGCACCCACCACCATTGAAATCGTTTCTTCACAAAGCCCATTCAAGCGCCTCAATCCTGAAACCGATGAAGGACGTGCCAAGCTGCAGACGCGCATTGATGCAATGGCGGAAGTGTTCGTGCAGACGCTGGCGCGCAATCGCGGCATTGAGGCCACGCAAGTATTGGAGCAGTTCGGCGGCGGCGACATATTGATCGGCGCGCACGCCGTGAATGCTGGTCTTGCCGACCGCATCGGCTCACTCGAAAAACTGATCGCGGAATTCTCCGCCAGTTCAAACCCCGCCCCAGACTTAAACAAGATTGGGCGGGGTTTTTTATTACCTGCAACCACCACAAAGGAGACTGTTATGGATTTACCAACACTGACCCAAGACCACCCAGCACTACTTGCCGAGGTGCAAACCACCGCCAAAACGACGGAACGCGCGCGCATACAGACCATCCTCGCTTCTGATGAGGCTAAAGATCGCGGCGATCTCGCCCAGCATCTGGCGTTTGCCACCGACATGGCAGCAGATAGCGCGGTCGCCATGCTCGCTAAGGCACCCAAAATCGAACCTGCACCTAAAACAAACGGGTTTGAAGCGGCCATGAATGCGCTGCCCAATCCCAAAATCACCCCTGCTGCTGAGGCAGAGGAAGACGATGTCGATAGTGTGGCCAAACGCCTCGCTGCGGCTTCATGAACCAAACCCTTAATGACCTGCAATCTATTGATAAACCAACCCTAGAACCCAAAGGAGATAACACTATGCCAGTATCAGGTTTTACCAATCAGGGCACTTACACCCCTGACAATCTAATCGCCGGTGAGTTTCCGCGCGTTGCACGCAAGGTAACCATCGCAACCCCATCCAACCTCGTGCGAGGCGCGGTATTGGGGCGTATCACCGCCAGCGGCAAGTATATCCTCAGTGCCTCAGCCGCTGCGGACGGGTCGCAAACGCCAGAGGCTATTCTCGGAGAAGATACCGATGCCTCTGGAGGAGACAAGGAAGCGATTGTTTACCTGTCGGGTGAGTTCAATGAACTGGCGCTGACGCTTGGCGCTGGCCACACCGCAGCCTCCATCTCACTTGGCCTGCGTAATAAATCCATCTTCTTAACCAAAAACCAAGGAGCTTAACCATGCCTGTTGACATTTTCTCTACCCAAGTGCTGAACAAGACCGTCGAATATCTCGACCGTCCAGCCTCATTTCTGCTCGATACATTTTTCGGGCAGGTGCAAACCGCCGATACCGAGGAGATTTTCTTCGATATTGACAAATCCAAACCGCGCCTCACGCCGTTTGTTTCACCATTAGTGGCAGGCAAGGTCGTCGCTGATTCCGGCTATGAAACTAAAAGTTTCAAGCCAGCTTATGCCAAAGACAAGCGACGCTTTGACCCCAGTGCTCCCCTCAAACGCACCATCGGAGAAAGAATTGGTGGCACGCTCACGCCCCAACAGCGTCGGGATGCGGCGCTGAATCGTTCGCTGACTAACCAGCTGGAGAACCTCACACGCCGAGAGGAAGTGATGGCCTCCGAAGCACTGCGGCTGGGACAAGTGACCGTTTCTGGAGATAACTACCCGACCGTGGTGGTGAATTTCCAACGTGATGCGGCACTCACTGTGACGCTCACAGGCGGTAACCGATGGGGACAGGCTGGCATTAAGCCTCTTGATAATCTGGAGGATTGGGCAAGCCTTGTGCAAACCAAGTCTGGCGCTGCCGCCAAAACGGTGATCATGGACCCTGCCGCATGGCGACTGTTCCGAAACAGCGACGATGTGAAAGCCTTGCTCACGATCTACCGTGGTACCAATTCGGCCTTTCAGGTTGATCCATTAGTGCGTGGCCAAGGTAATGAGAAAGCTCGCTTCATCGGCACGATTGGGGACTTCGACATCTGGATTTACAACGATGTCTACACCGATGATCTGGGCAACACCGTGCCGATGCTTCCTACCAACACAGTGATCGTTGGCAGCCCCGTGAATGTGGAAGGCACACGCTGCTACGGCGTGATTCAGGATGAAAAAGCCGCATATCGCGCTCAGCGTTATTTCAGCAAATCATGGCTGGAAGAAGACCCTGCAGTGCGTTGGTTGCTGCTGCAATCCGCACCGCTCGTCGTGCCGTATCGCCCGAATGCCTGCTTCTGCGCAACCGTCAATTAATGGAGGATACTCATGAAAATCACATCACACACGACACTGGTTGTTGGTAAAGTCGGAAAAGCGGAGGAAATTCCTCCGGGAACTCCGGTCGATATCGATGACGATGAAGCCAAAGACCTGATTGCGCGTGGTATCGCTGTTAAGGCGGGTAAGGCTGAAAGCAAGCCCTCCGAAAAAGAGTCGAAAGAGCCACAGGGCGGAAAACCGCCTACTGATCCGCAAGGCAGCAAGTCTCCCGCTGATAATGGTGGCAAACAACCATGACGGCGTTTTCCCGCTCTGTTGATTCTCTCTTTGCCAAACTTGGGGTGGCGGCAACATTCCAGCCACGCATCGGCATGAACCGTGCCGTCACCCTTATTCCCAAGCGCCCCGATGAAATCATTGGCCTTGGACAGAGCGATATCAGCAGTGAAGTCACGTTGTTCGATCTGCGAATCAACGAAATCGCAGATCCGAAGAGTGATGATGTGGTGATTTATCAGGGCGAAGAGTACCGCATCATCGGCGAACCCAGACGCGACATACATCGCCTGATCTGGACATTGGAGGCAGTCAAACGATGAGGCTGGAAGCGGCAATCCGTGGCGATCTGCAAAAGATCATGAAGCAGGAAGCTGCCGCCGCTGAAAAAGCAGTGACGCTAGGCGTTACGGAAGCAGCAACGGGACTCAGGGATGAACTTAAATCGCAGGTGTTACGGGCTGGCCTTGGCGAAAAAATGGCGCGCACATGGCGGTTTAAGCGCTACCCTGCCAGTGGCTTTTCGCTTGGCACTGCGGGGCTGGTCTATAGCAAAGCCCCGCTGATCATCCGCGCCTTCAGCGATGGAGCCATGATCAAAAGTGACAAGGGCGTGTTTCTTGCCATCCCCACCGCCGCTGCACCCAAGCGCGGAGTCGGCGGCAAACGCATTAACCCTGATAATTTTCCTGAACACTCGCTGGGGCGGTTGCGTTTTGTCTATCGCAAGGGCGCACCTTCGTTGCTGGTGGTGGATAATCTGCGTGCAGGCACAGGCAAGCGCGGAGGCTACCGCAAAGCCTCCGAGAGCGCACTCAAAACAGGGCGTGGGCTTGCCACGGTGGTGATGTTCATCCTGTTGCCGCAGGTGATGCTTAAAAAGCGGCTGGATGTTGATGGAGCCATGCAGCGGTGGCGCGATAAACTACCCCAACTCATTTTGCAGAATTTTACGGAGACAAATGATGCCGAGCGTTAGAGAGCAGATCATAGCAGCGTTTTTCAGTGAGCTGAAAACATTGGAAAGCAGCCGCATCAAGGTGCTGCGTAATTCCGATAAGCTGATGAAAGTGCCGGAGAGTGGCGCGATCATCGTTCTGCGTGATGGCGAAAGCGGCGATCCCGAAGTGCTGCTCTCACCACTTACCTATATTTATGAGCAGGTCGCCACGCTCGAAATCATGATCGACAACGCCTACGCGCAGAGCCAACAGACCAGCCTTGATGATTTACTGATGATCATTGGCAACCTGATCGAGAATAACCGCAGCATGAATGGCCTTGCCGAATGGGTGGAGGCGCAGGCACCGGCGTTCCTGCAGGAAGCGGTTGAAGGCGCACCTGCCATCCGTGCTGCAACCGTCAGTGTGCTGATGCGGTTTAACACCACCAGCCCGCTTCGTTAATTTTTTAACCTAAAAGGAGATTATTATGGCTCGATCCTATGGCTCGGCAGCGACGCTGCTTGCGCTCAAAGAAGCCAGTTACGGGGTGAAACCACCCGGTAACTGGGAAAAATTCGCGTTCGTATCATCCGATATCGGCGCAGAACAGAACCTGCTGTCCTCTGAATTGCTGGGGCAAGGCCGCGAGCCACGCGCGCCGTTCCGCGATGTGATTAACGATGAAGGCAATATCGTCGTTCCTGTCGAAGCACGGGATTTTGGGCGTTGGCTGCAATTACTGCTTGGCAACCCCGTATCGGCGGGTGTGGCGGCAACGGGTGATATTACCTTTACTGCCAATCCGAGCGCATCGCACACCATTACCATCAACGGTGTGTTATGGACGTTTGTTGCCAGCGGCGCGACCGGCACTCAGACCAATATCGGGGCAAACCTGAATGCTACACTCACTCAGCTGGCGACTGATCTTAACTCATCAGTGAATGCCAGCATTACCCCTGCGACTTATTCCAACGGCGGTGGCACAAAACTCAATATCGTGCATGACACGTTAAGTGCGGTGGGCAATAGCTTCACCCTCGCTTCTGGAAATGCCAACGCGGTGGTGAGCGGTGCCACGCTATCGGGAGGCGGATTCACGCACACCTTTGTCAGCGGTGCGGCGGCATTACCATCGTTCTCGGCTGAAATCGGGCATGTGAATGTGCCTGCGTATTTCGTGCATACGGGCTGCATGCTCAACAGTATGGCGCTTAATTTTCAGCGTTCGGGTGCCGCTAATGCCACGCTCAATGTTCTGGCGCAGGGCGAAACACGTTTCGCCGCCTCGCAGGGTGGCACACCGACAAGCCGTGTTTATAAACCCTTCAGCCAGTTTAACGGTTCGGTCAAACGCAATGGCGCGGCGCTTGGTAATGTAACGGGCGCACAATTTACCTACAGCAACGGCATGCAGGGCGTGCCGACCATCCGCAATGACGGGCTGATCGACGGGGTTGATCCCACCACCATCACCACCACAGGCAGCATCGAGGTGCGTTTTGCCGATACCACGCTGGTGGATGATGCCATCAACAATACCGCCATCGAGCTGGAGCTGGCATATCGACTGACGGGACTCGACGGCAATAACTTCAACCTCACATGGACATTCCATGAGGTGTATCTGCCGCGCCCGCGCATTCCCATCTCTGGCCCCGGCGGCGTGCAGACCAGCTTCAACTGGCAGGCTGTCTATGACGATGCGCTCAGTAAATCCGTCACCGTTGTCCTTAAAAACGATGTCACCAACTACCCATAAGGAGCTATTATGTTGAAACTCGACCTTAAAAAAGAACCATTCTGGATCGACCTGCAGGCGGATGCGCGCGTGAAGGTAAAGCCACTCACCTCCGCGCTTATGCATATGGCGCAGGCGGATGCAGTACGCGCCATGCTTGCCCTGCAGGCCGAACGTAAGGCACGCATTGATGCAGGGGCGGATGCAAGCGATCTGCCCGATCTGGAAAATGATCGGGTGCGTCACGCGCTATCAGAAACCGCGCTCATTACAGCACTGGCCATTCACGCCATCATCGCATGGGAAAATGTGATGAAGCCGGAAGGCGGCGAGCTGGCCGAATTGACCCCTGCGAATGTCACAGACTTGATGGATATCTGGTTCGTGAATCAGGAATTCGGCAAAAAATACATGCGTCAGTTAGATCTGCTGGAGGCAGAGGGAAACGGCTTGCGGCCCGTTGCAAATGGCACTTCGGCGGCGGGCCGCGCTACTGCAGGTCGTGCGCGGAAGAAAATCTCCCCTGCAGCCGAGGCGAAGCCAGCACCCTGAACGGTGATCGCTGCCCCTATGTTGAGCATCAGGCGCTCACAGAGGAAGGCCATGCGGTATGGGATGTGATCCTGCGTGGTGCCAACCAGCTGCGCGTGGGTGCTGGCGGTCTCGTACTTGGCTTCGATATCCAAGCCTTATCGGTCATCGCCGCTGCGATTGGCTACGACACCACGCCCTTACTGCTTCTTTTTCACCATGCCGAACATGGCCTTCACCAAGCGTTAAAAAATAATGGCGACAGCAATCACGAGAAATGTATCGATCCGCCTGGCGGTGATCGAGGGTGATAAGGCGCGGCGTGAGCTGACGCTCACCGGCGATACGGGCGAGCGTGCATTAAAGAAGATTAAGGACGCTACGCAACCTGCCTCCCGCTCGCTAGTTGCCGTAAATGCGGTTAGCCAGGAAGTGCGCCTCGGCATGGAAAGCCTTGCCGGTGGTGCAGGATCAGTTGGCGGGGTGCTGGGTCGTCTTGGGCCGATCGGTCTTGCTACCGCTGCGGTGCTGGGCGGTCTGGCGCTCGCCACGGCTAAGGGCATCGCCGAATTCAAGGAGGCAGAACAGGCACTCAATGGCTTGAATGCCGCATTGAAAGCCACCGATCAGGCAGCGGGTGTGACCGCGCGCGAAATCACCGCACTGGGTGAAGCCATCGAGGCCAACACCTTATTCAAGAAGGAGGAAATTCAGAACGCGGCGGCGGCACTCACTTCATTCCAAAATGTCGCAGGCGATGTATTTACCCGCGCACTGGCACTCTCCACCGATCTTGCCGTGCGGCTTGGCACCGATGTGCCATCCGCCGCCGACATGCTCGGTAAATCGCTGGAAAATCCCGAAGAAGGGCTTGGCCGTCTGGCGCGTAAGTTCAGTGACCTGTCACCCGCGCAGAAGGAAGTCATCGAGAATTTCGTTAAGCAAGGCGATGTTGCTTCCGCGCAGGCGGTAATACTGGAGCATCTGGAAGGAAAAACCCGTGGATTGGCAGAAGCGCAAGCCAAAGGACTGACGGGCGCGGCGGATTCGCTTGGCGATGCATGGGACGATCTCATGGAGTCGTTCGGGCGCACGGTCGGTGAATCGGCAGCCGCACAATCGAGCCTCAGCGCACTTACCCGCGTGGTGCGTGGGCTGCAGGAAGCACTTGATCCCACACCCGCCAACCGCAAATCGCAGTTGGAAAAAGAAATCTCCGAGCTGGAAAACAGTTTCGGAACACGGCTGGATCGCGCCGTGCTGGGCAGCGCACCGGCACTCGATGCGAAGAAAGAAGAGCTGCGCCGGATTAACGAAGGCATCGCAGCGGAAGAATTACAGGCGGATAAAGAACGCCGCGAAGCCCGTGCTGCCGCTGACCGCGCCGCTGCCGAACGCCGCAACGAAACACTGCTTGGCATTGAGCGCGAGTACCAGAAAAAGCTGAAAGAAAGCACGCAGACCGAGCGTGACCGTATCCTTGAAGAGGCTGCTGATGCCAAAAAGCGGATTGATGGTTTGTTCAAGGATAATCGCAATTCCGATTCCGCTCGCAGTGCGCTTGAAGCGGTGGATGCCACCACCCGCGCCAAACTGGCCAAGCTCGATGAAGAAGCGGCTCGCCCTGCGCTGCAGTTGGCCGAGGCCAATAAGAAAGTCATCGCCACACTGGAAAAACGGCTTCAGCTGGAAGGCACTGCCGATCCCCGCACGCGGTTCATTCAAGCGGAAACCGACAAGCTCAATGCCAATGCCACCAAGGAATATCGTGACCGCGTGGCCGAGTTGGCTGGTTCGCTCTATGACCTGCAGGAGGCAGAAAAACAGGCCAAAGAAGCCGAGGAAAGCCGTGTTAAGGCGATTGAGCAGATCACCGAAGCCATCCTCGATACCAGCACTGGCTATGATGTTGCCAAACAGGCACTCGACCAGTGGAAGGAAAAACTGATCGATGATCTTGGTGGTGCCACAGAAGCAAATCAGCGCTATCTCGAACAGATCGAGCAGATATACGCCGTCAGGCTCAAAGAGATTTACGATAAATCGCTGCTCGATAGCGATAAATGGAAAGATGGTGCCACCCGCGCACTGCGCCGCTACGCCGATGAAGCTACCAATGCAGCCAAAAACGCCGAGGAATTATTCGGCAGTGCTGCCCGCAAGGTAGAAGACACGCTGGTCGATATGGTCAGCAGCGGCGAAATCTCGGTCGAAAAAATCGGCGATCTGCTGCAGTCGTTGCAGCAGGATATTCTGCGCATGTTCATCCGTGAAAATATCACCGGCCCAATTGCAGGCGGTCTGGGTGATCTGCTTAAAGGCGGCGGCGGTAGCAGCGGCGGTGGATTTCTCGGTGGGTTTTTCGATGATATTTTCGGCAGCCTGTTTCATGGCGGCGGCACGGTGGGCGAAGGAAGCCCTACGCGCCGCGCCGTCCCTGCCTATGCCTTTGTAGGTGCGCCGCGCCTGCATAGCGGCCTGATGCCTGATGAGTTTCCCGCCATCCTGCAGCGTGGCGAAACCGTGCTGCCCAAAAATATGAAGTCGGGTGGCAGTAACATTACCTTCAATATCACCACGCCGAACGCACAGAGCTTCATGGATAGTCAGGGTCAGATCATGAGCAAGCTGGCTGGCCAGATGCAGCGCTTTCGCACGAGGAACAACTGATGCCCGCTTTTCATGAAGTACAGTTCCCGCCTAAAATCGCTTATGGTGCTACAGGTGGGCCGGAGTTTAACACCAGCGTTACGACCACATTTGCGGGGTTTGAGCAGCGCAATGTGAACTGGCAGAAAGCCCGTGGCCGCTGGGATGTTTCGACGGGGCTCAAAAACAAAGCCGATATGGAGGCACTGCAAGCCTTCTTCCGCGCACGGTTTGGTAAGGCGCATGGATTCCGCTTCAAGGACTGGTCGGATTATCAGGCGGTGGCGCAGAATCTTGGCACAGGTAACGGCACGCAAACCACCTTCCAACTGCTCAAATTATACAGCAGCGGCGGCTACAGCTACAGCCGCGAAATCAAGAAACCCATATCCGGCACGGTGAAGATTTACCTCAACTCTATCCTGCAAGCGTCCGGATTTACCATCGACCATGCAACGGGTATCATTACTTTCAGTGCCGCTCCTGGCGCTGGGGTCAATGTAAGCGCGGATTTTGATTTCGATGTGCCGGTGCGCTTCGATACCGATGCGCTGGCGGTGCGTGCCGATGGGCCGGGTATTTTCGTGTGGGATGCCATTCCTATTGTGGAGATTCGTGCATGAGAACCGCATCCTCCAATCTCACCGCGCATCTGGCGGGTGAAGTCACCAGCCTTGCCATTTGCTGGAAACTCACGCTGGTGGGTGGCACGGTGATGGGATTTACCGATCATACTTCCGATCTCACCATCAGCAGCCAGCTTTATAAGGCCGCCACCGGATTCTCCCCCACCAG